>JGI24721J44947_10010460_pt1 | contig 11750 bp, 5 predicted proteins | sample YelNatPaOPGAMG01_FD_44947 | JGI IMG/M metagenome (IMG submission 44947)
CTCACTGAGATGCTCACGAGCTGTGCTTCGTACTGCTGCTGCTGCGGAAGCCTGTTCCACGGCCTGTACAATTGGCGTGCGTCCCCGTTGTCGACGTCGGCGGATGGCTGCTTCTGTGGCTGCTGGCGACGCCAGTACCGCCACCTGGCTGCCTGGTTCGCCTGCAGAGCGCCCATCATCGATCGTAGATATACTTCGAAAAGGCCGTCGCAGGAACCCGAGAAACTTGCGCTTGCTCAGCTGCCCGATTGCGTCGCGAACAAAAGCTGAGGCAAAGTCTCGACGCACCATTTCGATAAAACCTTGCCACGAACCTGTCACTGCCTGGTACATGAGCGACGGCACCAGCACACAGAGATCGTCGAAATCGAGAAAACTGTGCTCCTTCCCGGTGCCGCTGTGGTACGAGCCAATGATCTCCAATGAGGATAAGTACGCATAGTCGATCTGAACGGGCGTTATAGAGGTGTTGGTCGCTCCTGTTGCGGTGATGCCACGACCCGGACGCGCACTGCTCCGCGACTCGCTGGCGGAAGCGTAGCGTTGAGCGCCCTCCTCCAGCGGCAGCAAAAATAGCGTCGATGAAGGGTCAGCGGGATAGCCAGGAGTACCCGTAAGCGCAGCATCCACAGGCGGTGCACCAAACGAGGCTTGCGGCGGTGACGCTGAGGTGGCGGCATCATGCCCGAGTGCAGTTCCAACGCTTGCCAGAGCACCAGCAGTACCAGCAGTGGCGTGAGCGTGAGCACCATCACCACCACCACCACCACCACCACCACTTGTCGGGGCAAGCGTTTCGTTGTCAGCGGAACGCGACGGACTGCGTCGAGTGCTCGCGTTCAGTGAGCCCTCGCGGGCCTCGTGCAGCGGCTCGTGCGCTGATCTCGTCTCAGGTTGCCCGGCAAGAATGCTGGATACGCTCGACCTCCTGCCATCTGCGACTGCAGGCGACATTCCCGGAAGAGACGACGTCTCAGACAGAGGCTGCACTGGTGCCGCTACGGTGCTCGCAGCGGGCACTGTCGCCTGTGCGGCGGATGCAGCAGCGGTAGCATTCGTGCTCGTAGCCACCCCGAAAAAGTACTCATTGAGACGATCCACCAGTACACCGTAGAGGCGAATATGCAGCGTCTTTGCCATGTCCAGTGTCAACCGCGAATATCGCATAATCCCACCAATGACGCCTTCAGAGACCGAAACATAGCGAAACGAGTCACCACGAATAACGCAGCCCAAGTCGAGGTCTCGTGAGCGATTCTGCACCACCAGATCCGTAATGCCATAGTCGTTGAGCTCACGTCCACTCATATAGCGCCGCTGCAACCCATAGATGCGCCGAATGCTCACTTCTAGGAACGCTCGCCGGCGACTTAGCAGCAGAGACCAGCGCACCCGCGCCACTTCCAGAATGATGTCGAGATCCTCGAGTTCATCTGCCAGCGCTGTAGACCGATCATCATAATGGATGCGTCCACGTAATGCATCCACAAGCAGTACTTGCCAGGCCCGGGCTTGTGCAGCAAGCCACCAACGGAACGCAAACGCTTGTTCGGATGTCGGTAACTTGGATACGGGTTGTGGGGCGGCAGTGCCGGCGCTTGTCGCACCGCTCAGTGCCGTCGGACGCGATGCAGCGCCTTCCTCGGACTCGCGGAGAGCAGCGTCAGCAGTAGCACCAGCACTTGCTCGTCCGGTTATGCGCAAACCGCCACTTGCCGTCCAGAGGAGACGTTCACCGGTTGAAGCGCCTGTGCTGCCGACCTCCGTGGATATCTTGCCGCGCCGGCTCTCTGGTGGCATTGTACTACCGCTGCTGCTATCCAGCTGCGTCCAGAGAGAGGCGAGACTCTCCTCACCGCCATGAAGCAGTAAGAGATCCACATCCTGGAGCAAGGCGCGAAGCGTCAGCGCTCGCTCAATCACAAAGTCGGCATCCTCGAAGACCACAGCGCGTTGACGGAGCGGCTTGAGAATGCGACTTACGCGCAACGCCTGGCTACCTTTGCTCAGAAGAACTTCGCGAACAATGCGGAAAAGCGTGTGGAACTCGGGAGCGGTGGCCGCCAGGTGCAGAGCCGGTACCACTACCTCCACGTGGCGAGCCCGCAAGTCCTCCGCTGGTACCGGATGAATATAGTAGAGAAAGATAGGTGCCGATTCCGCTGGATGCGACAGTTCCTGGCCCTCGACGGTGATATTCACACCGCGTAAACAGACTCGATAATCGATTTCGGTACCCAGGTCCTGGGCACCGCGGTGACAGACGCCCTCCACGACATCCAGAATGCCCTGGTTAGCTGACAGACGCACCGCATCCCGTCCCTGTTCGGAGCGAATCCAGACAGCGGGCTCGATGAGCGTCAACTGGAAGCGAACACGCTGGGAAAGCAGTTGGCGACGTTGCGTGTAACGACTTCGACCGGAACTGCTATCCGGCAGTCCGATATCGGCTGTCTCGGGAACGCGTGGATGTAGCGGCTGCTGACCAGCAACCGGTGGACGTTCCGGAGACGAAGCTATCCAGTTTGGCGGGGTCAGGTTGGCTTCATGAGCGCCCGCCTCTGTCGTCTGTGGCAACGGCTCCGGTACTTGAGTTGTCTCGCCTGCATGGAGTGTCGTTTCCGAGCGCCGTTCACTCGTTCGTGACTGCTCCCACGCTCGACTCGCTTCATCTGGACGGCGTCTCGTTGCCGAGAGTCGCTCACTGGTGAGCGACTGCGGCAAAGCGCCCTGATGACCAGGTTTCGTCCAGGTGCCGCGCTGGTGCCACAATGGCGGCGCTTCCAGGCTCTGCGCTCTTCTTTGTCTGCTGCTCGCTGCCGTCGTCGAAGCCGCTCCAGATGTATCAGCATCGAGAGTGGCTATCGCTGTGCTTCGAGGTTGAAGCGAAGCGTCGCTGGCACGCTCTCTCGCCGGAGTGCCCCGCGTGGACATGAAGCGTGCGGCAGCGTCTGCAGCGCTTCCGGAACGCGTTCGCTGCCGCTGTTCTTGTTGTTGTTGTTGTTGCTGCTGCCGCTTGACCTGCTCTAGATGCTCCTGCAGCAACAAATCCCTCAAGTCCAGGACATCCGTCTCTGGCTTGCGCTGCATCGAGAGCGACATCCCGAGCGCATTGGCGAGACGTCGAGCGCGGTTGCCCAGCTCATGCTGCTGGCTTTGGGTGCTCTTCGGGGCACTCAGTGCGCTGTTCCAGATACCGCTGCCGCTGGTGCCAGCGCTGGTGTTCACTGCACCAGAAGCGGTGCCGGCGACGCTCTGAGCCGCTTCCGCGGCGTGCTGGTCCCGTAGCGACCCGACAAGCGTGCGCTCCGGCTTGGCGACTCTGGTAGCAGGTGCAGTGGCGGCAGCACCAGCAGCACCTTTCCCCAAGTTGCTCCCCGGAAACAGCGCATGAAGTGCATCGGATCCGGCGAGCAGAGTGCGCTGTGAGACTTTCTTCGCCGTGGCGAATACTGCAGCGAAGGAATCCGGCCAGATACGAAGCGTATCCAGGGTGCTGGGCAGAAGCAGGCCCTGCATCTTTTCAACTTCGAGTGCACGCTCATAGTGGATTCGCCCGGTCTGCAGCAGCAGCAGACCACGGTTCAGGTCGATGCGGAGCCAGTCTGCCGAGACTCGGATATTTTGCTCAAAGGCGCGGCCGCGAATAGACTCAAACGCGGAGCCAGTTGGACGGCACCAGCACAGCGTCGCCATTACGGGCCCTGCTCGCACTGTAAAGTGCTCCGTCGGACGCAAAGCATCGTAGCAGCGGAGTGCCCAGGGTTTGGGGACCGATGCGGAGAGGCTGAAACTTGACACGAGTTCCCCGAAGCGTACACCATAGCGCCGCTTTCCCGAACGGATGAGGCCGACTTTGCGGGATACTGGGCGGAAGGCATACGGTGACTGCCCCAGTAGTCGATTCACTCCGGCCAGTTCGAGCACTCGGAAGAGCATTGACGCCAAAGCGTACGTNGTTAGCTGAGCGCCTTGCGCATCGTGCTCTCCGGATGCTACACTGGAACTCCACGAGAGCTTGCACTGGAGTGATAGGTGCAGCGCTCGAGCCCGAAAGCTCCGGTATGTATCGTGTTGCGGGTAGTCCGCCAATGGTGTATACCACACTGCGTACGGCTCTCTGCGAATCGAAGCCGTAGAAGAGGCATGTTCGCTTGTTTTCGTATCGGTATCCGCGAGCGTGCTATCTGCGTGAACAGCGGCGGATTCCCGAGTATGCGACGGGGTAACCGTTTCCGCATCCGGCTCCATTATCAGCTGCTTTGAATCCGTGAAACACCTAGCGCCTGCTGCGTCACTGGAGGCATCGCTCGCAAGCAAAGTGCCCAACGTAACGTTTTCTCGCGCTGCGAGTCGAGCGCAACTCCCCTGGTAGGCAGCAGTCAGCGGTACCAACGTCGACGGGACAGCGGGAGGCAGGCGTTCTCCCGGCCCCTGGACACCTCGAGGATACCCCAGTGGATGTGGGTACGCAGAGACNGGAACACCGAGCGCGGGCTCCGCATCGACCCGGAAAAGCAAGTGAATGGGTTCAGCACCGCACAGTCGACTCGGGGCGTGGAGCGGTGCTCCTTGGTTGCTCGATGTCGCTACATGGAACAGCAACTTCCAGGCGTCCGCTTCAAGTTCCACTGTTCCCAGTCGGCGATCGATACATAACCCCGTACGAGGTCCCGTTAGGCAGCACTCGATCCGCTCGTCATACTCAGGGTTGTAAGGCGCGCTGCTCAACAGGACAATCTGAAAGCCCTCGGGGCAGTGCAGTCGCCAACGGCCGTGAATCAACAGTCTCAGTTGATTCCACCAGTTGAGCAGCGGACTCGGGTCTTTGCCTGCACCCGCAAAGCCCTGAAAGCCATCCATCATATCCTTGAGGGTAGCAATGAGCGCACGGGACCAGTTCAGCCGAAAGCGTCCACCGCTCATGAGGTCCCAGTCGCAGTACCAGCGATTCGGGGAGATGGCTCGCCGGTAGCGCACCCAGCAGCTTTGACTGAGCTGAAGGTCTCGCTCAGCAGCGAACGGCTCGCAAACGTGCAGTTCACCGAGCGCAACGGTTCCCCGGAGGCGGAGTCCCTTCTCCAACTGCACCACCGGAAAGGGGAAATGACGCAAATGGACGACCAGTTCACCATCGATATCAATGACGAGGCGTCGGCGACCGAGCGTGTACCACTGGTTCGGGTCCAAGAGATGTTCTCGTTGTGTTGAAGGTGGTGGCGGTGACGGTGGCGGTTGCACTGCTCCAGNAGCAACAGCAGCAGAAGCAGTGCTATGTGTGGACATCGTGGGTGCCNCAGACGACGAGGCAGCTGCGCTGCGGTGCACCAGTTCAGCTTCTCCGGCAATGCGGGTGCATCCNTTGCCTGCTTCCGGTTTCGCCGGTTCANCAGNTGGTGCAGTTTCCGAGGCTTGCTTGGAACGCGAGCTCCAAGCGGTCTCGGTATTCGCCTGGCTGGAAACTGCACCTTCACCGAATGTGGCGTCCATACGCGCCGCGAACGCTGCTGCTTCGCGGTTCTCTTCAGCACGACTCAGTCGCGAGCGGATCAGACGGAAACGTACGTTCATCGCTCTAGCCACAAACAACTGTTGGAAAGCAGCGTCCGGCATCCAAGGAGCGACCACTTGCTGGTGCAGTGCTGCGGCCCGCTCGAGTTCAAGTCTCTGCTGCTGCCATTGCTGCATTCTTCTGACATAGAGGGTTGCGTGCTGGTGCTCCAGTTCATCCGCCAATATCTCCTGCTGCCTGGGTCGATTCGCCTCCAACATGGAGTGTGCGAGCCGCTCTCGAAGAACCCGCTCCTGCGCCTCGTCCACCATCACCAGGAAGCGTTCGTTGAACCAGTGCTCCAGTTCGTGATCGCGGAGCACGAACTCCGCCTCATCGGCTCGAATGTCCACGTCGGGAAAAATAGACTTGCGCGTACCCGACCAAGTCGCCGTGCCTGGAGCATCTCGGGCGGAGCATGTGCCGGTATGGCGGCCAAACGTCTTGCGATATCGAAAGTAGAGCCGCAAATGCGCCAAAAACAGGTTGTATTGCTGTAGGAAACGAAATCCATANGGCATCTGGAAGCGAAGCAATGCAGTGTGGGCCTCAATTAGACGCTTCTCCTTGCCCCAGTGCACACAGAAAGACGTCTGGGCTGCATGCCCCATACAGCGGTCATCCACAAACCAGGATAGGCGTTCGACACGTATGCGCCACGGCTGCCGCTGCAGCGGCATCTGCAAGGCATCGAATACCATACCCGAGTTATTGCCGTGAGGAAAGCGACCCCAGGCGCTGGCCTCGCCCACAACGCTGAGTTGCCACAAAGAGATGGAATCCTCTGGAATTCGTGTGGGCGCCAGTTCGCTGCGCTTCTGAGATTTCCGCTGCAAGTGCTCATCCAACTGCGGTAATAAGGTTCGCCAACGATGCCAGATCGCTTCGAGTCCATCTTGGGCGTCGGGGCACCAGTCCAAGCGAGGACGCTGTACCTGCACCTGTCGCAAAGTCTGCACCACTGCCAGCTGAGCAATCACCAACAGAGGGTGTTGTGCGACCTGCAGCTCGACACGCTCGAGCACAGCCTCCTCCAGGGATCCGAATATCATCCCGCAGCGCAGCACTGTCGTTAGCGTGGCGTTCAAGGCACCGTCATCCTTCGTTGTTATCGAAGGTGTCACTAGCCTGTGAAACAGCTGTACAGCGGCCTGATCCAGGCGGATGTGCAGGGACTTGGCAAACGGACGAGCCTCGGGGACCATGAATGCCCCTACGGCGGATGCACCTGCCTTGCTTTGATCCAGAAAAAGTTCCAGCTCGGATGCTTCGAGACGCACCTCATCACGCTTGCTAATAAAGTCAAGTTTGACGTTGCGCAAATGCAGCGAGATCGCCAAGTGCGAGAGTTTCTGCAACAGTTTCGCACCAGAATCCGAACGCGACCTTCCGACCCGATTCTGTTCTGTTTTTCGTGCTTGTCTGCGTAACCACTGCTGGGTGTAGCGTTGTGCCAGTTCAACGAGGAGCTCGAAGCTCAGTTCCAGGCCGATCCCTGCCATTTCGAACTGAAGGTCGGCATTCCTTCGCGCCGAGGTCGGCGGTGTGGCTATCGCAACACTGCTGTGCGGCGGCGAGTCGATGCTTTCCTTGTCTGCATCTCGACCCGGTGGACGTGATCGGTAGACACCGTGGGTTGAGCCGAGCAGCGCGGCTCCACAACCCAACTGCCCGGGTGTCTCGTACCAGGCAATGATGGCGGCGTTCTGATGACAGCGCGTGTTGCGCTCCTCGAGGCTACGGCAGAGGTGAACGCAGCCAAAAACTCCGATACCGGCATACTGCTGCTCAGACTGGGTACCACGGAGCGCTCGCAAGAATGCTCGGGCAAAGCTTTCTTGATGATCTTCAGCACCGGATCGCTTGGGTTTGGCATAGAGCCCATAACGGCCATGAAACTGCACAGCTGGGGTGTTACGATCAAGTTCGCATTCTAAGCGCTGCAGTGTGAAGACCCCCTGGTCCGGACTGCTCGCGGAAACCAGCACCGTTGCCACCTGGGCTGCTCGGATGCCAGATAGGATCCCATACAGCATCTTGACCAGTGCATGCTCCAGCCGCTGTTTCCACACTCTACAAAAGGAACTAGGGTGCGTTTCGCGGCGCCCGAACGAAGACGCGCCTCTGTGGTGCCGCTGAAGACGCCCGTACAGATAGCGACCGAGGAGAATAACGAGCGCGCTGACTGGAACATAGAGCTGTTCAACGCGAATGGTCACAACGACCGGGTCAGCGCTCGACTCGCTTGTGTTGCTCGTAGCACTTGTCTCGGCAGCGGAAGCGCCATAGACCAACTCCAGAGCAGGTACATAGACGCCGATGCCGAAACACCGTTTCATCGGGCATCGTCGTTCCGGTTCGGGTAGCAAATCATGGCAACATTGCAGGTGCGGTACCCAGTCCAAAGGTGTATTCGAGGCCCTCGGACGAGCAACGCCTTGCCCCAGCAGCGCGCCCGGGTCTACTGCGGCAGGACGAAGCTCTCGCTTGNCTNGCTCAGCCCACGGGTGTGAGGGCTTGGTGCCCCAACACAACACCAGTCTCGTTCCAAAGGCGAGTCTGAACTTTTGAACCAAGCCGAAGGGAGCGGTCAGTCGAACGATTCGAGCGGCACGAGCCAGGAAAGCGGCCCCCAGAGCGTGCTGCGAAGGACGTGGCGGGGCTTCGCTCTCCGTGCTGCGCCTAGCATCAACACCAATACGGGTAAGAACGTCCACAGACAACTCCACGAGTGACGCTAGGAACTCACCAATAAATAAAAGAAGAAGCCAACTGCTCAAGAGTGCGATACCCAGACGGGAACCTCGNAGAAGCCACGATGTTCCGTTGGCTCGCCAGAATCCTACAGCACGCCCCAGTGTTCGGTACGAGTTGCGGCAGAGGAACACACTCAACGCGCAGCGAAAGAGCGGTCGGTATACAGGCATACTGAGGCGCTGTGGTGGTCAAAAGGAACTCTCTTCAACACACATAGACCAAAAGGCGCTCTCAAGACGACGACCAGGCTTTCGAAACGCTGGGATTGTCCGACGTGGTCTATGGCTTGCGAGCGCTGCGGCCCGGTGGCGGCGTTCAACCTGAGGCCCGCGTGTGTGTTCCTGCAAGTGGGTGGGTGTTTGTGTCTGGATTCGCGTCTTGCCAACGGAGATACGAGCGATAGGTTCATCCAGCGGAAATATGGTATGATCCATGACTGGATAGAAGCGAATATGCTCTTTATCTGTAGCGGGTGAGAATGGAACACGAAACTTGGCACTCTGTTGCTGGCTTTCGATACTGTTCGGATGTACTTTTTGGATGAACATCCTCGACTTGCGAATGCAGCAATGAGGGCTCACGGATTCATAGATCGTTTCTGAATACTCGGTCGGGTTTTCAAAAGTTGTTCCATTGAGGCTGAGCTGCTGGAATTCGGTGCGTCCTCGGGATCCAGATGATTCGACATGGTGTCGAACGAGGATTCGTGAAATGACAGGAATCATTGTTCAATGCCGAGATGCATGCCTGTACGCTTCTCTTTTGCTTTCANGTGGCATGATAAAAGCGGGCTTCTTTCCAGTTTTCGATCGCTCTGGTTCAAGGCAATGCGAGGATGCCGAAATTCGCACCGATCGATTGAGNAGCATACAAACATGACATTGTTCCTGGCTGTCTGAATGGAGACGGGTCTTGGACTCGGATCTGCGTCATCACTGCGATCCTTTCCCGTTGAGACTGCGTCACAGCGTTACATGAAGGACACGTAGATGGAACGAAATTTTATGGACGTGTTCCCTAGTCTGGATAGTCCTTCTGGTTCTCGTTTTATCATGGACAACATCGTAGTCCACAAATCCATTNTAGAATGGAACAGCGTTCGCTTGCGTGTACAGCGGACGGAATACTCGCCGAGAGCATCGCTTCGAAGAAGCCCGTGAGCGTACAGCACGGCAATGCGCACGAGAGCAGAAGAGGACGTCGACGGAGGCCTTGTGTGCGCCTTAAGAGCGGGTACGACGCGATGAAGCAGGCGTTCGCATGCCACGGGGCACCCCTGGAACTTGCCTGTGATGTGGCGGACCTCTGGGCACACCTGAGCACTGGCAGGCGCCGTCGCTGCGCAGAGCTCGTTGTGACTGTTTAGAACGAAGATGGAAACGTCGAGCGAAGGACGGAACGTATCCTCTGCCCGTGTACGAAATGCATTGATAGCGGCCATAAGCAACGAAATTGGGAGTTTATTGCCGCCATGAACATCGTTCGAGTGTAATAACAGAGCTCGAGGTGTTTCATAGACAGGCGTATGTAAATCCATAGAGAGGGGAGAAGAAAAGAACGCTGTTACAGAAAAAGCCAGCAAATGCTGGTGCTCACCATAGTTAGAGGTGGCTCAAACTTCAGTGTGCACACCCGAGGTAGAGAAGTCGTCCCCTTTCATGCCGATCTGGGTGTTGAGCGGCTGTCGATGGTCATCGACGCTTCGAGACGGCGGCTGCAGACGACTGGGAAGGGCTTTGCTTGGCGCAGCGTCAAGGAGCGCGCATACCGGAATACACGATGTTGTTTTGTATGTTCCAGAGGTCACGGCCGCGTCTGAGAAGCTGGATGCGTTCTGTGATATGCCTTTGCGTCTCGAGTGAAATGCATGACGAACTAAAGACGTCAGCGAATGGAATAGGCGCTTGCGACATTACACAGAGTTTGCGGGCACGTAATGATGATGCCTGTGAACGATAGGCACTAAGAATGAGACTCTGCGAAGATGCTCTGCGTATGAGATCTAGCGGGCAGGCGTTGCACAGAGGGCCGCATGATGCACCTGGGTTCACAGACGCTTGCCCGATGCAGTCGTGCGCAGACGGTGAGCAGCGTTTCGTCGACGGCTTTCGTGGCATTCCGGTCAAGCGTAACAGGCTGCAGTCTCTTGTTCGAGTCCATCCAAGACGCTGGTGCTTGATGGCTGGTTGGCTGGCTGGCAAGGAGCATTTCAGAACAGTCCGTCACAGTGAAAGCCTTCCATACGGATATGCTCTCGATTCCGGTGCACGCGCGCTCAGTCTGTGAAAACTGGTCCAGTGCTGAGGTCGATTCCTCATAAAAATAAAAAACGAGATGACACAGGGTATACTGGCGGGCCAGGAAACGGCCTTCTCACGGGAACGTGTCTCGTGCTGGGCCCCGAAACAACCACCTGTGATCTTCAGTTGCCTGCCTTGCATGGCAGAGACGCATCACTTTTGCAGCCGGCTTCATACGTATGGCCTGAGCCTGCACCTCTTCTGCAGGATATCCATGAGGTACTTGATGTGCTTCAGGCGGAAGCCGCGACACGAATGTTGGCGCTACGCCTCCAGCAGCAGGGTTACGCGAATGCACGGGCCTGGCACTCATGCAAGGACCTCCCAGACCGACTATTGGCCTATGACATACGGCGACAGCGCGAAGGCTACAGCCTGGCGACAGATACCCAGCTCAATGCAGTTCGGGTGCGACGTTGAGACATCCACCGTTCCAGTGCATACGAGAACGCCCTCAATCGTTCCGTCAACGCCTTTCGATGCATTCGACGGCTCCAGATGCATTTCAGAGCCAGCAGACACCAGGCAACTCGAAGAGAATGTAAAAATTGCCCACCAGCACCAGTCCAATTCGCTGTTGCGCGGTATTCGGACACCGTTTCCGGCAAGCAGCATGCTTTCGTGGAAGCCGATCCACAAGCGGACCGGTGTCGGCGGCTGCCTCCTCTGTATGATGCCCCGCTTCTATCGGGCATCAGTGCCGATGTGTCCACCACGGTGCTCCGATCTGTTCCCATTTGCTCCAGCCCAGACGGCCGTATGGATTCGAGATATCGCCCATGCCGCTCGAGTTGCTCGACGCTGCGTAGGCTACCTGCTGCATGCACAGAGCGCTACTGGCGTTCGATGCGGGCAGCGCTGAGCACTCGGGTCGCCAGTTGCTGACTGTCTTCCTTGGTGTATGCAATGATGAAGCATACCCATAGATGCGAGCGACTAGCTTCTACAGTACTGACGTACATAGATGCATGGATGCGTACGTGCATCGACACCCAGCACCGAGGATCGCATCGATTGCGGCTGTGGGAGCGCGCGCGCACGCTCGCTCGCTCGCTCGCCGCTGACACCTGCATCGATCACATCGAGGCAGTGACGCACGCACGCACGCGCGCACGCACGTATTCGTACATGCACGCACGCAC
>JGI24721J44947_10010468_pt1 | contig 11747 bp, 8 predicted proteins | sample YelNatPaOPGAMG01_FD_44947 | JGI IMG/M metagenome (IMG submission 44947)
GGAGGATCACTTAACAATGCTTGAGCAATGCCAACCCTTTGTTTATAACCCCTTGACAGGTTACCTATAATTCGTTCCTTTACCCTGTCAAGGCTTGCCTGGTTTAGGACCCTTTCAATTGCTGAGTTTACTGCATTACCATGTAATCCTTTTATGCCAGCCATGAACCTTAAATAATTCAGCACGGTCATCTCAGGGTAAGCTGGTGCAAGTTCTGGCAGGTAACCTATAGCGCTTTTTACCCTTATAGGGTCTTTTTTAATATCAAAGCCATTAACTATCACATCTCCATCTGTGGCAGACAAGTATCCTGTTATTATACGCATTGTTGTTGTCTTACCAGCTCCATTGGGACCTAAAAAACCAAGTATATCCCCCTTTTTTACTTCAAAGGAAATCTTATTTAGAACTGTACGCTCACCATATTTTTTTGTTATATTCCTCAACTCAATCATAAAATCCCCCTTCCATGAGTTTTAATCAGGAAAAATTTTAGATATGGTTAAACGAGCCAGATAGCTTTATGTCATAACAGGTTCAAGCATGTTTCCTGAAGGCATGTTATCTACATCAACTTTTACATCAATTATCCCATTGCTAATGTAAACCGTGAATTTGTTCCCTTCCTGCCAGCGAATCGTTATCGGTATTTTTATAAGTTGATCTATTGTCCTTTTTAATAGCCTTGCACCATACTTTTGACTGTATCCATTTGTTACTACATAATCCAGAGCATCATCTGTTACAATAAGCTGTTTACCCTCTCTCTCCATTTGTTTTGCTGCCTGGGCAATATAATTTTTTGCTATCTGTTTTACAGTTTCGTATTTCAATGGGTTGAAGACAATAATTTCATCTATCCTGTTAAGAAATTCTGGTGAGAATGTTCTCTCTGCCTCTGCAATAACAGCCTTTCTCATGCTATCAAGTCCCTGTTGGGCATCATTCAGGAAACCAAGTGGTTGCATAAATTTCTTAAATTGATCAGCACCAAGGTTGCTTGTCATTATTATTACTGCATCAGAAAAGTATACCTTTTTACCCTTTCCATCTGTAAGCCAGCCTTCGTCAAACACCTGTAATAAAAGATTGTGAACAAAGCTATTAGCCTTTTCTATTTCATCGAGTAGAACAATAGAGGATGGGTTATCTCTCACCATATTTGTAAGTGTCCCACCTCTTTCAGAACCTACTATACCTCTTGGCATACCTATGAGTTTATCAATAGCTAAAGAAGAATCCCCGTATTCTGACATATCAAGCCGTATTATCTTGTTTTCATCCTCATAGAAGAACTCGGCAAGTGCTTTGGCAAGCTCTGTTTTTCCTACACCTGTGGGACCTAAAAACAAAAGTACACCATCCGGTCTATTGAAGTTCTCTTTTAATGGTCCTTTATTTAGCCTTATTCTATTACTAACCCTTTTTATTGCATCTTCCTGACCTATGACCCTTCTGGAAAGGATGGTTTCTATGTTTGAAAAACGTTTTGCCGTATCTCTAAATACCATATCCAGCGGGATCTGAGATTCCTGGGCAATAACCTCTTTAATGGTATTTACAGTTACAACCTCTTCATTTTTAATCTCTGTTTTAACAGATGAAGTATCAAGCCAGCCTATAACCTTATCAGGTAGCCTTATGGATCTATTGTATCTCTGGCTCATTTCTATTGCAGTATCTATAACATCTTGCGGTATCTTAACATTGTAAAGTCTCTCTAATCTTGGTACAACCCCTTCAACGATGGTGCGTGCCTCTGATAATGATGGTTCTTTTACATGAACAAGTCTGAATCTTCTCGCAAGTGCCTCATCCTCTGCTATAAATTCCTTATACTCGGTGTATGTCGTAGCACCTATTATTTGAACCTCACCACGAGCAAGACTTGATTTGAATATATTTGCCGCATCGCTTGGAACACCCATTGCAGAACCTGCACCCACAAGGCTATGAGCTTCGTCAACAAACAGGATAATATTTTGCTTTTCCTTTAATTCTTTAATGATTCGTTCAATTCTNTCTTCAAACATACCCCTGAACATGGTGCCTGCAACGATGGTATTCATTTGTAGGTTAACGATCTGTTTATCCCTTAACCTTATAGGTACCCTTTCAGGTTCAAGTTCTATCAATCGTGCAAGTCCCTCCACAATTGCAGTTTTTCCAACTCCAGCCTCACCAACCAGCATCACAGAATTACTTCGTTCTTTGTGCGAAAGTATCTCCATTATCTGGGCTAATTCCTTTTCTCTTCCTATGAGTGGAGGTAGCTTATCCATGCGTGCAAGTTTATTTAAGTTTGTTCCAAACTGTTTTAGATACGGCGGAAGCTCATACTTCTTTTTTAGCTCTCTTTCCTTTTCTTCCCGTTTTCTTATCTGTCTTTCTATTTCAATGATCACAGTTCTTGGATCATAGCCAAAACCCTTAAGTAGTTGAACCGGATAACAATGACCCTCTTCAAACATTGCCTGAAAGACATCAACAGGTGTTACAACCTGTTTACCCTCACGCCTTATATTATCCCACGCAATCTGTAAGACAGCTGTTGCATCAGGTAAAAATTTAACCCCCCTTGTAACAAAATATTTTGAATTATTAAGATGTTCGTTCAGAAGCTCCTCAACCAGTTTTCTTTCAATACCCAGTGCGTTGGTGAAATCATTGTAGAATTCCTTTTCAATGGTCATAAACGCTAAAAAAATATGTTCTACACCCACATAGAATTGCTGGCGCTTCTTAGATTCATCTATCGCCAGATTAAGCATCGCCTGAGTTCGCTCTGAAAGCCTATCTTTGTAGTTGGTTAAATCAAACATTTGTTTACTCTTTTAATTTCCACTATACATTATTTTTTCAAGTCTATCAATCCTTTCTTCTATTGGTGGATGCGTACTGAAAAGAGAAGCAATACCTTTCCCCAGGAAGGGCGACACAATAAACATATGAGCAGTGGAAGGATTTGCATTCATCGGTATTCTATTGTTTGCGTACTCCAATTTTTTTAAAGCTGAAATCAAACCATTCGCATTGCCCGTNANCTTTGCACTTCCTTCATCCGCGTAGAACTCTCTTGACCTTGATATAGCAAGCTGAATAATAGTGGCTGCTATTGGGGCAAGTATTGCGAATAAAAGCATTACAAATATATTGTTGTTTCTATCCCTTTCATTAAATCCCCCAAACATCCCGGCAAACATCGCCATCCTTGCAAGCAATATGATAGCCCCTGCTATTGTTGCAGAGATGCTACTGATAAGTATGTCCCGATGTTTGACATGAGAAAGTTCATGTCCCAGAACGCCTTCAATCTCTTCATCGTTTAACATGTTAAGTAAACCTTCTGTAACAGCTACAGCAGCATGCTCTGGGTTCCTTCCAGTGGCAAATGCATTCGGTGTCTGATTTGGTATAAGGTATATCCTTGGCATTGGTAAGCCTGCTTTAGCTGTAAGATTTCTTACTATACTAAATAACCTTGGTGCTTCGGATTCTGAAAGCTCTTTAGCTCTGTATATAGACAGTACAATCTTATCTGAAAACCAGTAGCTAAAGAAGTTCATTGCAACCGCGATAGCGAACGCTATCAGCATGCCATTTTCTCCCCCAAGAGCACCGCCTATTACCACCAACAACCCGGTTAATGCCCCAAGCAGTAAAACTGTTTTTAACTGATTCATATCTAAATCTCCTCTTACCTCATTGTTCTGTTTTAAATTTTAAAGCCAATTACAGTAGAAGTCAACAGTTGAACAGTCAAGGCTTTGAAGTTAAAGGAATAGTTTACTTGAAAATAAATTTCACATGGTTTAAATTTTAAACATGTTTCTCAAGGCTGATATAAGAGAGAAGAAACCGGTTTTGAGTGTATTCCTTGCCTCCCTCTATTTCTCCATAATTATCTTTCTTCCTTTTCTGCATAATCACCCTTTAGAAGTCGGCAAACCAGAACCCGTGGATTGTCCTGCACACATGTTTATTGTTACAAGCAATGGTATAGTAAACAATCCCTTACCAGTTATATTATTTTTTATCTTATTTATTTCTTATCTACTACCAGCAAATTTGCCCATATTAAAAAATAACATTTCTTATCGCCTCAGAGAACGGGCACCTCCTTTATCATTATAGCAAATATTACCTGAAAACTATTCTTCTAACAGGTATAGGTAATATCAAGTATATCTAAGGATGCTTAAAAATCAACACACAGAGCCATTGGTGTGTGATGTGTTTGTGCTGAGCATCCAATGTTGAATTATTAAGGAGGTTTTATATGCGTTTTTTTATGGTGGTATTTATACCAATTATTTTATTACTTTCATCTGCAACTAATTCACAGGCAGAAGTTGCACAACCAACAGGTACACTTATAGTGCATGTATCAATAGCTAATACTGGTAAGCCCTTACCAGGGGCGCAGGTTTTTATATCTTCAAGTGGGATGAAGCTCACGGGTATTACCAATGACCACGGTCAATGTATAATCGGTAACCTTAAACCTGATCGATATAAAGTTTATATACGCGCTGAAGGATTTGAAGGGGATACATTTAATGTAAATATTGTTGCCAATGAGGTTACATTGAAACAGATCGAATTGTACAAAGAGCTTGGATACAATGTTTATTCGAAAGTTTTCCTCGTTTATGGGAAAGTTCCCCTCATGAATGCGAAAAGTTCTTCTTCTACTACCGAAATATCTCCAAAGACTGTATCTGCTTTAGCTGGCAGTGATAATCTGTCAAAAATACTTTATACAGTACCTGGTGCTGCTCAGGGACCTTTTGGAGAAGTACATTTTCGTGGTGCTCACACAGAAATAACATACAGAATTGATGGCATTGATATCCCCTCCGCAGTTTCTGGAAGTTTCTCAGATATTTTGGATCCCGAAGATATTGAGAGCATCAATGTAATGACCGGTGGTTATCCCGCTGAATATGGTAACAGCCTTGCCGGTGTTGTAAATATAAAGACCAAGTATCATCATGAAAAAGAAGTATGGGTGAAAGAAGGAAACTTTGATACACATAGCATAAACTTTAATGTGTCCGGCAACAAATCTGCATTCCATTATACCTTGTCAGGTATAAGCTATTTTACAGGAAGGGGTTTGGATACACCTGTTATAAACCCTATTCATGACAACTTATTAAAACATTCACTCTTTGGAAATTTTGACTACATGATTGATAACAACAACAGAGTGGGCATGCTACTTTATGGTAACATTTCACGATACCAGATACCTAACACACCACTACAACAAGCTATAGGTGTAAATGACAACCAGAATGAATCAAATGATTATGAAGCCGTATTATGGCATCATAATTTTGAAAGCGATTCAGCACTTTTTGTAGCTGNATACAGGAGAGGCTCAACCTTAAGCTATAATGGTAGTCCTGCTGATCTTTATGGTGGAAGCATAACCTCTCCTGCATATTTAAATAATATTGATGAGTCATTTTTNGGTTCCGGGATTCAAGTACACTACACAAACGATTCTGTAAGACATAATCAGATAAAGAGTGGAATANGTTATAAATATTTACTAAATAGACAGTACTTCTTTTTGTCTGAAAGTCCTCAGGTATATCCACCATTTTTAGATAACCATGTAGATAGGGGGTATGAATACAGTGGGTATGCACAGGATGAGCTATCTTATGATCCTGTAACAATAAATGCTGGAATAAGGTATGACTATATAAATGAGTATATAACAGCTGACCAGTTAAGCCCTCGCTTTGGGATAGCCATAAAGTTATTAAGAACTAACTCTGTTCATGCTTATTATGGTAGATTTTTTCAACCTGCACCATTTGAGAATATACATGTGAATTATTCTATACCAATGTTTGCAAACCAGAATATGAGCATACCTTTACATCCTGAAAGGGATAATTACTATGAGCTTGGNGATCAGCAGATGATAGGAAATTACCTTATTACTAAACTTACCTGGTATTACAAGCTTATGACCAATGTTATAGACTATAATCAATTGCTTAATTCAAACATCTATGCNCCCTACAATATACAATCCGGCTACACAAGAGGAGTAGAGTTAAGCCTCAAATCAAGGAGAATATACGGAATATCGGGTGAGTTCAATATAGCCTGGGAGAAATCACAAGGTAAGGGTACTATAACAGGCGGTTTGTTTACTGTTGAACCAGTGCCTCAGGGTTATTTCTATTTTGATCACGATCAGACATACACATCTTCCATGTTGATCAATTATGAGTACAGAAGTTTCTGGAGCATGCTGGATATAGAATATGGTAGTGGTTTGCCGTACGGCTACAATCCTGTAACAGGGGCTGTTAACTATTTAAGGGTTCCTCCACATGCTATTGCAGGCTTGAATGTCGGTTATAATTTTGATAAAGAATTTTATCTTGGTAAGTCTACAATAGAGCTTGATATTGGTAATATTTTAAATACATCGTATCTTATAAATCAGGAAAACGGTTTTAATAACACACATTGGGGAAGTCCGCGTACTATATCAATTTTATTCAAAAAGTATCTGTGAGGTGAAATATGCAAAAATAGTAAATGCATTTAGCTTTATAATGAAAGGTGGTATTATGATGTCCCCCCTTTTTGTTTGTGTCAATTGTGTCCATGGCGTTGATAATTGAAAGGTTGATATTTTTTAATTAGAACCACTCCCAAGGGCAAGGATAGAGATCATTAAGTAGTAGTTATTAATGCAGATTGCGTATAAGATTTTCTGTTGATTAGCTCACCTTTACGAGTTGCTTACCCAGATTTTCTCCTTTAAACAGTCCGATAAATGCTTTAGGGGCATTCTCAAGTCCATTAACGATGCTCTCAATATACTTTAATTTTTTTTCTGATAACCATTGAGCAAGTTGTTTAATTCCTTCTTCATATCTATCCGCGTAATCCATAACAATGAAACCTTTCATCATAGCACTTTTTATAAGTAGATATGTTTGGACCCGTGGACCGATGTCAGGTTTATCCATATTGTACTGAGATATTTGCCCACAAAGTATAATACGCGCCTTATAATTTAGTAAAGGCATCACAGCGTCCGAGATCTCTCCTCCTACATTGTCAAAATATATATCAACTCCGTTAGGGCAGTTATTCTTAATTTCTTTTTTTATATCAGAGATTTTTTTGTAATTTACTGCTGCATCAAATCCAAGTTCTTTTACAAGATAGTCTGTCTTTTTATCTGAACCAGCTATCCCTATAACCCTGCAGCCTTTTATCTTTGCAATCTGACCAGCTACTGTGCCAACTGCTCCAGCTGCACCTGATATTACAACTGTCTCACCCTGTACAGGTTTCCCTATATCAAGTAAGCCAAAGTATGCAGTAAGCCCTGGCATACCAAGTATACCCAGAGCGGTTGATATGGGAGCAATGTCAGGGTCAACTTTTCTCAATTCTCTGCTGTCCACTGTATTGAAATCGCTCCAGTTTAAGTTTCCAACGACAAAATCCCCGACTCTAAAATCAGAACTTTTTGATTCAATAACCTCACCTACAACACCCCCTGTTATTGGTTTTTCTAATTCGTATGGCGAAATATAAGTTTTAATACCACTCATTCTGCCACGCATATACGGGTCAACAGAGAGATATAAAGTTTTAACAAGAACCATGCCTTCTTTGCATTCTTTAATATCTGTTTCAATGAGGCGAAAATCTTCTTCTTTTGGGATACCATTGGGTCTTTTAGCTAATATTATTACCCTATTTCTTTTAGTGTTCATTGTGATCTCCTTATACAATAGTACCATATATTATAATGCATAAACATTTCCATTCCAATATAAGCCTGCTGTTTACTTTTTACTGATTGAATATGGATTGTTGATTTACAGAACAAGATGCTTTATTATAGTAACCTATCAAAAATGGAGTAAACGCATGGATATTAAAAACATAAGAAAGGATTTTCCTATTTTATCCCGTATAGTGAGGGATAAGCCCCTTGTATATCTTGATAATGCTGCAACCACGCAAAAACCTTCCTGTGTGATAGAGGCTATTTCCAGACTGTATGAAAATTACAACTCTAATGTTCATCGTGGAGTATACCTGCTTGCAGAAGAGTCAACGCAGGCTTATGAGGATTCCAGGGAGGCTGTCCGTAGATTTATAAATGCGAATAGCACTAAAGAGATTATATTTACCCGTAATGCAACAGAAGCCCTGAATTTAGTGGCTTACACTTGGGGTGAAGAAAATATACAGAATGGAGATGAAATCATAGTTAGTATTATGGAACACCATAGTAATTACCTGCCATGGTTCAGGCTTGCAAAGAAAAAGGGAGCTAATATAAAAATTGTTCCTGCAAAAATGAATGGGGAACTTGATATTGATGCATTTAAGTCCATGCTTTCCAATAAAACAAAGCTCGTTGGTATTACACATATGTCAAATGTATTTGGCACAATAAACCCTGTAAAAGAGATAACATTATTGGCGCATAGGTATGGTGCTACTGTTGTTGTTGATGGTGCTCAGAGTGCACCTCATATGAAGGTTGATGTTAAGGATATTGATTGTGATTTCTTTGCTATATCAGGGCACAAGATGCTTGGACCAACGGGTATAGGAGCGCTTTACGCAAAAGAAAGATACCTCAACTCAATGGAGCCATTTCTGAGCGGTGGTGAAATGATTTTAAGGGTTACACTTGAAAGTGTTGATTATAATGAACTACCATGGAAATTTGAAGCAGGTACGCCTAACTATGAGGGTGCAATTGGTTTAAAGGTAGCTATAGAGTACCTTGAAAAGATAGGTATGGAAAATATAGAATCGTATGAAAGAGAACTTACAACATACGCATTAGATAGAATGAAAACGGTGCCAGATATTTTTATATATGGACCCCTGGATGCATCTAAAAAAGGTGGGATCATTGCCTTTAATATTAAAGGCGTTCATTCACATGACATAGGCACCATACTTGATAGCGAGGGAATAGCCATAAGGGCAGGACATCATTGTGCGCAACCGCTTATGATAGACTGTGGTGTATCTGCTATGGCAAGGGCAAGCTTTTACTTCTATAATACCAGGCAAGAAATAGATGCACTGGTTGACGCTTTAAAAAGAGCAAAGGAGATCTTTGGTCATGTCGCTTGAGGATCTATTTAAAGAAATTATAATTGAACATTATCAGCATCCTAAAAACTATGGACATATTGAACATCCGGATGCAAAGGCAGATGGTTCTAATCCATTGTGTGGTGATGAAATAACCATGGAGCTTACATTTGATGGTAATACAGTAAAAAATGTTATGTTTACCGGGAATGGTTGCTCAATAAGTCAATCAGCAGCTTCAATGATAACAGAAGCAATTAAAGGGAAGACAATAGATGAGATTAAAAAACTAATGAGTGAATATATGAATATGCTTGAAGGTAAGGATTACGATTCAGAATTGCTTGGTGATCTTGAAGCCCTTTCAGATGTGAAAAGATATCCTGCAAGGGTAAAGTGTGCAAGCTTGAGTGTTGCTGTGCTAAATCAAGCATTGCAAGACAAGAAATAGTCGTCTACAAATTCTGATAGACTACTTTCAAAAAATATATTTTGCTTTCAATCAGGGATGCTGGCTTAAAGGTTGTTCTATTAGCTTCACCAGTGCTTTTTATGTACTGGATAGCGAGTAGAGTTTAATGTAGGGTATAGCCTTTAATTGTAAAGTCAGAACAAGATCTAAACAGTTGAGTGATAGAAACTCAAGTATATTTATAATCCAAAACAAAAGTAAAACATGGACGATTTGTAGTTTCATTCAAAATAATATATTGTACATTGTATACAAAAACGCTTGACAACAGTATGATGACGGTATATCCCTTTATTGGTCAGACCAAATAATATATGAATTTATATGTCTTGGTCTGACCAGACATTATTTAGGAAAATAATTCAATGACAGATTTAACATATAAACCCATAGAAGCTCAAAAGGTCCTGATAATAGAGGATGACCCGGAGTTCTCTTACTACTTAAGGGTAGTTCTTGAAGATGAAGGCTTTCGTACAATGATAGCAGATGATGGAATAAATGCATACAACGCGATAAAAACATACCTTCCTGATCTTATAACACTTGACCTGCTATTACCAAACAAAACAGGTATAAAGCTTTTCACACAATTAAGAAAACACAATAAATTCTCTTCTATCCCTATAATTGTAATAACCAGTTATTCACTTAATAGCTATCCGGCGGTTGATTTGAAAAAAACTTTATATTCTAACAAGTTATCTCCTCCTGAAGCCTTTTTGGAAAAACCAATTGAATCAAAGGAATTGTTATCCACTATACAGCGAATATTAAACAACCGAAACATTTATAACATGGGGCTAAAAGGGTGAAAGATATGAATCTCTCTACTTATAGTAATTCCATCATAATTAACACAAATTCCAAACGGCTTCTTTTACCAGTTAAAAAAGATAAAGAAGATCTTTTAAAGGAAGAGCTTGATTTATACAAATTTATCTATGATGAACTGCCATGCTATGTATCTATTCAGGACACATGTTTTCACATACTCAGAGCCAACAAAAAGACATTAAAAGATTTTGGTAATGTAATAGGAAAACATTGTTACGAGGTTTACAATAATAGCAATAAATTATGCCACCAGTGTACGATAGAAAAAGCGAGTATCTCTGATAAACCGCATGTGCATGAACAAAATGTAACAATAAACGGAGAAAACGCCAGGCTTCTTTTTAAGGTGATTCCTGTTTTTGATAAACAGGAAAACTTAATCCGTATTGTTGAGATTGTAAGTGATATAACAAGTCTTAAGCATGCCCAAAAGCTTGAAATCGTTAGTAAAACGATTTCAGAAATGGCGCATAATATAAAGAATGTAATTTCACTTATGAATGCAGGTTCATATATTGTGGAGAAAGGGATTGAGGAAGCGGAGCAAGAAAGGGTAAAAAATGGCTGGTTGATAATTCAAAAAAATATAAAAAGGCTTTCTGATACCGTTGTTCATTTAATAAACTATACAAAAGGTAAACCGACTAACCTGCAAGCTGTAAACCTCAATAAGATTATAGAAGATATAGTCAGTACACTAAAAGACAAAACAGATAGTGAACACATAAAGGTAAAACTGTCCCTTGATAAAGAAATTAAACCTGTAACAGGTGATGAGGATGGGCTTTATCACGCAATACTTAATCTAATTCGTAATGCTGTAGATGCCTGCATAATGGATAAGAACAGGAAAACGCATTATCTCATATCCGTTAAGAGTAAAGATTACAAAGAAAATGGATGTTTTATTACTGTGAAGGATAATGGATGCGGAATATCAGAAAAGAACAAAAACAAAATCTTCAAAGACTTTTTTACTACAAAACCAGGTACAGGTACGGGGCTGGGGCTACTTACAACTGAAAAAACTGTAACAGCACATGGTGGGGTGATTAGCTTTGACTCTTCAAGAAATGGAACAACATTCTCAATCTATTTACCTTATAGGAGGAATTAATATGGAAGCAACACCAAAGGACTTAGAAAAATTACAAGATGTTAAAAAACATGAAACAGGTGTTTCAGTAAAAACAAAAGACACAAAGATTGATTGGGCGACACGGGATAAAATTATTGCTGATATAAATGAATTAAAAAACAGATTTTCCGAGGTTCGGCAGTTTAGTGTAAGTGAAGATGGAGAACAGATAGCAGCTATAGTACT
>JGI24721J44947_10010471_pt1 | contig 11745 bp, 10 predicted proteins | sample YelNatPaOPGAMG01_FD_44947 | JGI IMG/M metagenome (IMG submission 44947)
CCTTTTTCGGGATCTCTCGAACCTACGCACTGGACGAAAACGATAGTCTGAGGAGTTTTCCCGTCGGATGGTCTCTTAATAACACCTTCGGTTGGACCGGACGCAGACAGAAGCCTTTCAAACTGCAAACCCGATATTACGTCTTTATATTTTCCGTAACCGTATTCGCCGTACATAGAGGTATCCATAAGGTCGTATCCCGTCGAAGCGACGATTGCTCCGACCGTTTCTTCTATGATTTCATCCTGCAAATCGAAGTTTATACATTTAGGTCCGCAGGCATCGTAACATTTCTGGCATTTTCCGCCCTTTTTAAAATGCAAACAGACAGACCTGTCTAATACGGGGACAAGCGGAACCGCCTGAGGAAACGGAACATATATAGCAGTCCTTTCGGAAAGTTGGACGTTAAATTCGCTTTTGACGTTTTTATGCATCGGNCAGGCATTCCAGCATTCGCCGCATCCGGTGCAGTCTTTTTCGACNACGCTCCTTGCCTTTTTCTTTATTTTAACTTTAAAATTTCCGATATAACCTGAAATATCTTCAACTTCGGAATAGGTATATAATTTTATATTAGGGTGCTGGTTTGCTTCGACCATTTTAGGCGTCATTATACAGCTTGAACAGTCGAGAGTCGGAAAAGTTTCGTCAAGCTGTATCATTCTTCCGCCTATCGAAGGCTCTTTCTCTACAAGTATAACTTCTACTCCGCCGTTTGCGATATCGAGAGCCGCCTGAATTCCGGCAATCCCTCCGCCGATAACGAGAGCTTTTTTATTCAAAGGAACCCTGACGTCTTCAATAGGTTTGTCTCTTTTTACCTTCTCGACCATCATTTTCATTAAATCTACGGCTTTTGCGGTNGCCCTTTCTTTGTCTTCGTGAACCCATGAAACCTGCTCCCTTATATTGGCTATTTCCACGAAATAAGGATTTAGACCTTCCTTGGCGGCGGCTTTTCTGAATGTATTTTCGTGCATATGGGGCGAACAAGCCGCAAGGACTACCCCCGTCAGGTTTTTCTCTTTTATTATATTTCTTAAACTGTTCTGTCCCGGGTCGGAACACATATATTTATAATCTAATGCGCTTACTACCCCCGGAATTTTAGCCGCTTCTTCCCTGACTTTTTCTACATCGACCGTTCCGGCGATATTGGAACCGCACCAGCAAACAAATACTCCTATTCTTGACATAATATATACCTCGTATATCGCTCTGTTTTTATTTTAATTGCCCACATACGGCAAAATTGTTTTGCTATGCTCGCAACGACAGATTTTAGCTATATGTTTTGATCTATTTTTTTTAAAACCTTGTCGGCGGCAACCATATGTCCGTCTATTGCAAGGTCTTTAGGGTCTATTCCGAAAGAAAGCCCCAGAAGTTCCGTTATGAATAGTACCGGCAATCCAAGTTTTTCATCATATTTCCTTTCTATTTCCCTCTGCCTGACGTCTAAATTGGAATGACAGAGCGGACATGCCACTACTACAAGATCNGCTCCGTGTTTTTTGATATCGTAAAGAACATTGCCTGTCAAAGCCATAACTACGTCAGGCTTAGACAGCGAATTAATAGCCCCGCAACACTCTGTTTTGAAAGAATAATCCACCGGCTCAGCCCCTGTCAGCGCAACTAATTCGTCCATAGTAACAGGATTTTCGGGGTCGTCGAACTGCATAACCTTAGGCGGCCTTACCAAAAGACATCCGTAATATGAAGCGACTTTAAGCCCTGATAAAGGTTTTTTAACCATAGATTTTATTTTATCTTTTCCTACGGTTCCTATAAGAAATTCAAGCATATTGTTTATGCTCATTTTGGAATCGTAAGGCATTTCTAAAGAATCCGTTATTTTCTTTTTAAGAATATCGTCGTTTTTTAATTCGTAGTCGGCATTTTTAAGCCTGTTGGAACAAGCCGCGCAAGGGGCAAGAACGGACTCGCAACCGTCTTTTTCGGCTATCGCAAGGTTTCTTGCGGGGAGCGCTATAGCTAAGTTATGGTTTATACTGTGTGCNGCGGAAGCTCCGCAACAGTTCCAGTCCGGTATTTCTTTAATCTCGATATTCATCGCCTCAAGTATCTTAAGAAGGGATACTTCGTATTCGAAAGAAGTCCCTTTAAGCGAACATCCGGGGTAATATGCTAATTTCATATATTATATTTTCTCCCGATAATTTTAATTTTTACTCAAAATCCTTAAAAATTTTAGCAATCTGATTTAAATCGGCTATTTTTTCTCCGTGCATTTTAAGCTTGCCCTTCTCAAGCATTTTAGGCGCTAAAAACATATCCCTGAATAAATGGCGCGTCTTCAGCTTATATTTGCCGACCAGCTCAAGCTCAAATATCCTGCCGTTCGACTTGACGTTGTCGAGAAATACTTCGTGAAACATCTGGACTTCTTTCTCAACCTTAGACGTAACGCCTTTTTTCTCGGCAATTTCCCTAAGAACGTCCATAATTCCCGTAACCTCAAATCCCTTGGGACAGCGTGTGGAACAGGTATTGCAGGAAACGCACAGCCATATGGTTTTGGAATTAAGTACTGTATCTTCCATTCCGAGTTCCGTCATTTTTATAATCTGATTCGGCGTATAATCCATCTCGAAGTTGACCGGACATCCTGCCGAACATTTACCGCACTGATAGCATTTTGCCAGTTTGTCGTGGAGCATAGATTCGACTTGCGCCGCAAAATTCCGCCTGCTTTGTTCGTTTATGACTGTTTTCATATTGTTCTACCGGAATTAGTTTAAATTTAAATTTAATTAATTATCTAACTTATCTATATATATATTTATTAATTTTAAAAAACGTCTTTTTATTATAATTTATCCGCAGTTTTTAGTCAAGAAATTTTAAGCCTCAACCGGTTGTTTTTACGGAGCGCCTAATAAATCGTAATCCTTTGCTTTTATTATTTTAACGGACATAAAACCTTCATCCGGTTTATTTCTAAAATTATTTTTTAAATCGCNTATATACATGTAAACACATCCGTCTATATCAGGAGCCTGAAAATAAGTTCTAAGCTTTGCGGTCTTATTGTTAGTTTCGTCGATTACCGCTTCATATGTCCGTCCTATATGCCGGGATAGNATGCGAGGCATAAGGTTTTTTTGGGCTTCCATTAAAATTTTATACCTTTCCGATTTTATTTTCGCGTTTACTTTTGAACCGTATTTATAAGAAGCGGCCATTCTTTCGTCTGAGTATTTAAAGACTCCGAGATTGTCGAATTCCGTGTCTTCGACAAAAGCTAAAAGTTCTTTAAAATCTTCATCGGTTTCACCGGGAAAACCGGTTATAAGCGAAGTCCTTAATGCGGAGTCCGGCAATTCTTTTTTTAATTTTTGAATCAGGTTCATAATATCTTTTTTTGTCTCCCCCCGCTTCATAAGTTTCAGGATGCGGTCGCTTATGTGCTGGACAGGCATATCGATATACTTAAGTATTTTTTCTTCGTCTTTTATAAGGCTTATTAAATCATCCGTAAATAAAGTTTTCATAGGATATAAATACATAAGCCTTATCCACTTTATTTCTTTTATTGCGGCAAGCTCCCTTAAAAGGCGGTACAGACCGTTTTTTATGTTTAAATCGATTCCGTAATACGAGGTATCCTGAGAAATTATTATAAGCTCTTTAACGCCGGTCGAAGCTAAATATAAGGCTTCGTTTTTAATTTCTTCTATGGGCTTAGACTTGTAAGCTCCCCGTATCGAAGGGATAGTGCAAAAAGAGCAGGCTCTGCCGCAACCTTCGGATATTTTAAGATATGCCGTTCTTTTTAAATTAAAATGCTCTCTTTCATATTTTCTCAACCTTTGCCGATTAAGGTTTTCGGTTATTTCTTTGCCTGCTATTGCCGTAAGTTCTTCTACGATTTTTTCTTCGTCGAAAGTAGGCAGGAATAAATCTACTTCCGGCAGTTCCTCTTTAAGCGCCTTAATATTATTATTTACCATGCATCCTGCAACCGCTATATATCTGATTTTTCCTGCCTGTTTTTTACCGACGGCTTCCATAATGACGCTTATGGACTCTTTTCTTGCCGCCTCTATAAATCCGCATGTATTGATAATACAGACATCGCAATTATCGATATCGGAAGAAAATTTTATTCCGGCATTTTTGAGTCCCGTAAACATCTCTTCGGAATCAACCTGATTTTTCGGACACCCTAAGCTTATAAGATTAAAACTGAAAGGCATTTATTCTTAATTAGATTTAGTTTTTATATTGACAAATGACTTTAAAGTCATTATAATTGGTTTTTAAATTAGATTAAATAAACATGTTTATATTTTATTTATATTTTATTTACAATATGCATATATAATATAATATAAAATGACCGTTAAAGCCAGCGGAAAAATAAACAATATGCCTAAAAAAAATATATATCCTTATCTTTCCGCATTATTAATTTTCGCCGCTGTAATTTTAGGATTTAATAATTATTCTTTTGCAAAATCAGGCGCGGCAGTATTAAATATTAATGCCGACGGATATAAAACAGCCGGATTAAACAACAAACCTGTCAAAGAGATAACTTTAAAGGATGCTCTGCGCCTTGCGCTAAAACTTTATCCGGGGATATTAACATCTAAATATTCTTATATCTCGACAATTTACACCAAAAATCAGACTCTTTCGCAATATTTTCCCCAGATCTCGGGAACCGCCGGATTTTCCAGAAATTCGTTTATGGACGTGAACCAGAACGGCGTGCTTTCAGGCAGCGGGCAAATAGNAANCGGTCCGGGCATAAACTATTCTTTAAACAACTATTCGGCTGTTTTAAACGCTTCTTATATGCTGTATTCTTTCGGCTCGCGCTATTACAATTATCTTAACGCAAAATATCTTATGAAAAGTTCAAAGGCCGGTTTCAGCTATACCGTAAACAGCGACCTTTACAGCGTAATTCTCAATTTTGCCCAATATTTTGCGGATAAGGAATTAATGCAGGCTGACAAAGAAAATTTAAAAAACGANGAAATCCAGTATAAAGCGGCGGCGGCGTTTTACAAGGTCGGAACNGGAGACCTCTTAGACGCCGAAACGGCAAANGCGACGCTCGAAACGGCAAANGCNGCATATATCAATTCGGCATTTAACGTAAAAATAGCAAGGCTTGCGCTTTTAAATTCAATCGGGCTTGAGCCTTCAAAAAGATACCATTTTGTCAATACTCTAAAATTCAAGCCTTTTAATAATAAACTTAAAGACCTTATGAAAACGGCATTGAAATATAATCCTCAGCTGAAACAGGCTATTTATACGGTGAAAGCATCAAAGGCGTCCGTTAAGGAAGCCGTCAGCGGTTATCTTCCGACATTTAACGCTAATTTTTCATATACCGGAGAAAATTCCTCATTTCCTTTAAACAGAAATTACTCCGCCGGTATTTCCGTTTCCATACCTATATTTAACGGATTTTTAACTCAAAATAAAATAGATTATTCAAAAGCGGTGTTAAACAGCAATATCTGGAATAAACGGCTTACCATGGACAACCTTGTTTATACGGTCTCCGGCGATTATTACGCCGTCAAGAACCAATATTTGACCGTNAAAGCTTTAAAATCGTCGTNGGAGGCTTCCAGGCTTGCATATACGCTCGCATTAAAAAGTTATGAGGTAGGCGTCGGCTCGATGGTTCAGCTGGTAACGGCAAACGCGCAGTATATTTCTGCGGAAACAAGTTATATAAACGGGGAATATACGTATTTTTATCTTAAAGCCAAACTGTATTCCGACCTCGGTTTAATGGTAGAACACTATGTCAATATAAAATAAATTAAAATATTGTTATTTAAAGGACAGATAAAAATGCTGAAAAATAAAAAAATTATTATAACGGCTTTAATTCTTCTGATTTTAATATTTACTGCCGGATATTTTATAATAAAATCGAGAACTAAGAAGCCGTCTTACGAGCTTTATGAGGTAAAGCCCATAACCATACAAAAATATATTGCCACTACCGGAACCGTAAACCCTCACACCGTAATAAATGTCGGCGCCCAGGTATCAGGAATATTTTCCAAGCTTTACGTATGGTATAATTCTGTCGTAAAAAAAGGCCAGCTCCTTGCGGAGATAGACCCTGCTCCTTTTATTCAAAAGGTTGACCAGGACAAGGCTAATATCGCTTCAGCGGAAGCAAACGTTATGAAGCAGAAAGCTCTTTTAGCATATGACAGACTTACTTATATAAGAGATAAAAAACTATGGAAAGAAAACCTTATAGCGCATGCAACGGAACAAAACGCGTCCAGCGTTTACCTTCAGGACATCGCTCAGCTTAAATATTTAAAAGATGCGGTAAATGCGGATAAAGCCCAGCTTGCGCAGGATGAAACCAACCTGTCTTATACAAAGATATACTCGCCGGTAAACGGGATTGTAATCAACGTAAGCGTCGTCGTCGGACAGACCGTCGCTTCAAGTTTTCAAACACCAAGCCTTTTCACTATAGGTGAAAATATTAATAAAATGGAAGTGGACACTACTACCAACGAATCAGACCTCGGCGGCATAAAAAAGGGCGATAAAGCTTCATTCACCGTATATGCTTATCCGGATAAAATTATATGGGGATATGTCCATAACATAAGAATAAACCCCACAACGGTTTCAGGGGTAGTAAGCTATAATGTCACAATATACTTCGATAATAAAAACGGACTGATACTTCCCGGCATGACGGCAATTGCCAAAATCTACGTTTCAAAAAAAGAAGGCGTCCTCGGCGTGCCGAATTCCGCCTTAAGGTTTATTCCCCCCAGCGAAAACAAGGATGTTACGGATAATTTATCTAAAAAATTAAAAACCGGCGAAGGGGTTGTATGGATATTAAAAAACAAAACTCCGGAACCCGTAATTGTAAAATTAGGCATAAACAACGACGAATATACGGAGGTTATCTCCAACGATATTAAAGCCGGAACTGAAGTGATAACCGGTTTAAAATCGGGCGCCCAAACTGCGGGAGCTCCCGGAAGAAAACTGTTCTTCTGATTTTTATTTATATAAATCTTATATAAAACTTTATGGATAACCGCAATATACCGCTTATAAGACTGGAAAATATAGGCATGGTCTATAAAATCGGGGATATTTCTTACGAAGTGCTGAAGGGAATAAATCTTGTCATCGAAAACGGCGAATTTGTTTCTATAATGGGAGCATCGGGTTCNGGTAAATCCACCCTTATGAATATACTCGGGTGCCTCGATAAACCCACATCCGGCAGCTATTTTCTCGAAGGCAAAGATGTTTCCGGTTTGACGTCGGATGAGCTTGCAGAAATACGGAATAAAAAAATAGGTTTTGTTTTTCAGGGATTCAACCTCATACAAAGGCTTTCTATCATAGAAAATGTTATGCTGCCGCTTTATTATTCGGGAATACATTCCAAAGATGCGGCGGAAATTGCAATGGAAGCGTTAAGGCTNGTAAGTCTTTCGGAAAAAGAAAACAAATTTCCCAACCAGATATCCGGCGGAGAACAGCAGAGGGTCGCCATAGCAAGAGCGATAGTTAACGATGCGCCTATAATTATGGCGGATGAACCGACGGGAAACCTTGATTCCGTCAGNGGNGCAGACGTTATGAATTTTTTCGNAAAGATAAATGCGGAAAGGGGNGCCACTATTATTCTGGTGACGCATGACAGGCACATAGCCGATTACGGAAAAAGGCTCATTACGGTTAAAGACGGAGTAATTATATCTTCGGATAAAAAATAAAAACATACATATGAAACAAAAACGCGTAAAATTTGCATTTTTTTTAGATTTGGAGTCTGCCTATAAGACTCTGCTGAGAAACAAAATAAGGTCTTTTTTAACCATACTCGGAATTATTATCGGCGTGGGTTCGGTTATAGCAACCGTAAGCATAGGACAGGGGGCTTCGGAAGCAATTCAGAACTCTATTAATTCGATGGGGTCTAACCTGTTAATCGTACTTCCGGGCTCTTCTTCTCTCGGCGGGATACACAGCGGATTCGGAGTACTGCCAACATTGACGCTTAACGATGTTTACGCTATAAGAAAACTTCCCGCGGTAAAAACCGATTCGGGAATGTTAGGCATGNCTCAACAGGTTATATGGCGGGGCAATAACTGGTCAACGTTAGTTAACGGCGCAAACTCTTCATTTACGGTAATCAGGGACTGGCCGGTAGCAAAAGGAACATTTTTTAGTCCTGAGCAGGTAAAGTCTGCGGCAAACGTAGCCGTCATAGGCAATACTGCCGCTACCGAGCTTTTCGGGCTCATAGACCCTATTGGACGCATAATACTTATTCACAATGTTCCGTTTACGGTAATAGGGCTCTTATCGGTTAAAGGATTTAACGCATTCGGGCAGGACCAGGACGACACCGTTGTCATACCGATAACCACTATGATGCAAAAAATTGCGGGGACGACGTGGGTGCATGCCATAGCCGTATCCTCGAAATCCAATAAAGACACTTTAAGGGCACAGTCGGAAATTACGGCTCTGCTAAGACAGAGACACCGAATTCCTCTGCATAAACCGGATGATTTTTTTGTCCGCAACCTTGCCGAACTTGCTGAAACTGCAAACTCAAGCGCAAATACCTTTACTATTCTTCTGGCGAGCATAGCCGCCGTTTCCCTGCTTGTAGGCGGAATAGGCATAATGAATATAATGCTTGTTTCCGTTACGGAAAGAACAAAAGAGATAGGCATAAGAATGGCTATAGGCGCCAAAAAATCCGACATTCTTAAACAGTTTCTCATAGAATCTTCGGTGCTCAGCCTTTTCGGAGGAATATTGGGCATAGGTTTCGGTTTCGGCATTTCAAGCGCTATAACGGCTTTTTCCCCGCTTAAAACCATAGTTACAACCGAACCCATAATAATATCTTTAGCCTTTTCTCTGTGCGTAGGAATATTCTTCGGCTTTTATCCGGCATTTAAAGCCTCCAGAATGAATCCCGTAGAAGCCCTCAGGTATGAATAATATTACAGTTTTGCGTGGCAGAGCATCTTCTGCGCCCAAAATTAAATGAGCAAAGGATTTATGTCGATAGAAAATATGTTTTTGCCTTCTTTATAGCCGTATATTATTTCAACATTGTGCTTTTGCAATATTTGTTTTGTTATATATAAGCCTAATCCGAAACCGTCTTTATTTTTTAAGGATTGGTCTTTGGAAAAAGGCTCAAAAATTTGTTCATCCGTCATTAAAGGCTTTGGTCCTTTATTAACAAAAGACAATACGCCTTTTTCAATCTTAACGCTTACTTTCTTATCGTCGCTAAATTTAATTCCGTTATCGAGCAGGTTCTTGAGCGCAATAATAAGCATCTCCGAATCTGCCCTAATCATATAATCTTTGTCTGATGTTAAATCTATTTGAGAATATAAATTATCTGTAAAAAGAAGCGCTTCGGCTTTACTTATTATATCGTCTAAACTGCACGGAACCATATTAAGATTTACTCCGGCAATCGCTATTTTTTCCGCCGTAAAAAGCTCATTTATCAGCAACTCAAGTCTTGCAAATATATTTGAAAATATTATTTTCTTATCGGCTTTTTCGTTTTCTAACAGCTCAAGCGCTATCTTTCCCTTAGTAATAGGGGTTTTAAGTTCATGGGCAATATTTCTTATAAACCAAACTCTTGAATTTAAATTTTTTTTAATATTATGCACCGCCCCATTAAGTTCTCTCGCTATGTATCCTATTTCGTCTTTCCTTTCGGCATATTCACTTAAATCGATATTCATATTACCTTTTTTAAATTCTTCCATTTTTTCCCTGAATTTACTTAATGGATGTATAGACCTGTAAATGCCTATATATAAAAAAGCAAGAATAAGATTTATTCCCGCCCAGACAAAAAACAGAATTTTCTGCTCATTACCGCTTCCCTTTCCTTTTACTAAAATATTTCCGCTTTTTGATTTCAGATATATATATTCGCCGCCGTTAAACTTTAATAATTCTATATAATACTGCAATCTCGGCATTTCTTTTTTAAAGATTAACCTGCCGTTTTTTAAAATCATTTTCTCGGTTTTCCGGCTCTCGACCGGAGTAATACCGTTTGATTTATTTTCCAGTATCGTGCCTGTCTTTGCGAGAAACACGGTCTGCCTTATAAAATGAAACATTTCGGTACGGTTTATTATTCTGCGGACTAAAATAAAAAATAACAGCAGTATCGTGAAGCTTATAATAAAAACAATATTTATTTTAAATAAAACCGAATGCCTATTCATCAAATTTGTATCCGAAGCCTCTAATGGATTTTATGTATTTTGGATTTTTAGGGTCGTCGGAAATTTTTTTTCTTAATCTTCCTATTATAACATCAACGCTTCTGTCTATACTTTCCAGATTCATAGTTTTTGAATTTTCAAGAATAAAATCCCTCGATATAACTCTGCCCTTATTTTTAAACAGCATAGAGAAAAGCTCGTATTCGGCGGACGTCAGCTCTAAAACGACTCCGTATTTTTTAACGGTCATACCTGTTTCGTCTATATCGAAAACTTTGAGGGCGGCTCCCGCCTCTTTTTTATTTTTCCTTCTTATAACGGACCTTATTCTTGCCACAAGCTCCCGAGGATTATAAGGCTTTGCGACATAATCGTCGGCGCCGAGCTCTAATCCTGAAACTATATCGGAGTCGTCATTTCTTGCCGAAGATATTATTATGGGTATTCCGGACATAGCGGAAACTGTTTTGCAAACCTCTATGCCGTCCGTATCCGGCAGCGTCAGGTCTAATATAAGAATATCGAAATCATTTTTTTTAAGCGATTCTATTCCGGTCGCCGCATCATTAAAATTCAAGACTTCCATATTAAATTTGGACAGATATTCTTTGAGAAGAGAGGCTATTTCCTCATCGTCTTCTATCATTATTATTTTTATCATCGGCATAATAAAATTTTTTAATTAAAAAATCTTCTTTTAAAAAGAAGCCGCGGTTACCCGCGGCTTCTAAAATGCAGACGGTTTTACATTCCAGCGGCAAGCCGTAAAAAATCAGGTTGTGCTTATTTGCCGCTGTACCAGCTCCAGTCGCCTTTTTTAATCTTTAAAATTATAAGAAACTCTTTCCTCTGTTTAGGCGTCAATACATTATAGAAATTTTCCATTCTCGACGCTCTCATTCTAACTATTAATTTAATATTTGCCAACGCTGTAGATTCAAAAACAGCTTTATTAAAAGAACCGTTCTCGGTAGCCGCAAGCATTGGAGATTTCATCATTTCATGAATTTTAATCATTTTTTTGAAATTTTTGCGGTTTAACATCCTTAATTTTCTCATCTGGAATTTAGTAAGATGCAGTTCTTTTGCTATTTTAAAAAATTTGCCGTATTTCATGGGCATACAGCGGTTCATTTTTTTGTGCATTCCGTGCATTCCGTTAAATCCGTAAGATAACCGGCTAAATGACAAAAAAGATAAAACTAACGCAAAAAAAACGAAAAGCTTAATAAATTTTGATTTTGCTTTCATTTTAAGTCTCCTTAATAAAAATTAATTTTAATAACAATAAACAGCAAGCTGTACATAANAATAAAACAGCCCTATGCATCATATTTATATTATATACCGCTTTATATAANAATTATAACCATTATAACCATATTTTTTAAATAAATTATAAACTGCGTATTAACATAAAAAAAATAAAAATATTTTGAGGAATTCCTCCGGCTTTTAAATT
>JGI24721J44947_10010473_pt1 | contig 11744 bp, 10 predicted proteins | sample YelNatPaOPGAMG01_FD_44947 | JGI IMG/M metagenome (IMG submission 44947)
GGGGAAGATGATGAGTAAAGAGGGCGACTCTCAGTCTTCGACTCCAGAAAGCCATAATTGCCTCAGGATAAAAATTTTCTAAGTATTCAGTATGGCCGTGCCAAGGTATTCCCGCCAAAGCCCAGGAAAGCTTAGAAATGGGAGCAGTCACCATCCCTTCTAAGAGCCCTTGCTGGGCCATGAGAAAAGCCTGGGAAAAGGCCTCGAAAGAAACCCGGCCCGCAGCGGCTGAAGCCCGGCCTTTTTCCACCAGTTCTCCGCTGGTTTCAAGGGGGAAAAGGAAAAACCCCGGCCCCCTCGCCTTTTCCCAATCCGCAAAAGAATGAAGCTTAAGCTTAACCTTGAGCGCCTTGGCCTCAGCCTCAAGAAAGGAAGGCGGACTGAAAATCAGATAAGCGGCTAAGGGGAGAAGTTCTTTTTTGGCCAGGGCTTTAATTAATACCTCTGGCCCGATGCCTGCGGGGTCACCTATGGTTAGGCCAAGCCGAAGCCAGGGAAATTTATTTTTTCCGGGCTCCCTGTCCCTGGGAACCATGCTTATTGTCATTGAGCTTATACATATATTTGATACTATTTTTAAACAACAAAAGGTTGGGCGCGTCGTCTCGATTGAGTTTAAGGCAATAGCGGTCGTACCATTCGATATAACCCCGCACCTCTTCGCCGTCAATTAGCACGACCGCCATAGGTGTCTTTTTGTTCATCTGCTTAAGATAATAGTAGTTCTCAGCATGAGTTTCGAACGGAGGGGGCGCCTTTTTCCGCGGCGCTGAATCCTTAGTCATCTTCTCCTTGACTTCAGCCAAACTGGGCCGGATAAGCTTTCTGTTCATAATCGATACTCCCGCCGCAAGATAATCTCGTGGGTACCAAGATATTAATTATATTTTATCATCTTTATTCGCTAATAAGCAAGCGCTTTTTTATGAAACCCCGCAGCTAAAGACTGTCTACAACCTTTCCGACACCTTTAATCCTTCTGGTTTGCCCCCAGCAAGCCCAGAAGAACCAGTAGTAGGCCTAATTCATCAAAAGGCGGCCAAAAAGTCCTTTTATTCCCCTGCTTAACTCCCCAATGGTCTATTTGACTTTTTAAATATGGCTCTTATCCAATTTAGTTGATGAAAATGTAACCTGGGAAAAAGAGAGGAAAAAGTTTCAGGGCTACTTATCCAGGCTAAAAAATTTGGCCGGGAAGAAAATTATCAGCGCTATCTGAGGTGTAAATAGGGCAGAAGCGCTTGGAACCAGGCTCGGGCCATCTCCTGGTAGCCCTCGGGATTAGGGTGGATACCGGGGAGAAGCTCAGGCCTCTTCATAAAGATTTCCCAATTATTAACTACCGGCAAGTTTAGCTCCGAAGCTAAGCTTAANATTGCGGGGTTAATTTCTGTNTCCACTCTCTGCGCCGATTCCTCATTAAAAGGATAGTTAGCCTCTGGCTTGATGGGCGGGANGAGACCGAGGAGAAGGCGGGGCGACTGGCGCCGTCTTGTCGGCAATTGGCTCAATAGGCTGATAATTTCTTTCATGTTGGCCTTAAATTCTTCGCGGGAAGTTCGGTCGCCATCAGTCCGAACATCATTAGTGCCCAACTGAAGAAGGATAAAATCAGGCTGGAAATTTCTTAATTCATTGGCGTGGGCCCTTAAATAAGCCAAATATTCGGCTGAGTTGTAGCCGCTCCGGCCTTTGTTATAAACCCTCACCCGAAGCCCCTCTTTCTTCAGCAGCCGACGCAAATAAACAGGATAGCCCTGCTCAGTCAAGCTATCGCCAGCACAGAGAAGGATATAACTGTCAGGCTTTGGGGAGCAGCTCAAGCTCAACAGCCAGGCTATTCCCAACAAGAAGAAAACGACAACCCGTAAGCCAAAACCCTGCACCTGGCTCAACCCTTCTCCCAGATTAAAAGAAAGCTTTTTATTAGGAAACAGCGGTTAAATTCGCCACCAATAGGAAAATTTGACGAAAATTGCCGGGCCAGGTCTCTGGAAAACGCCTTCTTCATCCTTGCCCCGAGTCTGGTCTATCCCAAAATAAAAAACCGTTCCTGGTCGATATTCATAACTAAAAAGAAAGCTGAGAAAAAGCCGGTCATAATAATCGTTATATTCGGTGATCAGCCGGAGCGAAGTTGTCTTAGAAAGCTGATAATTTAGTCTCTGAGAAATAATATTAATTTCATAAACCTTTTCGCCTCCCCGTTGGCGATAAAACTCGTTGTTCTGGAGATTATAAGCAAGGCTAAGATTGCTGAAGGGTTTAAGCGTGGCTCTTAGCGACCAGGAAGTTTTAAAACCCAAATAAGGGTCATCGGAATAATAAATTGCCTGCCCCAAGCCGTAAGAAATGCTACCGGTCAACCAAGAAAAGGGTTCGGAGCTAAGATGGACGTCGAATTCGCTTTTATAAAAATCAACTTCGTTATATCTTTCCAGGCCGGTACTAAAAGAAGCCCAAAACATGGTCTGCCGCCAGCCGGAAATAAACAGAGAAAAATCGACTTCGTTATCAGTGAGGGTATTACTAAAATCATAGACCCGGCGGTACTCAACCGAGGGCCGAATCGAAATAACATATTCGTTTTCAGGGAGAATGACATATCCCAGACGCGTGTTTAGGGATTTAATGTCCAGGCGCCGGAAAAACCCGAGGCTACCCTCGAAATCAGGGGGAAGGTGGTAATAATCTACAGACAAGTTAAAATGACGAGTCATCCGGCTTAAATTCAGGGAGAATGCCGGCACCACTTCTGTCTCGTGACCTTGAACTTTGGTCTTAGCCCCCAGAATCTGGAAGGAAAACCGGTTATAATCAAGAAACTTGAAATGACCATCAATTCCCGCTACTCGGTTATAATCTGAAAATATTTGGCTCAAGGAAGGCCCCACCTCTTTGTCGGTGAAAATAATTCCCACGTGGGATTCAGAGTAAAGATCCTGGCGCCAGCGAAAAACATGGACTAAGCTGCGGGCCGAGGTTCCTTCGATACTTTCTAAGTCAGCGTTAGGGATCGTTATAGCCACCGGATTGGTATCGAGAGCGCTAAGGAAACCAAGAGCTGCTCCCCTAATTTTCCCTGAAAGCTTAAAACCCCAGAGGGGGTCAACAATCCGGCGGGGATAGAGTATTTCCAGCGGCGTATCAAAGATGTCTTTACCTTCAAGGAAAAAGGGCCTTTTTTCGGGATAATAGAGAGCATAACGTTGATTAACGTCAATCTGAGGCATATCAGCCTCAATCTGGCTGAAATCAGGATTAAGGGTAACATCAGTGGTTAAATCAGAGGCTATCCCCCATTTAAAATTAACTCCGGGCTGGGGCGAGAATTTTTCCTCATCACTTCTTAGCCCGGTAACTACCGGCATAAGTTCAATGTTACTTCCTGAGCGAAGGCTCCCCGGAATTTCCAACAACCCGGCCTGAACCAAAAAGCCGTTCACGCTTCGAGAGTAAGGCGGCCAATAGAGTTCTTCATTCTTTCTACGGATGGAGCGCTGGAGAATTATTCCCCACTTCTGGTTCTCGACGTTAGGAAAGCGGAGGCTTTTAAAAGGTATCGCCATTTCCACGGTGTACCCTTGCTCATCCCGCCGCGCCTGGGCTTGGAAAAAAGTATCCCAGCTCCGGTCAAAGCGTTCAAAGCCCATCATCCCGCCGCCACCTCCGCCTCTGCCGCGGCCTCGTCTCGTCCCTTCAGTGTAAACCCCGTCATTTTGAATCCCACAGGGGTTAACTTGGAAAACGAAGGCTTTTTTCCTATCGTTAAAGGTGTCCAAATAAACAGTGACTGAATCATCGCCCATGGCCCGGTCTCTTTGGGTCAGACAGGCGCGAATAGAGTGCGGGTTAGAATCAAAACAGCGGAAAGCGATATAGAGATTATTCTGGTCAAAGCCGATAAAAGCTTGAGTTTTTTCTGAAGGGCTGGCTCCTTCCTGGGGTTCGTATTGGGTAAATTGCTCAATTATCTTTCCCTGGTCCCAGAGGGGATTTTCCAAGAGGCCGTCGATTTTGGGGGGATGAGGGAAGGGAACAGCTTGGACCAAATAATCCTCTCGTCCCGCCGCCTTCAGCCAGGCAACAAAAAATGCAAGAAAAATAATAAAAAAAGCCAGCTTCCTTCTTTTTATCATCTTAAGCTGCGCCAAGCCTTCTCTTAATTATGGTTTTTATATTATAGCGTTTATTGTCAGAAATAAAATATATCACCTTTAAGACTCATAGGAATTTTTGTTGGCCAGCAACGTCGTCATTCATTTTGCCTAAGATACGCCTTTCGCTGGAGGCGGAAAAAACCGCCCGGGCCTTTTCCTTAGGACCCAAGCTCTATTACTCCCAAAGCGTGATTTATATCTCCATTAACTAAGATTTTAATTAGCCTAAAATTAAGCTTTAACACTATGGCCGCCGCCCTAATTATCAAACCCAACTTAGATTTCTGAGCCTGATTTAAAGTTAATGGGCGACGCAAATGGAGCTCAATCTCGTTTTAAAAAATCCATGAATTCGATATTCTTGGTTTTGAGGGTAGTGCCCAAGACGCGGTCTAAGTTAGCCAGGGAAAGGTTGTAGTCAATGATGGCTTTGAGCTCAGCGGTACGCTGATTAGCTAAATCTCGCTGGTAGGTCAGGACCATAAAATTAGTGCTCAACCCCAGCCGTAACTTCTCCTGCTCCGCAGTGAGCTTTTTCTCGGCCAGTTCCCGAGCCACTTTATAGGCCTGAACGCGCTGGTAGTTGGATTGAACCGCTCGCACCGCATTCTTCACTTCCAGGTAAATCTGTTCCTCTTGGTTCTTTAATCTTAAAATCGCCTGTTCTAAATTAACTTTGGCTTGAGCGTAATTCGCCCGGGAAAAAACACTGGTTAAAGGAATGTCAAGAGTCAGACCAAGAGACCAGTTGCGGTACTTGAAATTAAACGAATCCTTTAAGGCCCCTGAAGCGCCGCCGGGAATTGTCCCGATTACTACGCCCGTGAAAGGGTTATCATTAAGGTAGAGAAGTCTGTCGCCAGAAAGGCCCGGACTCCAGTAAGAGGCGGTAAGGGAAAGGTTCGGCAGAAGCTGGTTGCGCGCAATGCTCAGGTTAAACTCCTGACTTTCCACCTGAAGGTGACTCGAAGCTAAGTCAGGACGATTCTGCAGAGCTATCTGTAAACATTCTTCCAAATCAACTTTTTGTTCGACAAAGCGCGGTTTATCCACCGGTTTTATTTCAATAACTGCCGCTTCCTCTTCCCGGCCGATGTTCAAAATGCGCTTCAATTGGTCCTCAGCATTCTTAACCTGGGTTTCAGCAGCAATGATATCCGCCTCCCGGCTGGCGACTTCAGCTTCGGCGCTCAAAACTTCAAGCGGCGCCATAGTGCCGATTTCCACGGCCAGTTTATTTTTTTCCAGGAGTTCCTTGGCTAACTGCAGGGCTTGACGTCTAACCTCTAAATTCTCAATGGCATAAACCAAGTTCCAATACGCATCCTCGACTGAATAAATCGTATCCATTATCGCTTTTTTCAGGTCATATTCGGATATTTCCAGGCTGGTCCGAGCAGCAATTATTTCTCGGCGGCTCATTTTGAAACCGAAATCTCGGAGCAACGGTTGGCTGAAGGTAAAACGAAGCGTGCTCGAATAACGAGGGTTAATCGTTTGAAACCGGGTTGTGGTGTCAGTCCGGTCCCAGTTCAGAGAAATTCCCAGGCTACCACCAGTGGGAATCTGCTGGTTGATTTGAGTCTGATAACTCTCCGTATCAGTCAGCGTCCTATCGGTAGCTTCCAGCCAGGAATAGGAAGCCTGAGCTGTGCTCCGGCGGCTAAAAGAAAAGCTCATGGTGGGCATAAACTTTTCCTTAGCTCGAGAAACAGAAATATCGGCCAGCTCAGGGCTAAGGATTTGGATGGCCAACTGCAAGTTATTTTTAAGGCCACGAACTACCGCTTCTTCCAAGCTTAACGATAAAACTTGACCTTTTTCCTCGGATTGGGCCAAAGCCATTAAGGGCAAAAGGAAGCTAAGTAAAATCAACGCGGTTAAAAAAACCTTGACTTTTTTCATCAGGACCTCCTTCCCAATTTTCCTTTTATTAATCAAGACGAAGGGCTTTATTCCGGTTTATCACTCATAACGAAGGGCTTCGATTGGGTCGAGCTTGGAAGCCTTGCGGGCGGGATAAAAGCCGAAGAAAATACCCACGGAGGCGGCAAAAAAGAAGGCTAAGAAGATGGCGTCAGGAGAAACGACTGTCCGCCAGCCGGCAAAGCGACTAATGAGCCGAGAGGCAACAAAGCCCACCATGATGCCAATCAGCCCTCCCATCAGACAAAGGGTCACTGCCTCCGCTAAGAACTGGAGGAGGATATCTCGCTCCCTGGCGCCAACAGACATTCTGATGCCAATTTCGCGAATTCTTTCGGTTACCGAAACTAACATGATGTTCATGATGCCGATGCCGCCAACCAAAAGGGAAATTCCCGCAATGCTCCCTAACAGGATGGTTAAGATTTTGGTGGTCTCTGTGGCTGACTCCATCATCTCAGTCATGTTGCGCACGTTGAAATCATCCTCGGCTCCGGGCGCAATGCGATGACGGATGCGCAGCAGGTCTTCAATCTGAGTTTTGGCTTCCTGAGTCCTGGTGGCCGAGACTGCCTTTACATCTATGGAACTGATAAAATCCTGTCTGACCAAGCGCATTAAAGCCGTGGTGTAGGGAACGATAATCATATCATCCCGGCTCATCCATCCTCCCGACTCGCCTTTGGAGCGCATAACTCCGAGCACTGTGAAGGGAATCTTTTTAATGCGAATAACCTTGCCTACAGCATCCTCGTCCTCAAAGAGGCTCTTCTTCACTTCGGAACCAAGGACACATACTTTAGCCCCTGAGCGAACCATGCTGTCGTCAAAAAAGGTGCCAAATTCCACATCCCAGCTTCTGATGAGCGGAAATTTTTCATTGGCGCCGGTGATGCTGGTATTCCAGTTTTTATTGGCATACACTACCTGGGCTCTTGTCTGTACGATGGGCGAAGAATAAAGGACAGCATCGCATTGTTCTTCAATAGCCAAAGCATCTTCAACCTTAAGGGACTGAAAGCCACCAAACCCGGTGTGTCGTCCCTGGACNGAGCGGCTTCCTGGNCTGACAAAAAGAAGATTGGTGCCCATCGACTGAAATCTCTCTTCCACCGCCGACTTGGCTCCTTCACCGATGCTGACCATGGCAATAACGGCCCCAACTCCGATGATAATGCCCAGGGTAGTTAAGAAAGACCGGAGTTTGTTGCGGGAAAGGGCCCGCACGGAAACGCGCAAAATACGCAGGTAATTCATTTCCTCCTCCTTACGAGGTCTCCTCGCGGATAATCCGGCCGTCGCGCACATAGATTCTCCGTTTAGTCATGGTGGCGACATCCGGGTCGTGGGTAACAATACACAGGGTAATGCCTTCCTCCTCATTCAACCGTTTAAAAATGGCCATGATTTCTTCACCGGTCTTAGTATCAAGATTTCCCGTTGGTTCATCGGCTAAAATAAGGCTGGGGTCATTGACCAAGGCTCGGGCAATGGCCACGCGTTGCATTTCTCCGCCAGAAAGCTGATTGGTTTGATGGTGTTCTCGGCCTTTCAAGCCCACCGCGGCCAGAGCTTTCAGAGCTTTCTCTTTGGCCGCCTTGTGAGGAACGTTGGCATAAAGAAGGGGCAGCTCCACATTTTCTAAAGCTGAAGTCCGCGCCAACAAGTTAAAATTCTGGAAAACAAACCCGATTTTCTGGTTCCTGATGCGGGCTAACCGGTTGCGGTCAAGCCGCGAAACCTCTTCCCCGTCCAGAAAATATTTCCCCGCGGTGGGCTTATCGAGACAGCCGATAATGTTCATCAAAGTCGATTTGCCGGAACCAGAAGGGCCCATGATGGAAATAAATTCGCCAGGTCTGACGTTAAGGGATACCCCTCTTAGGGCATGAACCTCTGTCTCGCCGACTTTATAAATCTTAATTACATTATCCAAATGAATCAGGTTTTCGTTCTGGCTATTCATGATTCTATCCTGCCAAACCTAACGCCGGATAAACATCATCGGACCTGGGCCGCCAGGCCCCATCGGCTGAGTCCGAGACTGGGAGGTGGAGGTGGGGTAGGCGAGGCCAACAATAATTTTTTGCCCCTCCTTGAGCTCACCCCATTTAATTTCCGTATAAGAGTTATCGTTAATTCCCGTGCGGACAAAAATCGGCCAGAGTTTACCTTTTTCATCAACGGTCCAGACCCGCGCCATCTGCTGGCCACGGCCACCCATGCCTCTCCTCTCGCCGGCGGGGAATTGGCCTTCCTGACCTGCCGGACCGGCCTGGCCAACCGGCCTTCTCTCGCCTTGCGGGAAAGCAAACCGAGGCTGTTGAGTTTCACCGCCCTGACTTTGACGTTGGGCCTGAAATTGAGCCATCATTTTTTCCCGGACTTCCTTGAGCAGCTTGTCCATCTCCTCCTGGCTGATTTCTGGGGAGAAACGGAGGGCCGCATTAGGCACCCTCAATACCCCCTTAGCCTCGCCCACAGTTATGGTCACATTAGCCGTCATTCCGGGCAGAAGCTTTAACTGCGGGTTATCGACGTCGACGATGGTAGTATAAGTAACGACGTTTTGGACGGTTTCGGGCGAATAGCGGACTTGCCGGACAACTCCGTGGAAGGTTTCTCCAGGATAGGAATCCACGGTGAAGCGCACCGCCTGCCCTTCCTTTACTTTGCCGATATCAGCTTCATCCACGCTGCACTGCACCTGCATTTTGCTCAAGTCGGTGGCTACTCTAAATAAAACTGGCGCCTGAAAGCTGGCCGCAACGGTCTGGCCAACGTTGACGTTCCGAGCGATTACCACCCCGTCCACCGGCGAACGAATAACCGTATAAGCCAGGTTCACTTTGCTGGCTTCGAGCTGGCTTTTGGCTTGTTCTAACCGGGCTTCAGCCGAGAGAACTTCGCTCTTAGCGTTGAGATAATTGGCTTCAGCCGCTTCCTTCTCCTCGAAAGAAATGAGGTTTTTTTCGAAGAGGCTCAAAGACCGCTGGTATTTTTTCTCGGCAATTTCCAGCGCCACCTTGGCCCTATCCAAAGAAGCGACCGAGCTGCGGTAATTAGCTTCATCCTGCTGTAACCGGGCAATAAAAGAATCCTGTTCCAGCTCGGCCACAATCTGGCCCGCCTTAACCGGCGAATTAAAATCAACGTAAATCTTGGCCACGCGGCCGGAAACCTGGCTCCCCACATCAACTACCGTCACGGGGTTAACCGTGCCTGAGGTAACTACCGTTGCCTCAATATCACCCTTAGTGACTGCTTCTAAGCGGTACTTTGGGGTGTTGTTCTTGCCGCGCTTCATCATTCCGTAGCCAACGAAGGCTCCGACAACAACGAGGACGATAACCACCAAAACAATCCATTTTTTCTTCATTTGGCTTCTCCTTCACTCCTCATTTTTTATCGGGGATAATCCCTTTTTCTTTCTGGGAAGCGCTCTTTTTCTGGCGCTCTCTCCCTTTCTTTCTTTCTCTTGGCTATATGCTCTTGGATCATAGCCTGGAGCTTCTCCCTTTGCGCCTCAGTCAAAACCGCATCAATCTCTTTTCTAATTTCGGCCTGGATAGCCCCCAAATCATTATGAAACCTGGTACGCAGTTCCCGCATCTTTTCATCACTGCGGCGGAAAATCTCGCGAATTTTTTCTTGCTGCTCAGCACTCAAATTGAGGTCATGGGCCCACTTTTCAAAGGAGGGGAAAGCCGGTCCTTCCCGCCGCGGCGGGAAACCACGGTGGACGATAATTCTTTCCCCAAAAAACCCAATTAGTCCTCCAGCCACAAACACCAGCAGAAAAGAAATAATAAGCCAGAACTTAAAGCGAGCGGTCATGGGAAATACCTCCTGGAGAGCTCTCGAACTTCAAGCGAAGAGAACATCAGCCGGAGGTTGCGCTGTTCCAACTGGGCTTCGTTCAGGATTTGCTGGACTTCGGGGAAAGGATTTTCATTTTGAAAAACAAAGGCTTCACTCTGACTAAGAGCTGGGGCTTTTCCAGGTAAAAAGAAAATCATCAGTCCGGTGAGGATGATGAGCCCGATAAGCGCCAAAGTAGCGGCCCTCACCAGAATCGGTTGCCAGAGAATTTCCGGCGCTGGCCGTCCCAGGCTCGCCAGCTTTTTCTCCAGCCTTTCGCGAAAGTATGGCAGGGGTTCCATTGCTTCGGCTGGCTTCAAAAGGGGCAAAAGTAGCTTATAATCAGCCTCCAGGCGCTGACAGCGGGAGCAGGTATCGAGATGACCCCTTAGCTTCTCTCTTTCTTCGGCTGTGAGTCGGCCGTCAAAAGAGCGGAGCAGCCATCGTTCTGCCTGACGGCAATTCATGGCATCCTCCCTTCGAGCCTTAAATAAGGCTCCATTTTCTCCCGCAAAAGTTTTCGGGCCCGGTGAAGACGGGAATCAACCGTGCCCAAAGAAGTGCCTAAAAGGGAAGCAATCGTCTCATAGGCTAAGCCTTCGACGTCCCGCAGAGTCAAAACAATTCGATACTTCTCGGGTAAAGTGGCCATTACTTTTTCTAAAAGCTGTCTTCTTTTTTCCATTAATTCCTCTTCTTCTCGAGCTTCTTCTCCCTCGTCAGGCAAATGCTGGACTCTAACTTCCTCTAAGGGTGCTTCCCTCCGGACCTTTCTTTTCATTTTCCGCAAATAATCCTTAATATGGTTAATGGCCAGGCGATAAAGCCAAGTGGAAAACTCCGCCTTCCACTTGAAACCAGGCAAGGCCAGGTAAGCCTTGAGAAAAATTTCCTGCGCCAGGTCGTCCGCCGAGGCTCTGTCCCGGGTAAAACCCAGAGCCAGGTGAAAAACGCGGTTTTGATAGCGACTGACCAGTTCCCCAAAGGCTTCGCTCTCTCCTTCCGAGGCCCGGCGAACCAGCTCTCTTTCGTCCATTCAGTCTTCACCTTAAGCTTCCTCCGCACACCATTATTTAGACGGAGGTAGCCCTTAATTCTTCCCTTTCATTCTACCATTAACTCCAAACTTCATCCTTAGGATGCAGCTAAAAAGTATAAAAAAGCGGTCTTGGCCCAACATTTAAGGTTGTCCCCAATTCTTATTATCGCTTCTGCCATCTAAGGCTTAGCTTTAAACCTGACCTCCAAAACGGCCAAGAAGAATTAACGGGTAAATAGACAAGATGCAGGCTATTTAAAAACCTGGCTAAAAAGCGGCAGAGAAGAAAATATCGCCACCAAGACAGGGTAAAGAGGTGAGTTCTCACCCTTTTTTGACCCCTTTTTGTATTTTGATTTAGGCTTGGTCTTAGCAGGGCAAAGAAAAAATAGGGTTCTTCTGGGTTTGGTGTGGGTAAACCTGGAGAATTAAAGGCGCCAGAAGGGCAGTAGACAGCCTTTAGATGCGGATTTTTAGAAGAAATTCTCTTGGCCTGGTCTCTTATTTTATTGTTTTATATTCATCTAATCAGCTTCATGGACAATAAACCCGCCTGAGGCGAGGTAGCTAAAATGTTCATCAGAATATTTTATTTTTACTCACAAGAAAGTCGGAAGAGCCATAAATAGTAAGACCCTTAAGATGTAGCTTGGTTATCAGATGGCCCCTCTTTTTATCTTTTGTCTTTTGCCTATTTTTATAAAAAGAGGCCAAAAATAAAAAGCTGGGGGCGGGCCATCTTGCCCGCCCCCTAAGGG
>JGI24721J44947_10010478_pt1 | contig 11742 bp, 6 predicted proteins | sample YelNatPaOPGAMG01_FD_44947 | JGI IMG/M metagenome (IMG submission 44947)
TGATAACCCAATGCCGTATTAATTAATGAATAGAAATTTACGGCTATGTGTACATGCGGATTATAACGAACCGGGTAATTGATTAGGTTCCCCCTATACAANCCTTCATCGTGCGGACTGGCAAACCCCACTCTTGATAATGCACCTGAAAAAAANGTAAGTATGGCAGTAAATCGGGAAAATAATTCTAAATCAATCACAGTTGTTATTTTTTTCTTTCTGCACCAACCTATAAACCGAAAAACATCAACTGTTAATACAAAAATATTTTCTGAGCGCATTTTGAAAATATGATCAGTAGGAACTGTATTCAATATTTCCAAACTTTTACTATTCGATTTGAAAATGGCAAAAAATATTTCTGCTTGTGCTTCTTGTTGTAATTTCCGCATGGCAGGGTCAACAATGATAGCACTACCCATTTCCGATAATTCGATAAAAAGGGTGCGTTGTAAGTTAGGTTTCGCTGGAATTTTTCTNAAAATTCGGGCTACAGAAGCAACAATAGACAAGAGAAAAGTAAGGGGGACTCCCGCATACCTATCTATTTCACGCATNGTATCTACTTTCATGTAAATTTTATTTTTGCCGAGCTGTTTGTTCTATCTTATTTTCCTTTCACCATTATTGCATTAAAAATTGTGTTTGTATTCCATTATTGGAATATTGTNCATTTTCAATGCAACTGCATGGAAAAGCTATTGCAACAAACAGTTGGGGCTGCTATCTTNAAAAATTATTCAAATNAAATNCGGTGAATTGAAAGTGCAAAAGTAAGAAAATTGTAGTGCTACCCATGCGAACCTCTTTTCTAGATAGAATAAACCCCTTTCTTCTAAAATAGAGGGTTAACGCTACATCAATTATTTTTGCTGAATTAAATGAATTTCATGCAGGCAGTTTCATACAACAAATTAGTTTACAGGCTCATCTTCATTACAATCGCCATTAAAATCATCCTTTCTTTATTTGTAGAATTGGGAATTGATGAGTCATACTACTGGATGTATGCTATTCAGCCCGATTGGAATCATTTCGATCATCCGCCCATGGTAGGCTTTTTAATTGAANTATCTACCTTTCATATGCANTGGGTAAACGATGTAAGTATGCGGTTAGGAGCTATTATATCCGGTGCAATTGCCACATTATTNATTTTTAAAACAGGGAAATTATTAAAGAATGAAGCGGTGGGNTGGTATGCAGCGCTTATTTACAATTGTGCCATTTATACTGCTATTATTGCCGGAATGTTTATTATGCCCGATAGTCCGCAAATGGTATTTTGGACGGCGGCACTATATATCATGGCGGTGCTTATTATCAATAATAAAGAAAAATCGCTTGGGTTATGGCTTTTGTTGGGATTAATGATTGGGCTGGCTTTATACAGTAAAGTACATGGTTTGTATTTGTGGGCGGGTTTTGGATTATTCATTTTAATTAAAAGACCTAAATGGCTGTTGAATTATCGTTTATATGCAGGTGTAATTATCAGTTTATTGTTTGTCATACCTATTGTTTGGTGGAATGTTCAAAATGATTTTATTACCTATCGTTACCATTCTGAAAGGGTAACCCACACTTCCTTACATATTGATGATTTTTTCCGTGAAGTACTAGGTGAGTTTGCTTATCAAAATCCTGTGGTATTTGTACTTATTGTAGTAGCCTTAATTTATGCTATTAAAAATAGAAAAACTATTTTCAACAATGCCATTAACACTTGGTTAGTGTGTATGAGTATCCCTATGATTGCGTTGTTTTGGGGTATTTCCTTATTTAATGCAACGCTGCCGCATTGGAGTGGTCCCGGTTATATTCCATTGTATTTTTTTGCTGCNGTTTATCTGCAAGAAAAATCGGTAAAAGTGGTGCCTNCATTTTTAAAAACNGCTTATGGCTTATTGCTNGGTGTTTTAATATTAGGNGTATTTATAGTTCAGTTAGCGCCTTTTAACTTAGGTAGTCAGGATAAGGCCAACTTTGGGGAATATTGTCCAACATTAGATGTAAGTGGTTGGAACCATTTTAGCCATGAGTTAGATACTTTAATGCAACATGATATTACAAAAGGCATCATGAAGCCTGATGCACCTATTATAGTGGGAAAAATGTTTCCGGGTGGACATTTAGAGTATTACACNCATAGAATAACAGGCCACAGNGTGTTAGCCATTGGACCCTTAGATGAAATTCACAAATTTGCATGGTTGAATAAAGATAGAAANCCCTTGAAAATTGGTGATGATGCCTATTGTGTTGTGCCCTCAAACTTGCCTTTCAATCCTAATGAAGCTTTTGCGCAATATTTTTCTGTTATTGAGCAACCGGAAGTAATACCGCAAATACGGGGCGGAAAAATAGTTCGTTATTTTTATATATATAGAATGAAAAACTGTAAAGCATTACCACAACCCATAGCTTTATAGTTTATCTTATTTAGTTGTGCAAAGTACTGTCGGAAGCGGGAGGCTGTAAGGTTTTGTTTTTCTCGCGGTTACCGAATATTTTTTCAAAATCTTTTTTGTAGGAAATACCGGCACCTTGTCTGCTGGTGCGCCCTAATGCACCTGCATTAATATCAAGACTGTTTTTACTAAATATAATGGCACGTAATTGTCTGTCTTTGGTTAAAACAATTTCCAGGTTAAAATCGGGAAGCCATTGAAAGTTGCCACTTTGCGCTGCGGCACTGATACCAAAATCAAAATCACCACCAAAGCTTACAATAACATTATCGTTAAAGAAGCTTTTGCCCACTTTAAAATTAATGCGACTTCTATCTAACGTATTCGAACCTGTACCAATTCCTGCACCCGTTGCACTTGACAAAATATCGCTGCTGCTATATACAGATGTACCTAAATCTACTTTCAGGCTTTTGTCTTTTGTTATTTTATATACAATATTCGATACTGCTTTATTCAATTCNTTGGTAATGATTTGCGAAATAGTATTTACGCCNAGGTTAGTAAAAGTTGTATTGGCACCACCAATATCACCATAAGGTGCAAAACGCTCTAATACAATTAGGTANGTAACCTGCTTTAGCATTTCGTTTTGGTTGTTTTCAATACGATTGATGAATTCACTGAAAGTTGGGTCAGTTTTCAATGGGCTTCCTTGNGGAAAATCTAGTTTAAAAGAAATATCCGGATGACTGAGTCGNTTGCGTAATTCCGCAATTACGTAAACGGTACCCCGATAGGCACGACTAGTTCCACTAAATTGNCCGGATTGGTTACTAATTAAATCATTCACGCTAATNTTTTCTGCAGTGTATTGTGCATCAATGTGCACGTCGGCATTGAANGGATCTCCATTCCATTCAATGAAATTACCGGCGTCAGGCTTTAAAATAAAGGGTTTNCGAATGAATGATTGAAAGTTAAAATCGTAACTACCTTCTTCAATATTGTATCTTCCTCTTATNGTTAAAGGNTCGCGAGTACCNACTCTAATTCTAAGCCGGCCATTACCTTTCGCTTTAATTACGTCACCGCTAAGGGGGTCTAAAATAACATCTACATTTAATTTGTTGTTGGCCGATAAATCTAAATCAACCAATAAATTAAAGTTGCTGTTTTTGTTTTCATTCACCATTTCTGTACCATAGGTTTTAAAAACAATAAAATCAGCATCACCACTTTCTTTACTAACGGTATTGGGTATATATATGTGCGAGGGTTCATTAATATCGCCGATAATGGTTAATCGTGCATTTTGTTCAGGCCCTTTAAAGCTAAGTGTTGCTTTACCCGTAGCGTTTCCATAAAACTGGCTATTATCAACGGCTTTTGTGTTTAGCATAATTAATTTGTTGGTAAACAAATCAAAGTCAAATGCCAAATCGGTAAATCCTTTTTCATAAAGCTTACCCTTTACCAAACCGGTGTTATTTAAACTATCTTTTATATAAAATTCATTGAAGTTTATGCCATCATTTTCAAAAACAATGTTAGCAGAATCAATGGTGTAGTAAACTTGTGTGTATAATACATTCAGTGCGGCTTTCTTTAAAACAATATTGCCGCTTAGTTCCGGCTCTGAAGGATTGCCCTGAATAATTAAATTACCTGTTCCATACCCCTTAATTCTATTAAAAATGTCACCAATAAATTGTTCTACATAATTAATTTTTGTGTGTTGCAGTTGAACGTCTACATACAAAGGTCTGTTGGTTGAATCTTTTGTTTTATAGTATCCGTTCGCATTTATGTTGTACTCTTTATTCGGTGCTATTACTTTAAAGTCTAGTTTTCCCGACTTGCTGGCAAATACGGATTCAATATTAACAATGCCTACTGAATCATCATTCAATCTAAATTGGCGTGAGTTAAGTTTGGCCTCGGCAGTAAAATGGCCGTAAAAATCGCGTAAGTATATTTCACCATTGGTAATACCTTCCAGTTTGGGATTCTTTAAAAACAGTGCAGTAATATCACCCAAGTAAATATTTTTAAGTTTTACAATTAGGTTATTGGTGTTACCGCCTTCTTCTTCATCGGTTTCTACGGTAATTTCCTGAAAGCCTTGAATAAATTTTACATTGTTAGCCGATACAAAATTTTTGCGCATTACTATTTCCCCTTCTTTATCAAGGTTCCATCTTTTTTCGTTTAATATAAAGGAAGAAGGGTTAAAGTGTAATCTAACACCATCATTTAGTGTAAACACATCTGCATTTAAATAAACATTTTTTAAAACATTGTTGGTGCTNGTATATAAATGCACCACGGAATGATCGTTAGCTGATTTTACTAATATTTGTGTGTTGGGAAATGCAAGACTATCTTTTATTTGAATAGCACTAATATTACCATTTAAAAGCAAACTATCATAGTTGCCAACGCATTGCATGTTGATGCCCGAAACAGTATAAATATCATATTTGGCGTAGGGTATAGAAGCAGATAGTTGAAACAAANTATGAGCAGTATTTACACGACCGGAAATATTCATGTCATTTAATCCGGCAATTTTTTTATCGTAAATTTTTAACAAGGGTTCTATATAATCTGTTTTAAGGCTAACCGTAAAATCTTGATTAGGTGCAACATTAGAAGGTAATTCAAAATAAGCAGGATAATAGCGATGCAAAAATGATTGAAAACTATTCGGTAAATCAAGTATGGTAAATTTACCGGCAATCATTCCATTAAAATTATTACTGCCTACTCTTAGGAATTTAATTGAATCAGCAGTGTATCCGGAAGTTACATTTAGTGAATCGAAGCTTAATTGCGAGTCGGCGGAGGTAATGGTGGCATTTAAAAATTTTGCACTACCTAAAAACTGGTCAATTGTTTTACCGGTAAAATAAATATCTAACAAACCGGTTAACTGCAAACTATCTTTATAAAAATTCAACACTTTTAAATTGGCATTTACCAGGTCGCCCAAAATATTAAAGCTGGGATCCGGTTTACTTAAATCAACTTCAACATTACTGTTAAAGTTCATGTTGGGATCATCAATCTTTACTTCACCATTAAAATATTTTTTTTGGAAGGTACCATTGGTAGTAATGTTTGAATAAGTATAGCTATTAAAATCGAGTGAAGCAATTTTACCTTCAATTTGTGTTTTTAATTTATCAATCGCAAAGTTGCTACCTGCAATTTTTCCCGTAAAATCAACATAACCTAATTGATTAATGCGTAAAAATTCTCCTATATTAAAATGATTCGTGGTAATATTACCGGAATAGGTAATGTCTTTTTTGGGTGGAATTTGCATGGTAACATCGGCAGCTACACCACCTAAGCCCGAAGTGATAGTACCCATTGCAGTAAAGTTGTAAATAGTGCCATTAAAGTTTCCTTTAAACATTGCATCGCCCAATGTAGTAAGGTCTGGTACATTGATGTTTTTTACAACAGGTGCAAATAAAGTAATATCATTATAGTTGGTTTTNATAACGCCATTATTAAAATGGATGGTGGTTTTGTTCAGGTCGGGTAAGCCTTTCATGGCTAAACTACCACTAATATAGCTGTTACTACCAACTCTGCTAAATAAGTCATTCACCGAAAAATTAGCTACTGTTCCATCGAAATGTCCATTTAGTACAATTTGTTTTTTCCAGTCTTTCAATTCGGGAGCAAAGTAGGCTATATCATCGGTGTTCACTGAAGCATCATTAAAACGAGCTACCATAGTTACTGAAGTAATATATTCACTAAAATCATCATTAAAGTGTTTAAACTTCATGGCATAGTAATTCGTTAATCTGCTTCTGTTGGTTAATAAATCTAAATCGGCTAATTCTATAATATGAGGATTGATAGTTAATTTGGTTCTTAATTTTTTAATTTCTATGCCACTGCGTTCATGCGCAGCAAGGGTTAGATTGCATTTCAACGTATCTTTAATTAAACTAATGTTATTAAAGTCGCCTGTTAGTCCATGAATGTATATGTGGCTTCCATCAAAATAGGGTAATGGCTTATCTTGATTTCCTTGAATAGAAAGCGTTCCATTTTTTAGATGCAATTTTTTTAAGTGTACCAGTAAATTGCCGGTATTAAATTGTAAACCTGTATCAGGTGAATTGCTTTGTTGGTCTCTTATTCTGATAGAATCGGGCCTTAAAGCAGGCATATCGATAATTTCGAAGAAAGGTTTATCAAGATTTAATTGGTTTATAGAAAAAATGCCTTTGTTTAAATTTATATTGTCGGCATCTAGCAATAAAGAATTTAATTGGGCAATCATTTTTTCACCGCGCCATTCATCGTTTTTAATAAAGCGAATATTATTAAGTTCTAATTTTTTTAAATTTAACGTAATGCCATTTTTGTTGCCGGATGATTTGGGTGAAGCAAAGTGATCAATGATATATTGAAAATTCCAGGTACTGTCTTTTCGGTTCATATTCACATAGGCATCATCTAAACCTATATACTTCAAATCGGCAGAGTCTTTTAGAAAAAACCAGTCGGTAATTCTTAGTTTCAATGCACCTGCATATAGTAGGGTATCTTTTTGTTTATCGCGAACTAAAGTGCCGTCTAAATTTACTTTATTAAAAAGTGTAAAATTTACTTTTTGTATGCGCACCTCAGTGCCTAATGCTTTCGATAATTTTTTGGTTGCAATGCCTACCAACCAATTTTGTACAAAAGTGGTTTGTATGGCAATGAAGGCCAATAATATAAGTGCAATTATAATGAAAACAGTACGCCTTAATATGGTTAATGTTCTTTTCAGAGCAATGGGTTATTAATACAAAAAAAGTTGGTTTAAAAATAGGTCAAATTCAATACCAAAACTAAGGTTTCTCTNTGCTTAATAAAAAGTAATTCCGAATGAAAGTAAACATTTTGTTATATATGCACTAGATGCTGAAGTTGTAAAAATGTTATTTCTGAAAAGTCAGTAATAATTTTATCAGCCATTGCCAATTCATTTACAGCGTGAGTAGTGGTTAGTGCAATGGTTTTTAAACCGGCTGATTTTGCCGATTGAATACCAGCAACTGCATCTTCAAATGCTATGCATTGATTGGGGGGTAAACCTAAAGCCTGGGCTGCTTTTTCATAAATTTCAGGATGCGGCTTGCCATGCGTAATATGAACTGAATAAAGAATGGTTTTAAAAAAGTGTGCTATAGGTATGTGTTGCAACATAAAATCAATGTTGTCTTTAATACCCGAAGTAGCTATTACCATGGGAATATTCTTTTCTGCAAGGGTGTTCAATAAAGGTATTAATCCCTTTACAGGCTGAATATCAGGCGCATAAATTTCCCGGTAAATGGCCTCTTTTTCATCAGTCAGGGTTTTAATGGATGCTGCATCTATATCAGGCCCAAAAATATATTTTAAAACATCTGCATTTGTTTTGCCATTGAACTGCTTTAAATATTCCTCTTTGGTAAGCATGGGTAAATTTCTTTTTTTGTAAAATTCCTGCCATGCTTTTATGTGGTAATCGTTATTGTTAATAATAGTGCCATCTAAATCAAATGCCACGCCGAAAGGAGGTATTGCCATAAAAAAGTATCAATGTATTAGTCATAAAAAAGTTAGTAACCGGCCACTGCATCATCGCCACGAATATCTGCAGCAGTTTCTTTGTTACCATTGGTTAGTACCTTAATAATTTCGGTACGACCAATGGGTCCGCGTTGTTGAATTTTGTACCCCATTGCTTCTAACTGCTGAATGGTGTTTTTAGGAAAATTAGGTTCTACAAAAATTACATCGGGTAACCATTGGTGGTGAAACTTGGGTGCTGCAATGGCTTGTTCCGCACTCATGTTAAATATTAAAACATCTACCAAAGTTTGGAAAACTGAGGTGGGAATGGTAGTTCCACCCGGAGTTCCGCAAACCATAAAAGGTTGATTGTTTTTCAGCACCAGGGTAGGTGCCATTGAGCTTAGCATGCGTTTGCGGGGCTGTATAGCATTGGCTTCGCCACCTACGGCACCAAACATATTCGGCACACCCGGCTTTACACTAAAATCATCCATTTCATTATTCAAGAAAAAGCCGGCACCGCCTACTACGGTTCTGCTGCCGTACCAACCATTTAATGTGGTGGTAATGCTTACCATATTGCCTTCTGCATCCATAATGCTGATGTGTGTTGTTTCTTCGTGTTCAGGAATTTGCCCTTCTTTAATCATTGAACTAGGGGTTGGTTTGGTACTATCATAATTCGCCATACGTTGTGCTAAGTAGGCGTTACTGGTTAAAGTTTTAACCGGAACTTTCCAAAAATCAGGATCACCCATGTAAGCAGCTCTATCTGCAAAGGCTCTACGTTCTGCTTCTACCATTAATTGTACCATTTTAGCCGATTCAAAACCATAACTAAACAAAGGGCGATGGTCAACCATTTTCATTAATTGTTCAACAATAATACCGCCACTGCTTGGTGGTGGCATACCAACTATGGTATATTCATTNAATTGAAAAGAAAGCGGCGTTCTATCAATGGCCTTGTATTGTTTTAAATCTTCTAAGCTAATTATGCCTTTACCTCTTTGCATTTCAGCAACAATTAATTTTGCCGTTTCGCCTTCATAAAATCCTTTTGCCCCAAATTGACGAATACGCATCAACGTTTTGGCCAAATCTTTTTGTACCAAAGTATCACCGGCTTTCCATGGTGTNGNTTTTACAAATGCATTGGGTTTTGTATTGTATTTAATAAAATCGGCACGTGTAGCATTTAATAAATGGGCTTCTTTTTCGCTTATTACAAAACCTTTATCTGCTAAAATAATGGCGGGTGTAATTAATTGTTCAAAGGGTAATTTAGCATATTTGTACATGGCAAAAATTCCTGCAATGCTTCCGGGAACTCCACTGGCCAAATGCCCGTCTTGCGAAAGATGCATATTAGGATTACCATCTTTATCTAAATACATATTCCGTGAGGCTTTTTCAGGTGCCATTTCCCGATAATCAAGTGCCAAGGTTTGTCCTTTAGCAGTTCGGGCCACCATAAATCCACCGCCGCCTATATTGCCGGCTTCGGGGAAAACCACTGCTAATGCCAATTGCGTAGCAATGGCAGCATCAAACGCATTGCCGCCTTTTTGCATAACTGCAGCGCCAATCATGCTGGCTAAAGGATGCGCACAAGCTACAGATGCATGCTGAAAAGTTGCATCTTTTGGAATGGTGTAATGATAGGGNTCAATTTGTTTACCGGCACCTATTANTTCACTCTGACTGAAAGAAGGTTGGTAAGAACAACTTACAATTAAAACAGCAACGAAAAACTTATTCCATTGAATGGCTTTAAAGCAATTGGGGACGAACATGGTAATTTTTTTATGAATAGCAGTAATCAATTTATTACAGCAATTTACAGAAATATTCTCAGGCTAATGAATAGCAAATGCACCATCTTGCTTAAAAAAGAATTAAGCCTGCAAGCGGTGTTGTTGATTTATTCAAATAAAATGTGCGCTTATTAAATTAAAACTTGAAACCTATAGTTGCTACTATGTTACCCAAATTGCCGGTTTGAATGGCATAAGTATTGGGCTTATCATTTAAGTAGTATGGGAAATTAGCATCCTTAACAAAGGTATACACATAAGTTAAGTCGATGAATATTCCATGGTTTCTATATCCAATACCACCACTGGTAACAATTCTATCGGCTTTAATGTCGGAACCTGCATAGGGGCTACCGTAATAAGCAGCACCTAAGCGAAACATCCANGGATCAAATTTTAATTCACCGCCAATTCTGGCATTAATATTTCCTTTGTAATAACTCTTAACGGTGCTATTCAATTGGCTGTAATAATCAATGCTTGACTGGTCGGCATTGGCTGCAGCACGAAAGCGTGCACCTCTGTAGTTTACATATTCTAAGTCAGCACTTATAAATGCACGTTGTTGGTGTGTATTGGCTACTTCCCTAAATACATAGCTGGCACTGGCAATGGCACGCCATGGTGTAACGATACTGTATTGACGTGTGCCGGGATTGCCACTGTTTAATTCATCACTGGTTACTGTTCTAATTCCGGCATAAGATTCCGTATTGGCTGTTATGGACGAGCGTATTTGATCGTTAAAAGAAATGAGTTGCGGAGTATGCAAAGCAAATCCTATCCGCCAAAACTCTTTAGGTTTGTATAGCATTCCTAATTTAAGTCCAACGCCAACGCCTTGCGATTTAAAGTTTTCCTGATAAGTAAAATTCGAAAAGTTGTTATTAGGGTTATTGGTAGGGTCTGTTTCTGAGTATGTCAAATTCCGTTCATAATAAACCACCGGAACAGTTAAACTACCGCCAATGTATAGTCTATCGGCCATATTACCGGCTAAGCCCAATGCAATTTCATTGTAGCCACCACGCGTAATNGCATCGTATGATTGTATAACGCCGGTTGAAATGGGCACTAAACTTTGGTAACCGGCAACAGTTCCACCGGGTCCGCTAAGGGTATCTATCAAAAAAGCACGAAATGCCAATGATGAACCAAAAATATAATTGCTTAAAGCGGCGTTGGTGTCAGCCCTGTCGCGGGTAAGCTCTTCCAAATATTGCTCGGTGAACGAGCTAACNTTATTAAAACCTGTGTATTGAATATGGTTGTTATAGTTAGCCAATTGATTCACGGAAATAGAAAAAGCCGTACTGGTAAATTTGCTATCACTGTAACGACTGGGTGAGCCAATTACTAACCCACTGGCGCCATACATAAATGCATTTTTTTTAGCAGTAGTATCGGTGCCACGATAGTTTAATTTATTGTTATTCATTAAAAAGCCGGGAGATAATACCAACTCTCTTGTTTTGTATAAACCTAAACCTGCCGGGTTAATATTGGCTGCAGCAATATCACCACCCAATGAAGCCATTACGCCACCGGCTGCCATGCTTCGTGCTGATCCATTTTGTGTAAACCAAGCGGTTCTTAAAGCATCTTCAGGTGTTTGCGCAATTGTCCATTGACTCAATAGCAGGCATAAAAAGGGTAGTACTTTCTTCATAGATTGGCTTTGGTGCTAAATCTTATTATAATTAATTTTATTTTATTGGAGTTTCTTAATTTCTTGGCCCTCGGCTTCCGGAAGCACTGCTGCCCACACTGTTAAAGCCGCCACTTCTTCCGCCGGCATTACTGCTTGGCGTAAAGGTGTTACCGTTGGTGTTGAAAGTCCTGGCTGGTCTGTACCAACTATTATTATTGGGCAAATTGCCATTAGTAGAGGGAGATGATGAAAAGACTCTTCTTACTAAACTTCCAAAATTATTGCC
>JGI24721J44947_10010481_pt1 | contig 11738 bp, 17 predicted proteins | sample YelNatPaOPGAMG01_FD_44947 | JGI IMG/M metagenome (IMG submission 44947)
GCCAAAAGTGCAGCATTTTTTGCATTATCAACGCCCACAACTGCCACGGGAACACCCTTTGGAAGCTGGACCATGCTGAGGATTGAGTCAAAGGGCACCTTTCCTGAAACTGGTACACCAATTACGGGCCTCCTTGTTATTGATGCTATGAAACCAGGCAATGCAGCACTCAATCCTGCTATTGCAATAAATACCTTTGCATCAGATTTTCTTACATATTCCATGAGTAGCTCAGGATGCCTGTGGGCCGAGATTATCTTTACTGAATAATTGATTCCAAGGTCCTTCAATACTGCTACTGCATCCTTAACAATTTCCCTATCGCTCGAACTCCCTGCAAATATTTGTACATCCATAGATCTTCATGTCTTCATTATTACAAGAAGAAATAAAAGGAATGCCACTATTGCCCCTATTATTGCTCCCCCTATATATGCAAGCCCCGGTATAAGTATTATGTTTGTGAAGTAACCTGGATCAATCATATGTCTGTAGAGAACATATAATATACCAACAATAAGCCCCACTAAAAGTAATAATATTCCTGCCAGCCTACTTTTACCACTACCAAAATATGCTGTAAAAACACCCAGCACAAAAAGCACCAGGGCAAAAACTACAAGTATTACCTCTCCAAAAAGCTCCAGTGTAATTGATATTTCCATAAAATCACCTCAGAATTTAATACCTGTTAATGTTTTTGTATCAATGACCCCAGGAATGCTCCTGATCTGGTCGACCACGATCTTTCCAAGTTCATTGAAGTCCTTAGCCTCCACCTTTGCTATTAAATCATACTCCCCGAATAGGGGATGGAGCTCTATAATCTCCTTTATCTTTCTAAGTTCATCGTATACCTCATGCTCCTTTCCCGGAGCTGTACTTATTAGAACAAATCCAATAGCCATTCAAATCACCCTTAATAATCTATGATGAATATGAATATCTAATATAAAAAATTTGTTAATATTTTTTTATCAGTATCTCATCCTCACTGCCTGTGCATGTGGTATACCTTGTATTAAGATTACATTTTCCTTTTCCACTATACCTTCACTTATTGCTATCCTTACAACATTCTCTCCAACAAGATTAATTATTGTTGCTATTTTCAAGGCATTCCTAAATGCATTTTCATTTACATACTTATCAAGATAAAATTCTTTTTTTATTTCTATATGAAGATCGCCTTCTTCATACCTTTTTCCAAGGAGATTTGGATCACAGGCTGCAAGCACCACCTCATCCCTGATTTTCCAGAGCCTCATTGCAATCCTCATTTAAGAAGTAATTTTATTTAATATTAAAAAAGTTTTTAACATTTCTTTCCTTTATCCATATTGTGGAAAAATCAAATATAATAGAAGAGATGGATAAGGTAAATGTTTCAAAATTCCATTATAAAATGCTACTTTTATCAGCAGCAGGGGTATTTTTGGATGGTTATGACCTCTTTATAATAAGTGTTGTTTTACTTTTTATTAAGCCAATTTGGATCAATACACTTCCTCCGGCGGAAAGGGCTATAGTAACGGGTGCAATAGCTGCATCCGCCCTAATAGGAATGTTTGTGGGTGCCTTTACACTTGGTCATTATACAGATAAGATAGGAAGAAAAACAATGTATGTTATAGATCTAATCTTCTTCGTTGTATTTGCCGGTCTTTCTGCAGTGTCACAGAATGTCTATCAGCTAATTATTTTCAGGTTCCTCCTGGGTATAGGAATTGGTGCAGACTATCCAATAAGCTCCACATACATATCTGAGTTTGCACCAGCAGAAAAGAGGGGAAGGATGATTTCCTCAACATTTACCTTTTGGGGTATTGGGGCACTTACCGCTGCAATAGTTGGCTATTTCATTGCCCTCTGGAATCCACTAGGAAATGATTCATGGAGGATAATGCTTCTTTCCGGTGTTATTCCTGCGGTTATTGTGATTTTATTAAGAACTACAATGCCTGAATCTCCTAGATGGTTACTCTCTCAGGCAAAAACTGATAGGGCATTAAAGATAATTAAAATGCTAAATCCAAAAATAAACTTAGAAAACATTGACTTAAATGTAAAGAGGGAAAAGTCATCAATAAGGGATCTTATATCACCTGTTTATATAAGAAGAACATTGTTTGCCTGGATACCTTGGTTTTTTATGGACATTGCAGTTTATGGCATAGGTATGTACACACCAACCATATTGCAGGCATTGGGATTCAAGGACCCGATACAATCTATAATAGGCACTGCAATCCTTGATACATTTGGTATAATTGGATTTATCCTTGCAATAATTTTTATGATAGGGTGGGGAGGCTCAGACTCCAGATTTTAGGCTTTTTGGGAATGGGTTTATCTCTTCTTCTCCTTGGACTGACGAACGGGAGTAGTATACTTTTACTCCTTGTTCTCTTTGCCATATTCCAGATCTCAGAGAATGCAGGACCAAATACCACAACCTGGGTAGTAGCCACTGAACTTTTTCCCACTAGACTCAGGGGTACAGCACAGGGTTCGTCTGCTGCAATAAGCAGGGTAGGGGCTATTACTGGTGTATTCATTTTACCTTTAATTACACAGATCTATGGTGAATATGCAGCAATAACTGTAGTATCCCTAGCAGCCTTTGCAGGCCTTATAGCTACGCTTATACTCGGGGAGGAGACTAAATCACTTTCCCTAGAAGATGCCTCTAATGTTTTCAGGGAATTTTCTTCATACATAAGGAGGATAAGCAGCAATGTAAAAGAGGCTGCAAAGGTGCTTTACGAGATTTCCATAGACTTTAAAGGACTTGAGGAAAAGCAAAAGAGAATCAAGGAACTTGAACATAATAATGATGAAATGCTTGCTGAAATATTTAATAGACTTAATAGGAAATTCCCTGCACCCATAGACAGTTTTGATATAGCCTCGTTGATAAGGGGACTTGATGATATTATAGATTCAATAGAGGCAACAAGCAAAAAAATTCTTATTTATGGAGTGGATCAGACAACAAATGAGATAATTGCACTTTCAGAGATCAATCTAAAGGCAGTTTCGGAACTGGAAGAGGCACTAAATCAGATAATGGGAATAAGGCTGGGGGAATACTCCCATATTGTTGAGATATGCAGGGATATTCACAAGCTTGAGAACTATGCGGACGATATTGTTGATAATGTGATAACACATCTTGTTAAGAATAACGATGCCTTGCACATAATAAAATATAAGGAAATCTATGAGAGTCTCGAAAAAATAACAGATAGATGCGATGATGTTGCGGATATAATTATGAGCCTCATAGTAAAATATACATGAAAAGTTTTTTTATTTACAATAGATTAATCAAGCAATGATTGATCATCTTAAGAAAATATCCTTAGATGTAAAGAGGGCAGTTGATGAATTTATGGAGAATAGCCCTGAAATCTCCGGTGAGATTATAAAGATTGGTGCAGATGGAACGCCAACATCTAGATTAGACATTGTTGCAGAGGATGTTGTTTTTAAATATGTTGAAGAAAATGATCTACCCTTAAACATACTCAGTGAAGAGTATGGATTCCTTGCAAGGGGATATGATAAGACCCTCGTTCTCGATCCACTTGATGGATCTTACAATGCTGAAAACAATATACCTTTTTACTCAATCTCCATGGCAATTGGTAGAAAAAGTTTAAGTGATGTTGAGGAGGGTTTTGTAATGAATCTTGCCAGTGGCAGGTATTACTGGGCCATAAAGGGGAGTGGTGCATTCTTTATGGAAAAAAGGATAAGGAGAATGGAAAGAAAGGAAGCTCTTGGTGTAATAAGTCTTGGTAAGAATGTTAGGGATTATGTATTTAATGCAATAAAAGAGACAAGGAGAATAAGGTCAATGGGCTGTGCTTCCCTCGAGATGATTATGGTGGCAGAGGGTAATGCAGATTATTTCATTTATGATTACAAGAATAGGAATGTGCTGAGGATAATTGATATTGCAGCAAGCACACTTATAGTAAGAGAAAGCGGTGGATACGTCCTTGATCTTGATACATTTTCAGATTTGGATATGCCATTTGACCTAAAGGAAAGGAGGAATATTGTTGCATTTTCCAAAATAGAGACCCTAGATAAAATAAGGGGGTGGAAAAAATGAAGTTTGGAATAGTGGCCAACCCAGAAATTAAGAGAAGTATAATTGTAACGGAGAAGATTTACAATTATTTGAAAACGGATCATGAGGTAATGATTGATGAAAAAACGGCAAAAAGATTAAAAATGAAGGGCGTAAAAATAGAGGATATGGATGTTGATATAATAATCACAGTTGGAGGTGATGGCACTGTTCTTAGAACTCTTCAAAAGAATAATAAGCCAGTGTTTGCAATAAATACTGGGAAGCTCGGTTTTCTAACTGAGGTGCTCCCTGTTGATATAGAGTCATCCCTCGAGAGGCTGATTTCGGGGAATTATTATCTTGATAAGAGGAAGAAGCTAAAGGTAATTATCAATGGAAAAAGGTATTTTGACTGTACAAATGAACTTGTAATTCATACTGCCGAGATTGCAAAATTAAGAACATATGCCATTTATATCGATGGTGAGCTTCTTGAGGATCTTCGTGCCGATGGATTCATAGTCTCTACCCCCACGGGCTCTACATCATATGCACTGAGCACTGGAGGTCCCATAGTAGATCCGAGAATTAACGCCTTTGTAATTACATACATTGCCCCCTTCAGGCTTGGCTCTAGTTCCCATGTTGTCCCGAGCAATTCAATCCTTGAACTCCATCTCTTAGATCAGAGGAAGAAAAGTGTTGTTGTTTTTGATGGTCAGGTTCAGAAAAAAGTTTCAAAAAAGGATGTTATAACTTTAACAGAAAGTGAAAATGAGGCTGTTTTCATTAGGTTTAATTTAAACTTTTATGAAAAGATGAGGGAAAAGAGAATATGAGGATGAGAAAGGAACTTCTTGAGATGATAATGGAATCATCCAAGGATACATATCCAAACGAGTTTGCGGCGTTTCTTAGGGCGGAAAACGGTGTTATATATGAATTGGTGATCCTTCCAGGCACGATCTCTGGAAGGAGGAGTGCCATATACCAGCTTTATACAAAACCCATCGATTTTACACTAATTGGAACTGTACATTCACATCCCTCGGGTGTAACAATACCGAGTGATGAGGATCTCATTCTCTTTTCCAGGACAGGGGATGTTCACATAATAGTAGGTTACCCATTCAGGCTGAATGATTATGCCGTTTACGACAGGAATGGAAAGAGAATTGATATAGAGATAGTGTGATTCCTATGAATATAATTGATGGTAGTAAGATAGAAAAAATAAGGGCAAAAAATGCTGTTCTTATTGATGTATTTAGGGCAACCACAAGCATTGTGGTTATGATGAAAAGGGGTGTGGAGGAGATAATTCCATTTGAGAGTGAGGAAAAGGCAAGGTTATTCATTAAAAAACATAAAGATTATGTCTCTGTGGGTGAAAGGGAAGGTATAAAAATAGAAGATTTTGACTATGGAAACTCTCCTGTTGAGCTAATGAAGGCACCGCTTGAGGGTAAAAAGGTGGTCTTTGTAAGTACAAATGGAACAAGGGTGCTAAGCAAGATAATCGCTGAAAAAGTTTACATCGGATCATTCCTTAATGCCGACAATATTGCAAAAATTATAGATGAAGAAACTGTCCTTGTTTGTGCCAACAGATTGAATTTGTATTCCATTGAGGATTTCCTTTGTGCATCATACATAAAGGGTATACATATGGGAATACATATGGATTTTGAAAGATTAAAAAATATTATATTAAAATCTAAGAGTGCAGATAGGTTGAGGAAATTAAATGCGGAGGATGATATGTTATTCTCACTTTCCCTTAACCTTATTCCTATTGTTCCAGTTTACAGGAATGGAATTATTAGAGAAGTATTATTATAAGAAATATTATAAAAAGGGTAAGGAGTACAAGAGTAATTAATATTGTTCTTCCGGAGCTACCAAAGACTATTGGAATAGGTCCAATGAGGACAGCACCCCCATAGTCCACCCTTGCCTCATTTAGATCATCCTGTATGAATGATAAGAATACCAGGATCATTGATGCTATTATCAAGTGCAACAAATGCAGAAAATATACCTGAGCCATAGATTACAGGAAATATGAACCAACCAAATCCCATCAGACCTTTAGAAATGCCGTATACTGCCATTGCTATTGCAAAGAAGAATAATAATATTCCTGAAAATAGATATAATCTGTTCATTTTAACTTGTAACCACAGTTTCTACAGAATTTATCATTTGGCTGTACCTCTGCCCCGCATTTGGGGCATTTTTCAATTTTCAACCTAGCACCGCAGTTCCAGCAATATGCATCCCCGGGATTTACGATTGCGCCACAGCTGGGGCATTTTATTTCCTCAATTTCCTTTTTGAGAAATTTCTGTGTTTTTATTGAATATCTCAAAGATTCTGAAAAATCGTTCCTATCAAATGCCCTTTTCGCCTCCTCCAGATAAACTAGGGCTCCCCTTCTTTCCTCCTCATTGGATGAATCGTACATGCTCTGTGCCATTTCTAATGAAAACTTGGCTGCAAGGTAGTTTTCAGGGTATTTTTTCTGGAGAACAAATGTGGGTGATAATTCCTCATAATTCTCTTCCTTTTTCTCCACCATGATCGGCCTTACCTCCTTTTCCTCATTACCAAAAATTTTTTCCCTTCTAGATTTATCGAGTATCCTCTTTGCCTCCTCAGACAGGGATTTGGCACCGCTGTAATCCCCCTGTCTGTAAAGATTTTCAGCCTTTATTATTACAGCATTGGCATCATCAACCTTAACACCCTTAGTGGAGAGTATTCTTGATATTGTTCTTGCACTTTCTACACTATTGTATGCCTCATCCCTAAGGCTGTTTTTCTTTCTCCTATTTCTAATCGTTTTATTTAGAGTTAGAAGTATGACTACAACTATGAAAAATAAACCAAGTATAATTGTTGCTGTTCCTATATCAAGCACAATAGTAGATTTTATTATTTATTAATAAATCTTTTTATCCGGGTTTAATAATTACATGTGCAATGGAAGATTTACTCTTTCCCCTGCTTGCCATGGTTTCGTTTGGTATTTCCCCAATTTTCTATAAAACAATAATGAACAGGGGTATAAATCCACTTAAGGCAAATTTCATCAGGGCACTGATGGTCCTCCCAATGATGCTAATATTATTTCTATTCTCGCTCAAATCTCTTTTAGATGTTAATTCTAACAATATCCTTATGTTTGCACTAATTGCATTATTTGGTCCTGTGCTGGGCGATTCACTTTATTTCTTTTCCCTTCGATACATAGATGTTTCACTAACAGCACCATTAAGCTCCGTGTATTCATTATTGATACCCATATGGATGTTAATCTTCTTTAACATATATTCATCAATGTTTATCTTTATTAGTGCAATATTTGTTATATTCGGAATATTTTTGATTCAGGAGAGAAAAATGAGCATTTCACAGAAGAGGGGTGTTATATTTGCACTCCTATCTGCAGTATTCTATTCAATAGCGATACTTTTCATGGGTATTGTAATGCCAAAATCAAATGCAGAATCCATAACAATTTATAGGATTATATTTCAGATAATATTTCTTGCACCCATATCACTACGTGGATCTAGGCTTCCCACGGACCCACGTGTTTGGTTGATTATGGGGATAGGTGGATTTTTTGGTATAGGTATAGGAATAGTTTTTATGCTTTATGGTATACAGACTGCAGGTGTAGCAATCACTGGAATTTTCTCCTCAGCCTCACCACTTATAACATCACTTCTTGGCATTCTTATTTACAGGGAGGCGAGGGACATAAAAAAGATTTTAGGTATAATACTCATAGGCATAGGATTGATAATTTCCTCATTTTGATACCTCTTTTGACAATTTATTCATACCAATTTTCCTGATGTTTTTTATCTCTCTATAACTACTAATAATACTCCAGGTACCTATTATACCAACAACAAATATTACTAAAATGAAACCCAAGTTTATTGCATCTAAATTTGGTATGTTTATTCCTGTACTTATGCCATAGTTATCTATTGTGGGAAGCAGGGATACAATGAGACCAATAATTGCGAATGCAATACCACCATAGTATAGGGTTTTACCTGCCGTGCTTTTACCCACATACTTTATATCATCCTCCGTAAGTGCCATTTTCCTCAGCATTGACCCGAATGCTGCACCAATCACTATCTGCATCACCATTGTACCTATCCCAAAAAGAAGACCGGGGAGGGGTGAATATATAACACCTGGCACCTGGGGTGCAAGTATAAAGGTGAGTACAGTGGCATAAGCACCAAAACCGAAGCCAGCAATAAGCCCATGAACAATTGTCATTTTCAAAGGTACCTCCCTGGGATGAGCGCTGGCGGGTGAAACCCTTGTAGCCTCTTCAGTATGATGCCTTCTTGCACCTAGGAACTTGTCAAAGGGAAGGTGGAAATATTTCCCCCTCAAGACATAGGATCCTGCCACAGCCATTACTATTCCTACCGCAAGATAAACAGGGCCATCTAAATTATATTCTATGTAAATTGCCGCAAGACCTATATATCCAAGGAATGTAAGGAATGCCCTTTGTAGTGTAAAGCCAAGGGAAAAAAGGAAACCTGCCTTCATACCACCCTTGGTACTGTATGAACCTACTGCATAACTGAATGTTATTGGCCATGTGTGTTCGTCAGGCGTAACACCATGAAGTAGGCCTAAAAAGAATGATATTAGCAAAATCTCCCAGAGCAAAAGGCCATGTGGCGGATTGAATATAAATGAGAATAGGTCCATTTTTTCATCTCTTTAAAACAATCTCAAGTGTCTGTGGCCTAGAGCAGCATTCACTATCATGAGGTATTTCCTTGCCATGGGGGCAGTAGCTGGGATGCCCAAGCAGATTGCATAGATTGTTTATAAATTCCTCTGTTGAATGATATTGCATTATTTTTGCATTTTTACAGGCCAAATCCTTGTCCATTCCCATCCTATAAAGGAATGTTTCAATTACCCTATGGTTCCTTTCAATTGTTCTTACTACCTCCAGTCCCATATCTGTCAGCCTTACCACTCCTGCATTCTTTTCAATATAACCCTTTGAGATCAATGAATCTATATATTCCTCTACTGTTGGAGGTCTTACATTGAGCTCCTTGGAGATAGTAGATACCCTTGCAGGCCAACCTTCACCGTATAACTTTTTAGTGGCCAATAGTGTATCCATTTCTCTTTCGGTAAGTCCTAAATTGATTAGATCCATGCTTAACATCAAAAATGAGCTATTATAAAAAATTTTTCCACAAAAGATTAATGTTTTAATTTTTATACATTAAATATGGATCCAGCAAAAAAAATTAGAGGCACAAAAAGTTCATTACTAAAAGGTAAAAGGATCGTACTAGGCATTACAGGTTCAATATCAGCCGAGGAGACAGTAAAGCTATCAAGGGAGCTGATAAGGCACGGGGCCGAGGTCTTCCCAGTAATGAGCCAGGAATCTCTTAAAATCATTACTGAGACATCATTACAATTTGCAACTGGCAATAAGCCTATATTGGATATATCTGGCCTTACAGAGCATGTTATTCTTGAGGAGGAATGTGATCTATTGCTTATAGCTCCTTGTTCAGCAAACACAATTGCAAAGATAGCGCATGGAATAGGGGATACTACAGTAACACTTTTCGCTCTTACATTTCTAGGATCAAAACCAATCCTGATTGCACCTGCAATGAGCGAAAGCATGTGGAAAAACCCTGTTGTTATTGAAAATTTAAATAAATTGAGGGGCCTTGGTATTAATATCCTTGACCCTAAGATGGAGGAGGGAAAGGCGAAGCTCCCGGACAATGATACTATTGTTGCTAAAAGTATAGCAATACTAAACAATATTTTGAAGGGGAAAAATATACTTGTTATTGGTGGTGGAACTGAGGAACCAATAGATGATGTAAGGGTAATTGGGAATAGATCCAGTGGCAAAACATCTATAGAGATTGCAAGGGCATCCTTTTATCTTGGAGGGGACGTTACACTTCTTCTTGGGAGGTCAGAAGTGATCCCACCCACCGTACATAAAAGTGGAGAGATTCAGGACCGTAAACGATCTTATATCAAGAAGGGAATGGATGAAAAATTTCAATCTTATAATAGTTCCTGGAGCTCTCTCTGACTTTACAGTAAAAAAGGTGGAGGGGAAAATAAAAAGTAATAAGGGGATTAAATTGGATCTCCTTCCTGCACCAAAATTTCTTGAGAAATTGAGGGAGTTCTATGATGGTGAGCTCATTGCATTCAAGGCCGAGTTTGATGATGAAAGGATAATTAGGGAGGCAAGGGAAATGATATCTAGGTACTCTCTTAGATTTGTTGTAGGTAACAATCTATCTGAGGTAAAAGAGAATGAAACAAAAATAATGATAATAGGTAAAGAAAAGGTAAAAATATTTTCAGGGAGCAAGTTTGATGCAGCTATGCAAATCCTTGATACATACATCAAAGGTGATGTATGAAAAATGCAATACCCAGCCAGGTAAGTGCCATCATAAGAAGAAGTATGTTTTTCACCAGTGTGAAGGATAGTACTATCATTACCGCTGGAACTGCGTACATCAAAAGTAACGCAAGGAATTCAATTAGATCCATAAAAATCAAAAGGGGAGAGGATTTATCCGAAGAGTGCACCTAGACCAGCCATTGCCTCTTCTTCTTCCTTCTTCTCCTCTTTCTTCTCTTCCTTCTTCTCTTCCTTCTTTTCAGCTGGCTGTGCAGGCTGTGCTGCTGCAGTAGGCGCAAAAGCTGTTGCCTTTATTGCCTCGTCAATGTTCACCCCTTCAAGGGATGAAATCAATGCCTTAATCTTTGCCTTGTCAGGCTCTCCGCCAGCAGCCTTTATTATATTCTCCACTCCCTCTTCTGTTATNTTCTGACCCAGTGAATGCAGGATCAGAACACTATATACATATTCCATTTTTTATACCTCCTTTTACTTTTATATATCTCCCAATTTTTCTTTTATTGTCATCGCCTGCAAATTGGCCTTTGCAAGCAGATGCTTTATCGTCTCAGGTGTGAAATAGTTTATATTTATTCCCAATGAAAGGGCCTTCATATAAGCATCTGATAGCATTATGGGAATTGTTAGCTTAGTGTAATAACCTACGTTAAGTGAAAGATTAAATGCATTCATTATTGAATTCTTTAGGTCCTGGAGAACCTTTTCTGTATCTATCTTCAGTGCATCGCTTCCAAATATGTAACCATTCTCATAGAATGCCCTTATCTCAAGACCTACAGGTATTGGCCTTATATCAAGTTTCGCTAACATTTGTGCAAGATCCTTGCTTATCTTTTCACCCTTTTTTACCACCACAGTATCCTTCTTTATCACTACCTTCCCTTTTTCAATTGATGCAGGTATACCCACCTTCTGAAGATCAGAAACTATCGGACCTGGCTTGAACTCGGTCTCTCCAGCAGGTACGACAACATCCTCAGGGGCTATTTCACCACCCTTTGGTGATGCCCTTGTCCTGGATGCCTCAACTATCTTCGCAAGCTTGAATGGATCCTTATCGCTCACTATCAATGCGCTCTGGTCTTTAATATATTTTGCAAGCTCCTTTACATTCTTTTTCTTTCCCTCAAGATCCTGTAGGGCAATTGATATGAGTGTATTCTTACTTACTATCAA
>JGI24721J44947_10010484_pt1 | contig 11736 bp, 10 predicted proteins | sample YelNatPaOPGAMG01_FD_44947 | JGI IMG/M metagenome (IMG submission 44947)
AGCTTTAAACCGTCTTCAGAGAATGCAGAAGAAAGCTTCCCAGGAAAAGAAAAAGGAGATTGAGGTAAAGAGCTGTTCCAGGAGGGTAAAAGAGAGGCTGAGGAAGGAGGTGAGGAAATCAGAAAAAGACATTGAGACTTGTTTGCCTGCACTATACGGTCCTCATTCNGGGAGGCCCTGGGTGCAGGTTTTGCGAGAAATTGCCAGCCTAAAAATTGATCCAAATTTAAATTAGAATGAAAGGGTCTTGGGAGAGTTCACCTACTAAAAATTGACAGTAACCACCGTACAATAAAAGTTTGACTTTGGTCTAAGAAAAATCTAAAATCGACAAACAAATAATAAGAAGTTACTAAAAGAGGGTGGTAGCTTTCAAAGAATAGCAAGATTAGCGCCGGAATCAACTTAAGGTTTGTTATTAGCTTCGATAAAAATTTTTTAAACATTCTGTCTGGTTATCTTTGGGAAAGGAGGAACTATTATTGGTTGAGTTAGATCGGGAAGTGTTATTGGGTTTTTACCGCACAATGGTCACCATTCGAGAATTCGAGACGGAGGTCGCCGCGCTTTTCGCGGCCGGCCGTATTCCTGGTTTTGTGCACCTTTATGTGGGTGAAGAAGCCGTCGCTACAGGTGTTTGTGCACATCTGACGCCTCAAGACAAAATTGCATCTACACATCGTGGTCATGGTCATTTAATTGCCAAAGGTGGTAACTTGAAGCGAATGATGGCTGAGTTGTTTGGCAGAAAAACCGGCTATTGCAAAGGGAAAGGTGGCTCGATGCACGTCATCGACCTCTCTATTGGCATTCTCGGTGCAAACGGGATCGTCGGGGCAAGTTTACCCATCGCTACAGGAGCAGGCATCGCATGTGCTGCTCAGGAGCATGGCGCAGTAAGTGTGTGTTTCTTTGGAGATGGTGCAGCAGCTAGGGGAACTTTCCACGAATCAGTCAATCTGGCGGCGATCTGGAAATTGCCGGTAGTTTATGTTTGCGAGAACAATTTGTATGCGGTTTCTTGTTATTTACGAAATGCTCTGCCCATAGCGAACATTGCGGAGAGAGCAGCTGGCTATGGAATCCCAGGCGTCAGTATCGATGGAAACGATGTCTTGGCAGTTTATCAGGCGTCTGGAGAGGCAATCAATAGAGCTAGAAAAGGTGACGGTCCTAGTCTCATTGTGGCCAATACTTGGCGTCAGCGTGGCCACTTCGAAGGAGAACCGGAGATCTATCGAGACCAACAAGAGATTCAGGAATGGCTTCAAAGAGACCCAATCAAAAAACTGACTGAGCAACTTCTGAAGCGTGGGGATGTGGATGCTGCAACCCTCCATTCAATTGATACAGAAGTTAAAATCCAGATCCAGCAGGCCGTGGAATTCGCGGAGACAAGCCCCGAACCAAGCCCGGATGAATTATTTGAAGACGTCTATACGCAGTGAGGAAAACAAAATGAGAGTCATTACTTATGCAGAAGCTATCAGCGAAGCATTAGCTATTGAAATGAGGAAAGACCCAACCATTTACATTGCTGGCGAAGATGTCGCGAAAATTGGAGGAACCTTCCAAGCAACAGCGGGCCTGCTAGATGAATTTGGCCCAAAAAGAGTTCGTGATACGCCCATTGCCGAAACCGCCATTGTAGGATCTGCTGTAGGTGCCGCTGCAGCCGGTTTGAGGCCGGTAGTCGAGGTCATGTGGATGGACTTTATGGGCGTTTGCATGGATGAAATTCTCAATCAAGCTGCTAAGATTCATTATATGTCTGGTGGACAAGTACGCTTGCCCATTGTAATCAGGGTTCCAGAGGGAGCAGGTTTTCGGGCGGCTGCACAACATTCTCAATCTCTTGAGGCACTTTTCACCCACATCCCTGGATTAAAGGTTGTCATGCCGTCTACCCCTAAGGATGCCAAGGGTTTATTATGTGCCAGTATTCGGGATGATAACCCCGTTATATTTATCGAACACTTTCAACTGTATGGCTATAAAGGCGAAGTGCCCGAAGGAGAATACTTGGTGCCGATCGGCAAGGCTTCACTGAACCGGGAAGGCAAGGACATAACGATTGTCTCTTGGGGCTGGATGGTTCACAAATCGATGGAAGCCGCCGTCCTACTTGAGGAAAAGGGAGTGAAGGCTGAGGTTATTGATTTGCGAAGCCTCGTACCTTGGGACAAGGAAATAGTATTACAATCTGTCCAGAAAACTAAACATCTTATCATTGTACACGAAGCCGTGAGACGAGGAGGTTTTGGAGCAGAAATTGCAGCAACAATTGGAGAGGAAGCATTTGATTACCTTGATGCCCCCATCAAGCGAGTCGCGGCTGCAGAAACACCCGTTCCATTTAGCCCACCTTTAGAAGATGCTTTCCTCCCAAATCCTCAGAAGATTGTTGAAGCTGCTCTTTCAATTTTATGAAACCAAGGCACCCCATGAAAAAAGCCTTTTCTTTTGTACGAGTCCTTCAGATTGGAATTGTTGTCAAGAATGTGGAAGTTTCTGCTAAGCGATATGCTGACGAATATGGTATTGGCCCATGGAAGTTTTATGACCTAAATTCATCTTCAGTATCTGAGATGAAAATAAAAGGAAAACCTCGGACCTTCGCGATGCGGATTGCCTTGGCTGATTTGCAAGGTATTGAATTGGAGTTGATCGAACCTAAAGATAATCAGAGCATCTATGCCCAGTTTTTGACGGAGAAAGGGGAAGGGCTTCATCATTTGGCATTTGCTACCGCGGACTACGACCAAGCTATGGCCTATTTCGCGGAAAAAGGTCTTCAGGTGTTGCAGACTGGAACCTGGCAAAATGAGACCTTCACCTACATAGACACGCGCCATGATCTATCCTTCATCCTGGAGATTTACAAACGCGTAGGCTCTTTTGAGTCACCTCCTCCGATAAAAATCTATCCAGAAATCACTCAGACAGAATATCCAACGATGCCATAAGATAAGATAAGATGTTCCATACGTTGGTTATATAATAATCTTGATACTACCAAGATACGTTTACTTTTAGTATCTTGGTTTAGTTTCTGTAATTGTTTCTATCCCTTCTTTGTTTCTACTTAGCTAAGATTTATCTAGGCAGCCATGAACTCCAAACTGTCTCCGCAGTCGTAACATTAAACTACTCCCAACAATGGCATAGTGTATCATTTTTTATTCCATGAAAAGGCAACTTTCAGTTGAGAGATGGTGACTATCTTGAGAGATGAGATGGTGACTATCATTACCTCGAAGCCCCAGCCTCTTGCTGCTAGATTGAAACCATTAGGTTCATTCTTGCCACTATATCTAAAGCTTGTATCAGCTGAAGGTTATGAGGGTAGGTGGAGTAACAATCTACCTTGTCGCCCCTCCGACCGGCCTAAGCAAGGTATTTCATGAGTCTTAAGGTCTAGTAAAGCTCCCAATACCACGAACATTAGAACAAGGAGGACTTAAAGTTTAATATTCAGCCTTTAATAACCATTCGCTGAGATAGGTTTAAAGGCATAAATTATATTTTCTTTGGAGGAATCTAGAATTAAAACACAATTCATCCAAACTTAGATATATACAACCCGGTCATCCTTGCAGGACGGCAAAAATAGCTAAAAGGTCAAGCCTATCTGGTTTCTTCTAGGAGCCGATATGGATTCTCTAAGAGCTCTTTTATTGTCCACAGGAACTGCCCTGCTGGCGCACCGTCCACTATCCGATGGTCAAAGGTCAAGCTCAGCTGCATTAGAGACCTCTTCAAAATCTGGCCCTCGTGGATAGCGGGCTTCTCTATGATTCTACCTACCCCTAGGATGGCCGCCTCCGGTGGGTTGATAATAGGTGTGAAGATTTCCACTCCGAACATTCCTAAGTTGGTCACCGTGAACGTGCTTCCCGTTACCTCGTCCACCGTAAGCACTCCCTGCCGGGCCTTCTCTGCCAGCTGCTTAGTCTCGAGGGCGATCTCTTGGAGCATCTTTTTGTCAGCATTTCTCACTACTGGAACGATAAGTCCCTCCTCTAAGGCTACCGCTACCCCGATGTGAATCTCCTCCAGAAGCCGGATCTCATCTCCCACTATGACTGCATTAAGCAAGGGGTGTTTTTTTAACGCTTTGGCAGTAGCTTTCACCACTAGGTCAGTATAGGTCAAATCAAAGTCTGCCCTGATCTGTTCCCGCAGTTTGACCAGCTCGGTGGCGTCCACCTCAGTAGTAATGGTCACTTGAGCCATGGTATGAAGGCTTTCAGTCATCCGCTTTGCGGTCATCTGGCGCAGGCCGACGAAGGGAATCACTTGGCTTAGGGATGGTGCCTTGTGGGCCTCGAGGAAAGATTTGACGTCTTTCTCAGTAATGCGGCCTCCTGGACCCGTACCGGTCACTTGGGTCAGATCAACTTTATAATCCTTGGCAAGTCTTTTTGCCAAGGGGGAGGCCAAGATCGTTTGAGAGGTAACCATCTCGGGAGGAGAGCTGGAATCCTCAGGAAGTGTAGATGAGGGAGCAGAATTAAATTCGGGAATGACCTCGCCAGGCTCGGCAATATAGGCAATAGCCTCCCCAACTGCCTTGACCTCTTCCTCCTTGGCGGCGTGACGCAAAATGCCCGAGGTTGGGGCTACTACTTCTGAGGTGATCTTTTCACTCCAAACCACAGCTATGTGCTCTCCTTTTTCAACTCGCTCGCCATCTCGCCTGAGCCATTCAATCACTGTTCCTTCCGTCATTACCATGCCCAGCTTGGGCATGGGTACTTTAGCTACCATTGCTAAATTCCCTCCCTTCAAATATTGTATCGACAAGCACACTCTTACTCCTTTATATAAGTTGAACACATCGGTAACAACTCAGTATATTCTCCCGCAAATTCCAGGAGTGTCAAATAGCCCAAGGATTGATGAGGGCGAACCGCGTTGTAACTGATCATCCAATCCGTGAGGGAAGGCGTTAACTTTTCCAGGTCCTCACTCATCTGACTGAATTCCAACCTTTCCTCCCGCAGGGTACGATTAAACATCTCCAGCCGGGGAGTGTCCTTGGGTGCTTCACTTGGGAGTAGTACTGAGGAATGTGCAAGCTCTGGCATAGTTGGCCGAAGTACTTGAAGCGCTCTGAGCCGTTATCCGTGTGTACATATTGAACGGGAATACTCAAGAGAAAGAGCAATGGCTTTTGGAAATCTGAGGCATTCCGGGAATTAGCAGATTTGTGCATCCTGGGCATAACCGATGCGGGTGTGATCATCGATAGCTGTGAAGATACAGCGGTAGTCGCCACTCCAGGGAATCTTGAGGGTATCCAGATTGAGGAGAAATCCCATCCGGGAGGAGGCCTTAAGCTTGGTAACGCGTTTTTTCTTCAGGACCCTTTCTCTCTTTCTTGCGGTTTTGGCAGCTCTTTGGGGATTGAAGTAGAAGGAATGGCTTTCGATAACCCGATGTATTTAAAAGGAGAAGATCCTCTTCCCATATCTTTTTCAGCTGTATTTTTTTCCAGCGCAGGTTCCCCTGACGCAGCTTGATGATCCCGAATTCCTCCGAGGGTCACCTACCAGNCCCTCTTTCTCTGTGGAGCTCGGGAGCATACTCTAAGGAGGAGGGTTCTCCCTCCTTAAACCTCTTCTGCCACAGGTAGAAGGTCTTCGGGAGATGCCAAAGTGGCGGAGGTAAAGGAAAAATTTCCTTTTCCCCCACATTCTAGAAAAGGATTCACTCCGGACGCGGAGAGCATTCCGGGATAAGTTTTCCTTCCGGGCCGGACACGGAGGGTTGTTAGCCCAATCCTCAGGATCCCTGGGCTCCAGATCTTTCTGGGGGAAGTAAGAGACGTATTTGATCTAATAAGGTGTTTTCCAGGGGAGGGAAACCTCTTTCTCTTCCAAGCCGTAACACTTCCAACTCTTTAAATTCTATTAATGAGACGTTTTTCTTCGTTTTTAATTCCTTCTCAAACTTAGTAATTATGCTTTTTTTAATTTTTTCAACGGATATGTTTTTTGAAAAATTAGAAAGGTTAACAACTTCGCTTCTATTGCTCTTTACAAAGTTTCTTGTCTCGTCTGGATAGCTTTCTTCCCATTTGATTACTTTCTTGAGTTCAGTGAGGTCGGAATTCACAAGAAGGGATGCGTGGTAGAAAAATTTCTCGTTTGTAATTGCAATGCTTGAGCCCAAAACTTTTTTTCTATTCAAAAAAATTGCGTTTCTTTTGTCAATTTCTATATCCTCCTTTACCAAATCTTCTATAGCTCTTGAAATTATTCCTGTAATACCTCTCGCTTCCTCGAAGAAGTAATTTGAGAAAATAAAATCATCTCTTCTCTTGCAAAACGTGATATTTAGATTGCCTAAATCGTGGTAAACGGTACCTCCACCCGTGATCCTACGAATAATTGGAATACCTTTGTTCTTTGCATAAGGGATATTCACCTCGTATTCCTCTTTCTGAAATTTTCCAATAATAACACAGGGTTTGTTCTGCCACAGTCTTAAAATCCCTGCAAAAGGGCGGAAACTTAAATTCAGAATACATTCCTCTATTTTTAGATTTTCTTCAGGGTCTAATTTCTGACTTTGAAGTAAAATTACCCAATTCACAATAGAAATAATATACAAAAACCTTTTTAAAAACAAAGACAGCTGTCTATTTTTAAAGTGGTGGCCAAGAAGTATTTATGGCAGAATTCGTCATATCGCAATAAAGGTGCTTTCATAAGCATGCCCGAAGCTCTCCTTTATGACTGCTCTGTTCGTTTAATCATACCCTGCCTGAACCGAAGTCAGTTATTCTAATTACATGGATGTGTCCAATTCGGGCGAGGCATACAAACATACAAGTACTGTCTTAATTTTAATGGATCGACGGTTCTTGCACCTGAGCTGTGGATTTCAAAAATTTGACTCGCTCCCGATAAAGAATCATCGTTCTTAACTTGATCTTTAGCGAATCTAAGATGATAGCAAGTAAAATCAGACCTCCCTTTACTACGCTAACTAAATAGACATTCACAGCCATGAGAGTCAGGGAATTATCGAATAAGCTCAATAATAGTGCCCCTCCTAACATTCCGTAGACCGTTCCTCGCCCTCCCAAAAGGCTGACGCCACCTAAAATCGGACCGGCAATAGCTAAAATACTTTGCCCAATTCCCATGGAGTTCGTAACCGACCCTTGGCGTCCAGCAGCGAGGATTCCGGCGAGTGCAGCAAGAACGCCGGCAATGCCGAATGCAATCACGATGATTTGGTTGGTCTTAATCCCAGCAATGTAGCTAGCGCGCGGATTACCTCCGGTGGCAACGAGGAAACGACCAAACCTAGATTGAGCCATGAAAATCGTGAATATAATGTAAATTCCAATAAGGATGAAGACGGCTACTGGTATCTTATCGAATACACGTTGGCTACCAAGATACACAAACCCCGGAGCTAGGTTAACAATAGAAAATGGAAGCAAGAAATAAACGAGGCCGCGAAGGATCATATTCGTTGCCAAAGTCACCAATAAGGAATTCATCTTGAAACCAGTAATAAGCATTCCGTTGAGAATTCCAATGCAGAAGCCAATTGCCAGGCTTAGTATTATCATAATTGCGGGACTCGTAGTAGGTGATATGGCATTACAGATAAGCAAAGCAACTCCAGGAGCGAATACTAACGTGGATTCCACCGAAAGGTCAATTTGCCCTGTGATAAGCACTAAACCTTCGGCAAGAACAAGGAGCCCAAGGGAAGAAATGTGATAAAAGATGTTTACGATATTTTCAAACGAAAAGAAATGGGGAACTGAAATCGCATCGACAAAGAATAGCAAAAGAAACAAAACCCAAATCAAATTGTCCAATAAAAAGATCTTTATTTTTGTACTAAAGCTTGACATGTTTTCCTTTCCTTTTTGGCCTGAGTTATTGACCGTCTCAATTTATATCAATCCTTGGATAGCCCGATAGATTTCATATTCGCTGAAGCAATCACGCGAGAACTCCTTGATTAATCGGCCTTCATAAAGAACTAAAATCCGATCGCATATCTCGAGGAGATCGTCAATGCCGGGCGAGGTCAGGACAACGCCAGCATTTTTTGTAAGCTTTTCCCGAATCGCTTTTAGGATGCTAACCTTTGCACTGATATCTATTCCTTTGGTCGGCTCGTCAAGTAAGAACACCTTGGCCTCAGTAGATGCGATTCTCCCACATAGAACTTTTTGTTTGTTACCTCCGCTTAAATTTTGCACTTCTTCATCTTGCGAATGTGTCAAAATTTCAAAGGCATTAATAAGATTACTTGCTAGTTGCATTTCATTTTTCCGGTTAATCCAGAAAGCTTTTGCAATTCTTGCTAAATAGGAAAGTGAAAGGTTATTCCGCACACTCAAAATGTCAACTAAGCCTTCCTCTTCGCGGTTTTCTGTCAAATAGACCACTCCTTCTTTTAAGGCCTCGAAGCTTTTTTGAAACGGTTTCATTGGCTTGCCTTCGATTTGGATCGTTCCATTTTCACAAGGTTCAAGACCACCGATCGCTCGCAGGATTGAGGTTCGACCGCTCCCCACTAGACCTGCGATACCAAGAACTTCTCCTCTATGAAGTTGAAAGGAGATATCATAAAAATAGCCATTCCGAGTGAATTTATCGATTCTAAGCAATTCAATAGCATGAGTTTGTTCACCTTCTTGTACCAGGGGTCCAGGGGTAGTTTCCTCTTGTATCTTTTGCCTAAACGCTTCACCAACAATCAAAGAGCTTAGATTATCAAGGTTTGTTTCTGAACTCCTCAGGGTTGCTACAACCCTTCCATCCCGGATAACGCTCACTTGATCGCAAATCTCTAAGATTTCATCCATTCGATGGGAAATGAAGATAATGGTTTTTCCTCTTTTCCTCTGCTCTCGAACTAGATCATAAAAGTATTCTTGTTCTTTTCTAGTAAAAGCCGTCGTCACTTCATCTAAAAGTACAATTTCCGCATTTTCATGATAGAACGCTTTTATTACGAGAAATAATTGTTGTTCACCAAGAGAGAGATCACTCATCCGGAGATTGACGTCCACATGAAATCCAACTCTTTCAAACAACTCCTTTGTATGGGACTGCATTTGCCTCCAATTCAGCAATTTCATTTTGTTTTGCTGGTACCGAGGTAGATATAGATTCTGCACAAGATTAAAATCGGGAATTATCTCTGGGCGTTGTGTCACAATTGCGATTCCCAGGCTCTTTGCGAGAATTGGCGAAAGATAATTGAATTCTTTCCCTTTGATCTTTATTTTCCCCATGGATGGCTGAATAATTCCCGATATGATATTAACAAGAGTACTTTTTCCGGCACCATTTTTACCAATGATTCCACTCACTTCGCCCTTTTTAAAAGATAAATCGACATCGTTCAAAGCAACAGTTCCTTGATAAATCTTGGAAATCCCTTCAATTTCCAGGGCAATTACATCTTTTTCATCTACGCTACACTGGGTCATTTAATTCTCCTTGGCCAACAATGGTATACCTTTCGAGAGGTCCTCTCGAAAGGTATACCATTTTAGATCTTTACGACATTACTATACCACCACAAACATTGATCCCTTGCCCAGTAATAAACGATGATTCGTCTGAGGCCAGAAAGACAGCTAAGCGAGCGACATCAGCCGGTTGAGCGTATCTTGCTAACGGTACCTGTCTTATATATCCCTCCCGAATTTCTTCAAGAGGTCTTCCGTTTTTTTTGGCTAAATTGATTTCGAGTTTTTGCTCCATTTCCGTATCTACATATCCAGGACAAATGGCGTTTACACAGATCTTGAATGGAGCCATCTCAAACGCCAAACACCTTGTGAAACCAAGAACACCGTGTTTGGAAGCAGTGTATGCAGCGAACTCTGCCTCTCCAATACGAGCCATGATTGAGGCGATGTTGATAATCCTCCCTGGTATGCCAAGCTGGATCATCGATTTTACAACGGCCTTGGAACAAAGGAAGGTGCCCTTTAGATTGACGTCCATAATGAAATCCCACTCTTCTTCTGGGATGTCAACTACTCGATTAGTTCGGCACACACCCGCATTGTTTACTAAGATATCGATGCGTCCAAATTTATCGATAGCTTCATCCACCGCTTTGTTCACTTGGTCCCAATGGCTCACGTCAAGAGGAAAAGAAAAAACCTCAGCTGATAATTCCTTTTGGATATCTCGAGAGACTAGATCAAGCTTGTTTTCTTGAATATCTGTGATGAAAAGTTTAGCTCCCTCGGCTGCAAATTGAACCGCAATCTCCTTCCCGATCCCTTGGGCAGCCCCAGTAATGAATGCAATTTTTCCTTTTAGTCTCGAAAAACTATTTTTTTTTAAAGCCATTATCTGTCACCGAGAAAGATACTTACGGTGTCGTTGCGCCAAATAAGGAGTTTTCCCACAAGCGAGGATCGTCCGGGGCCACCTCTTGGGGAACAGCAACACCCTGTAGCTTAATATATAAACCGTCTGCCCCCCAAGTGTTTTGGATAACCTCAGCAGGAGACCAGATTGCTCCCTTTTCCTCGATTTTATCGCCGATTTTGGGCAATGGCTGTTTCGTCAAAATTTTATACATCAACTCGACTGCCATTTCTCCAGAGGCTTCGATCGGCTGCTCGATCATCGAAGTAAATTCGTTATTTTTTAATAAAATCAGTCCCTCAGGCCCAATACATACGCCTGTGCTGACAATTTTCTTGGGATCCAGACCAGCTTTCTCCAAAGCGTTGATAGCTCCAGTTCCCATAACATCCGGAGTATGCACAAAGACTCCTACTATCTGGTCCTTAAATCTAGTACAATAATCAGACACAACGCGGAAGGCATCATCATTATTCCAGTTTCCGTTACCCTGAACAATTTGCAGCTTGTCCTTATATTGATCCATTACTGAATGAAAAGCGCGAGACGAAATGCCTGCCCAAGAGTCAGAGAGGAGGTCACCCATCACTTCAATAATTACCCCATTTGGAATTTGCCCATTGTTCCGTTTCTTCAATTCATCGAGCATAATATTGGCACATTTGATAGAGCTCTCTTTAATGTCAAAAGCTATGTAGAAATCTACTTTACCTCCTGTTGGGGAATTATCCGTCGCAATTACCGGGATATTAGCCTCATTGAGCTTTTTAATCCCCGGGATGATCGCAACTGGGTCAATCGTGCTACCACTTATGAAACCATCCACTTTCATCGCAATTAGATTGTCTATATTGCTAAGGTCTGTCTGTGGGTCGTTGTTGGAGCAAACTGTGATGATCTGCATTCCTAGTTCATCTGCTTTCTTCTGAATGCCTATCAGAAGAGCCTTGATGAACGGGGCTGACAAATCACGCACATTGACGCCAATGCGATAAGTTTTAGCAACTGTCTGAGAAGGGGACGGAGAGGGTGACGAGGAAGAACTTGGGGTTTGGGTAGTAGTGCAACTTACGGTAAGAATAATAACCAGATTAACAACCAGTAACAGCATAAAAAGCTTTTTCCAGGACCTCATTTTTTGCCCACCTTTCTTTTTATTTAAAAAGGTTTAGCATAAATACAAAAAACAAGTCAAGAATAGTTAAAAGGCTTTCTGAAGAATTTCTATGGCTTCATAATCTATTGCCAGCTCTTTTAATTTTTTAACAGTGGGTACACCATTTTGATCCCATCCTCGAAGCTCATAGTATTCTAATAAAGCCTCAAGATAATCCTTTTCCGGGACTACTTTTCCCTGAGGAGG
>JGI24721J44947_10010504_pt1 | contig 11725 bp, 9 predicted proteins | sample YelNatPaOPGAMG01_FD_44947 | JGI IMG/M metagenome (IMG submission 44947)
TGATTTTCTGATAATCTGATATTCGCTTCTATACCTAATTAGTAATTTAATCGTAAGGGAATGAAGTTTACCCACACTTTTGGGAAAAACTTACCTCTTACTCTGTTTTTAATCTGCCTTTATCCGTTTGAATCCAAAGTATTGGAATTATTGAAATTCCAATACTTTAAAATTGTCTCACCTTATTTTTTTCTATAAAGGGGGATAAACAGACTAAATTTCTGGCCGTAATTTCCTCCCCCTTTCTGCCTCAAGATAAAGGAGATATGTGAATACCTCATATTTAGGATAGATCTTTTGAACTCCCTGTTTATACATCATTAACTGTGTATGGTAATCTTCTTTTTCCCTCCCCATCTTATAGTCAATAATGGTTATCCTTTCTGCCTCAAAGATGACACGGTCTAAATGGGCAGAAACATCCGCATTGCCCCTTTCATAATAGAGGTTCAGTTCGTTCTTGCAGGTCCTGTTTTGCCCATCTCTGTAAAAGAGAAGATGCAAATCCGGGTCCGTGAGGGTCTCTTTTAAGATCTCTTTCAATCTCTTTTCAACTTCCCTTACCTCATCTTCGTCTTTGCAATAGGTCCTCTTCACAAAATCTACAATCCCCTCAATTGTTTCGTCAATATTCAAACCATCAAGCCATTCAATCTGACTGAGTGCCTTATGGACAAAATCCCCAAACCTCATTCCCCGGCGACGGGACGGCTCAATTATTTCAATACCCCTTTCGGTGGGTGATACCAATTCCCTCTCCTCACGAACTAACAATTCCTCTTCACCCTTTAGCGAATATAATCTTTCCGGTTCTTTCTCCACTACGGGTGATTCCTTGACTGTAATTTCATCAAAAGGAAGGGATTTGCCATTCAATCTTTCTTTTATCGTTTCCATCCAGAATCCCGCATTACCTTTTTTCCGCTTAAAACCCAACATATAAATACCTGTCTTTGCCCTGGTAAGTGCGACATACAAAAGATTCAACTCATCAATCATCTGAAGTTCTCTTTCCTTCTCTTTTAAGCCCGGAAGATACTTCCCGTATTCTCTTAAGTATATCTTTTCAGGCCGAGCCTTATCGGTATATGAGAAGATCAAATCTCTGTCTTCTTCTCTGAGATTGAAATTGGTCTCAGGAAGAATTACAACTTCAAATTCCAGTCCCTTTGCCCTATGGATTGTCATTATCCGCACCCCCTCAATCTGTGCCTCCTTCACTTCAATTGCCGTTCCATAGTGTTCAAGATACTTGATAAAGTCAGAAAGCGAACCAAAACCATCTTCCATATAATCAATTGCCGAATCAAGGAGTGAGGCAATGGGATAGGAAATTTTTAAGTTTAAGGACTTGCAAATATTGAAGATGATTTGATAGGGATTTAAAAAATAGACCCGGGATAGAAGTTCTTCAATCTTTTTTGTTGGATAAAGTTCGGGATAAAAGTCCTTTAAAGAAAGATATAATGTCTTTCTCTTCTTTAGTCCCCGAATAAATTCTTCATCAAGATTGAAGACCTCGGATGTAAGGATATGAAAGAGACTGAAGTCATCCTCCGGGTTATCCAGGAACTTCAATAATTGAATGATAAACTGGACATCCGGTTCATCCATTATGCTCGCCCTTGAGCGACTCAGGGATGGAATATTATTTTTAGAAAGTAGCCCGGCAATTTGGGACGCAAATTTATTCGTTCTGGTTAAGATTGCAATATCGCGCTCCTGATACCCATTTTTCTTTAACTCCTTTATTATCTCAACGACCCGATTCATAATTACCTCTTTTCCCTCCTCGCTTAAAAACTCACCGAGTTCTTCAATTCTCAACCAGCCCCTCTTATTCTTTGGGTCGGGTTTATCGTCTTTGTTTAGAATTTTGTTGACGAAGTCAATGATTTCTACTTTTGTGCGGTAGTTCTTTTCAAGCCGCTCTTCGGTAATTTTCTCTTTATACTTTTCCTTTAATTCATCAAACAATTCAGGGGCACCCTCACGCCATCTGAATATTGCCTGATGGGGGTCTCCAACATAAAAAAGGCTCTTCTCCTCTGGATTATATGAAGTGATTTCATCCAGAATTGGGAAAAGAATGTCTATCTGCTTATAACTCGTATCCTGAAATTCATCAATCATCAGATGTTTAATTTCGGCACCCAGTTTAAAATAGAGATAATCAACCTCAGGATTATTTTTGAAGGCATAAAAGATACAATCTTCAATATCACTGAATGTTATAATATTCTTTTTTCTCTTCTCTTCCTGAAAGATTTCATAGATTTCTATAAATGGTCTGAAGTTGATAATAATCTCTTTATTGGAAAGTGCCCCAAGATATTCAATAATCATCTTTCTTATTAAAGAAACCTTTCTCTCATACTCTTGTGGGTCATCCAGTCTTTCCCTGAAATCATTAATATATTTCTTATCCCCTCCATCTTCTTTTATGAAGTATTCCAAAAGAGGTTTTAATTTCTCATATTTTCTTTCGGCAATAAATTCCTCCACCTTCTTTAAAAATCCCTTCCAGTGGTAATGAATCTCTCCCTTTTCAGTATAGGTTGCCTCAATATTCCGCCTTATGAAATTTATAAATTCCCTCAATGCGTCAATCACCTCAATTTCATATTGTGAAGTTTTTTCTGTCCATATCTCCTTTTCCTCAGACAATTCTTTAAGATTGCCAATGTAAGGTTTGAACTGTTCATAATACTTGCTCAACGATTTTTTCGCCATCTCTTCCTCCAATGAAATATGCTCTAAAAGTATTTCTGCAGATTTTCTATCCTGACGAGCCCTTAAGAGATACTTTTCTATTGCCTCTTCAAGGAGCATCTTTTCTTTTATCTCATCAACAATTCTATACTCGGGTAGAATTCCTGCCTCAAACGGAATGACCGAAAGGAACGACGCAAACATACTATGGAAGGTGGAGACATTCAGACTGGAAAGATTGTTTAATAAATAATCCCTTTTCTTTCGGGCAATTTCCCTTATCTCATTTTCCGAAAAGATTTTACAAAAATATTCCCACACATCCTTTTCCTGCTCCTTTGTGGCAACCCCTGTAGATAGGACATCAAGGTATCTCAATATCCTTATCTTCATCTCAAAGGCTGCCGCATTTGTAAAGGTGATGGCATAGATGGATTCTAAGGGATAATTATTTTTATGGAGGAATAGAAGCAAAAATCTCTTGGTCAGGGCATGGGTCTTTCCTGAACCCGCAGCCGAAATCAGGGCAATATTTTTAATCTTATCCATATCTCTGAATCCCACACAGGGCGGAATAGTCGCAATATTCGCAGATACTTCTGTCTTTTGTCTGATAAAAAGGAACTTCCATATTCAGAATTTCCTCAATGGTGGGAATGAGAATTTTTGTTTTAAATGAAATCAAGTAATCATCCACCTCCTCACTTTCAAGAATCTCTTTCGTCTCTACCTTTTTACCAATTTTATAATAAATCAGTCCCCCAATCTTCTTATCATTCCTTCTGGAAAACATCAGGGCATAAAGGGGTAATTGGAACTCACGGAAGTCCTCACCAATTTCGTATTCCTTTGACATCGGCAGTCTTCCTGTTTTATAATCAATGATAAAGTATTCACCATCCTTTATATCAATTCGGTCTACGAAACCAACGAGTTTGATAGAATTACCCAAAACTTCAATTTCATCCGTGAGTTTCTCTTCCAGAGATTTGATGTCAATCCGATAGCCGGCCTTAAATCTTTTTATTTCCTCTTTTAAGAATCTTTCAATGTAAATTTTATAGAGGGCAAGGTCAAAATAGACTGACGAACTCGGTGGTATACTGATGTATTTTCCACAAAAGACCAAGCTCTCAAACATCTCCCCAAATTTCCTTAATGCATCTGCAATCTCCTCCTCAGTAAATCCTTGAGGATAGTGTTTCACATAAAACTCCTGCACAACTTTATGAAATATCACACCCCAGAGTCTTGCATCAAACTCCTCAAAAATTTCCTCAATCTTTTTTATAGAAAGGACAAAATCAAGGTAAAACCTGTACGGGCAATCCTTATATGCCAGAAGTGTGGAATAACTCAACCCCTGCCTCTTTATTCTTTCCAGCAAGATTTTAATTATCTTTTTATCTTTTTTAACGCACCGCTCCTGCCATTTTATTGCACTGGGTGATAAAAGGATTGGTGCTTTGTCTTCAGGGATTCCTGCGAATTTAAGCATTGTAATAAACCGGGAAGGGATATCCCTTTTCTCTTCATTTATGTAGGAAATGAATATCTCCTTCTTTCCGCCGGTCAGCTCGGTAAAGTAATAGTAATATAGATTGTCGTGTTCCTGCCCGGTTAGTAAACCCATCTCTTTCCTCAATGCCGGATTTATGAAGATATCCTTCTCGGTTTTACTTGGAAAGACGCCTTCATTCATTGATGGTATGATGATACAATCAAAATCAAGATTCCGTGCCTCAAGCACACCAATTATCTGAATGCCTTTAAATGGCTCACCCTCGGTGCGGTAATAACTCTCTTTGAGTATCCGGAGAATAAATTCAAGTGTTTCAATTCCCGGCTTAATTGCGTCTTGAGGAATCCTCAACTGGGCAAGGCTGTGCAATTCCTCAAAAAATTCAATTATACCCGGGGGATTTGCCCTGATTATCTCCTGATTATAGGAGAGGACTTCATTGAGTAGTTTAACAAGATTGACCACATATTCATTAAATTTTAAATCCGCTCGGACCGCGGAAAAACATCTCTTCAGGAAGTTGATGAGGGTAATGTTGCCGGATTCCAAATTGGGTAAAGATAACTGGGGATTTTCATTTTCTATAAAGTAATTTCTCTTATTTTTTATCATCCAGTTCCTCAGTTCATAAACAAAGGGACGTAATTCAGTATCAGATATCCGGGCATTCTTGACCAGGGGATGTTGGAGGAAGACGAAGAATTCCTCATAGTGGAGATTGCTTTCCACAGCATTATAAAGATGTTGTAAAAAGGAATAGAAGATGAGATTGCTGAAAGGAAAACCAGCGGAAAGGTTATAATCAATATTAAGGGATTTGAGTATCTCGGTCACCGGGAACAGCAGGGACTCACTGGTAAGAATAATCGCAATGCGATTGGGCTTTTCATACCTTTTTATTGCCGCGCGCACCACATCCCCTAAATAAAAGGTCTGTTTTGCCAAGGACTCAAGGGATTTGATGTGAATTACTGGACTTACCAAAAAATCTCCTTTAATAACTTGAATCTTCGGGATATCCACGCCTAAAAATTTTAGTAATCTATTATGGAGATAAAATTTCTTACTCACATCATTGCTAAAAGAAATCTCCTCCGGAGTTCCGGAATGGATAATCAATTCGGCATTCAGTTCGTTCATTATCCGACCAATCAGCATCTTTTCTAATGAAGTGGTTGCACCGATTCCGGCGATGATGATGTCATCAAAATTCTTGAGTAAATCTGAATTGTATTTATTATAAATCGTTTCAATCATATCAATCCGGTCTTTATATCCCGCACAAGAGAGTTCCTTACGATATTCTTCATAGACATTTTTCAAAATTGGCAACTCATCCTTCACATATCGCTCAGCATAATGTAATTCCCTTGATTTCCTTTCAATATCCTCAATCTTTATACATTCAAAACTCAATTCATCAAAAAATTTTAAAAGCCGATTGCCAATAGATATAAACCTCAAGAATGGTAAGTCTCGCCAGAATTTTATCTTCAATTTATCTATTGTGTTTTTAAGAATAAAATTCCTTTCAATACTATTGAGAATCCTGCCCTTTTCACCACCGAGTTTCTCATAGATATATTCAACTATCTCCTCAATGGTGAACATCGTGGGTGGGATAATACCACCGGTCATAGCATTATCTAAAAGATATCTGCGGAAATAGAACTTATTCCTTTCATTGGGAAAGATAATCAGGGTTGTTGAAAAATCCGGGCTTTTTTCCTTAGATTTTAAAAAATAATAACGGGCAAGAATTTTTAAAAATGGCTGGTCAATTGTTATTATCTTTATTCTTTCCGTCATAAACATTTCACAGAATTATAATCTATTCTTTATCGTTGTCAAGCGAGAAAAACCCCTTTCTTGACAAACCCAAGAAATTTTATATACTTAACTATTGGGAGGTTAAATGAACCTGGGATGGCAGGAGATACTGTTAATTTTGCTCATTATTCTGCTTCTTTTTGGGGCGCGGAAAATTCCTGAATTGGCACGGAGTCTGGGGAAGGGTGTTAGCGAATTTAAAAAAGGCTTGCATGAGATTGAAAATTCTGCCTCTGAAGAGACTTCAAAAGAGAATGAAAAAGAGAAAAAAACATAAACGAACATTTTAAAACAGAATAAATTTCCTCTCACCCTGCCCTCTCTCCGTTTAACGGGGAGACGCCGTCGTCTCCGTCCTCCGTAGCAGTGGCACTGCTACTGCGGAGGACGGGCAAAGCCAGACTTTGGCGTCGGACGAGGATAAAGGTGAGGGGCGGGATTTCAGGGGGCATCCCCCTGATGTATCTTGAATTTGGGGATTTGTTTCGGATTTCGCGCTTCGGATTTATCTGTGATACGAGCATCGTAACCGTTTAAAATCAAACGATCTTTTAGGAGAGGTGTCCGAGTGGCCCAAGGAGCACGACTGGAAATCGTGTTTCCGCCGAAAGGCGGAACGCGGGTTCAAATCCCGCCCTCTCCGTATGTCTTTCGCGGGTTCGGGATTCATTTTTATACCGCGTTTGTCTGCATAGAGCGAAAGGAGAACTATGTACTATAACGGCACAAAAATTATTTTAACATCACTTTTGGTTTCACTTATTACCTCAATAGTCGTTTGTCTGGTCTTCTTCTTTTTGCTACCGGTAGGAAAATCGGGTGAGGTGGTCATCCCTGACCTCACCGGTTCAACTCCTGAACAGGCAAGGGTAATTGCGGAAAATAGAGGTCTACTGCTTATCGTAGGGGGCGATGAGGAGAGCGAAAAGTATGCCGAAAATCAAATCTGTCGCCAAATACCGCTCCCCGGTTCAATTGTGCGTTCAAAATCCACAATTACTGTATACATTTCTAAGGGGTCAAACACCGTCACAATTCCTGACTTAAAGGGACTGGGCTTGAGTGAGGCAACAATTAGACTCTCCAATTTGGGTTTAAAGGTTGGTGAAATTAAGACCGAGGAAAATCCCAATATAGAAAAAGATAAAATTGTATCTACAATTCCTCCCATTGGGTCAACGGTCAAAAAGGGTGATATGGTCTCAATAGTCTTGAGTCAGGGGGCTGAGATTATTGAAGTTCCCAGGGTGATTGGTCGGGCCCTGACGACTGCAAAGAGAATTCTGGAAGAAAAGGGATTCAGTGTTGGAGAGGTTGCCTATGAAGTGAGCACAGAATTTGATGTGGGTATTGTGATGGCACAGAACCCCCGCGCCGGCACAAAGGCAAAAAAAGGAACGAAGATTGACCTTGTTGTTGCCACGGTCCTTGAAGAATGAAAAAATTACTGGTTTATGTTGTTTTTATTTTAATATTTTTTATTATTGGAGTTTTTCTCGCAAACTTTGTTATAATGCCCGCGGTCGTTCGTTCTGGAGAGGAGATAAAGGTTCCTGATGTATGTAACATACCTCTTGATTCTGCAATCGCAATACTTAAAAAAAATAACCTGCAGGGTGTGGTTGTTGAAAGAAGATACGATAAAATTATTGAAGAAGACCGAATAATAATTCAGGACCCACTTCCTGACACAAAGGTTAAAAAAGGTCGGATAGTTCATCTTGTGGTCAGTCTCGGTGTGGAAACAATAAAAATCCCGGAACTCTCCGGAATTGACTTTGAAAAGGGAAAGCAGATTATCAATAGACTCGGTTTGGTGATTAGTGATATAGACTCCATTCTTTCGGATTCAATACCTTCAGGAAAGATAATAAAAACAATCCCTGAACCCGAAACTGAGGTGAAGAAAGGTGACGAGATAAAGGTCATCATCAGCAAGGGAATAGTTTTGAAGATGCCCAATCTTCTGGGCAAAAAGGTTCCTGAGATAATGGAAATTTTGAAAAGTATGAATCTTTTCTTAAAAAATGTCGTTGAGACCGAAGGGAGCGGGGAAAAGGGCGTGGTAATTGTTCAGGACCCTGAGCCCGATAAAATAATAAATCCCGGCGACTCGGTAAGTGTTATCATAATCAAGTGAAGATTGCCCCATCAATCATTGCTGCAGATTTTACAAAAATCAATAAAGAATTAAAGGCAATAGAAAAATCTGGTGCCGACCTCGTCCATCTTGATATTATGGATGGTGTATTCGTTCCCAATATCACATTCGGTCCGATGCTCGTTGAGGCAATAAATCGGATGACCGAACTTGAACTCGATGCCCATCTGATGATTGTAAATCCTGATAAATACTTTGAACGATTCATTGAATCTGGTGCCGACTGGATATCATTTCATATAGAAACGGTGAAAAATCCTAAAAAGAGTATTAATTTCTTAAAGAAAAGAAAATGTCGTGCTGGTATTGCCATCAACCCTGAAACACCATTAAAAAAGGTTTTGTCATTTGTTGAATATTTAGATTTTTTATTGATAATGACCGTGCATCCGGGGTTTTATGGTCAGAAATTTATCCCCGAGGTTTTGAAAAAGATTGAAAGGGCAAGAGATTTCATAGATAAGAATAGATTGAATTGTTTGATACAGGTTGATGGCGGAATAAATGGAGAAAATGCAAATATTGTAGCAAAAGCCGGTGCAGACATCCTCGTTGCTGGTGCCGGTATATTCAAAACAAAAGACTACAAAAAGGCAATTGAAAAATTAAGATGCTATGAGATGAGGGTTGCAAGAGGTAAAACCCCTTGGTGATGTTCACCACGAATCTTGACACAAAGGTCTATATAGATAAAATAGAACTATGAAGAAAGGTGTTTTTGTAAAAAATAGAGCACAAGCAACGATGTTTGGAACTTATGACTTTCCCACTTATGAAGATGAACNAACAATAATACAACCATCTGCTTCCAATAACAGAGTTCCTATACTTTTTAGAAATACAATTCCTGAAATTCCATCAACAACTTACGGAACNTTTGCCATTTACAAATATCCCGCAAAATTTATTCCACAAGTTATTGCTTATGTATTAAAAAAATATGCTAAACCAGGTATGAAAATATTTGACCCTTTCGCAGGCTATGGAACTGTGGGCGTAGTATCAAGAGTATACGGGTATGACTATGAGTTATGGGATTTAAATCCAATAATAAACATAATTCATGATACTGCTGTTATGAAAAATCCAAAAATAAATCTGCTGAATTTAATGAAAAAAGTTAAAAATTCTCAAGAGGAGTTTATTCCAGAATGGTCTAACTTAAATTATTGGTTTCCAGAAGATTTTATTNCTATCCTCTCAAGAACTTGGGGTTATGTTCATTCATTAACAGATGAAACTAAATATATACTTTTAATACCCTTNATCAATGTAACAAGATATTTCTCCTATGGCGACGAAAAGGTGCACAAGCTATATAAATCAAAGTATTCAAGAAAAAAGATAGAAGAACTTTTGAAAAAAGATTGGAAAGCACATTTTTACAATATGTTAGAAAAAGAAATATGTAAGCTTTTAAAGAAGGTATGGGAATATAATTGCTTAAATCCCAAGTCNGTTAAATATAAAATTCGTTCCGGAATTGATACATTAAAAACAAAATTAGAAAATGATGTAAATATTCTTATAACATCACCACCNTATTTACAAGCCCAAGAATACATAAGGTCAACTAAATTAGAATTATTTTGGCTTGGTTTTGGGGAATCTTATATAAAAGAACTAAGTAAAAAAGAGATACCGTATAGACCAGCGAATGAAATAAAAATTCACTCAAATAAATACTTTGAGTTTAGAGATAAGATTAAAGAGCATCATCTCAGAACCTTATATGATAGATATTTTTATGATATATTAAATGCCTTTGCGGTCTTAGGACAAAAAGTAACAGATTATATGTGTATTTTTGTGGGTCCAGCAAAAATAAGAACTGCATCTATTCCTATAGATGAGATAATAATTGAACACCTTCAGAGATTTGGGTGGAAACACGAAATAACATTTATAGATAAAATTGTGTCCAGAGTGATGTTTGATTCCGATGTTAATCCAGCTTCAGGCAAGAAAGATAGCAGGATAAAAACAGAACATTTGGTCGTATTGAAAAAAAGTGAATAATATGCATAGAATTCTAAAAAAAGAGTTAAATAGTCCAACAAAGTTTAGGGAAAATTTATCATCATATATCCAAATGAAGAGAATGGATATACAAGAAAAATACAAAATAAATTTTGACGAAGAAGAGATTACTGATCTATTACTGTCAACCTGTAGAAGCAATGATTTTGGTGTAATTAGCCAACTTGGAAATAAGATGTTTCTGAATGAAGATAAAGTTTCAGATTGGATTAAAAATAAACTATTGCCTAATACGGTGGCCGTAAGATTAGACGATGAAGATATCATAAGATCGTTGATATTCTGCATTGAAATTACCTATAAAATGTTCTCAGGTGGAACAAGAGCAACCACAACTGAAAAAGGATTCAGACAGAGAAGAAGAACATTTGAGTCTGTTCTCGCTGACCAATTCATCGGGAAATTAGGCGAAATTATGCTTAAGAAATTTTTAGAAAATTATTTTCCTATGGTAAAAATTCAATTAGATTGGAAAATATCGAGAGAAAGGGGACAATTCGAAAATGATATTATTAATGCGAAAAAGAAAGTAAGTATAAAATCTTCTTCCACTTTGACAGGTATTTGGTGGGATACAAATATTGGTTATGATTATGGTATTGCAGTTAAGTGCGCTGTGCCACATCAACCGATCTTACAATTTTTTATTGAAGTTTGTGGATTCACAAAACTTCTTGACTTTGCAGAAAATAGAATTCCGGCGAATGATGATCTTTTTAAAAATTATCTTGGGAATATGCGGAAAAGAATTGAGAAGTTTAAATGCGGAGAAATACAATCAGATTTAAAAGGAGTTATCTGTGGTTATTTTAAAACAAGTGAATATAAGCCTATTAAAAAGGGTACATTATTACCGTATCTGGGGGAAGTTCGGGAAGAAAGATTTTTAGTACGGATTGATCAACTGAAATGGAAGAAAGAATCGTGGGAAGAATTTCTTAAAGAGGTAGGTCTTTTATGAAAAAGTTTTATAAAGATAACAATAAAAATCAACAAAATTTTAAAATAATAACAGTAACTCTTGCAGAGACTTATCTTTTAGAAGATAAAATTAGATGCCCAAATCCAGATTGCGAAGGAATTAATTACCTCTCTTATAATGAAATTTATGATGAAGAATGGATTAGCCTTCAATGTGAGTGCTTAAACTGTCACACGAGATTCCAAATAAACTATAGAGCTGTTGGCATAGATGTAATACATTGGAATAAGAAGTTTTAAACAGTGTGGCTAATTCTTCATCGACACAAGCGGATTAGTAAGCCGAGTTCTATGACTACCGAAGGATTGAGGGTGATTGTTATGATAAGTATAAAGTTTGCTCAAATTGCGCCACTTTAANTGATATATGGTTTTTAATATTAATGAAAGCAAAAGAAGGAATTGGTAAAAAAAGAATTATGGCAAAGATTGTTGGAGGTAATTGGAAGGATTACCTTATTGAATTTCGTTAAATTTTC
>JGI24721J44947_10010509_pt1 | contig 11722 bp, 6 predicted proteins | sample YelNatPaOPGAMG01_FD_44947 | JGI IMG/M metagenome (IMG submission 44947)
GCAGTGGTCGCTCCNTGGTATCGCCATCCCGGATTTCTGGCCNTGGCGGCGGGGTGTTTGGTGGCGTTCATAGCGTTGCTGGCGCTAGCGGTCAGCGAGTACCGGCGTCGCGGCAGGCTGGTCGTGGAACTTGAGCAGGCGCGCGCAGCCGCGGAAGCGGCCAACCGCGCCAAGAGCACCTTCCTGGCCAGCATGAGTCACGAAATCCGCACGCCGATGAACGGCATCATCGGCATGACGGAGCTGGCGCTGGAGACCGACCTGACGCCGGAACAGGCCCGCTACCTGACAATCGTTCGGGATTCGGCGTACTCGCTGCTGGGCATCCTCAATGACATCCTTGACNTGTCGAAAATCGAAGCGGGCAGGCTCGAGCTGAATCCCTCTGAGTTCCATCTGCGCGACACGCTGGGGGACGCCTTGCGGTCCCTGGCGGTGCGGGCCAGCGAAAAGGGAATCGAGCTGACCTCGAAAGTGGACCCGACAGTCCCTGACCTGCTCATCGGCGACGCTCTGCGTTTGCGCCAGATCATCGTGAATCTGGTGGCCAACGGAATCAAGTTCACCGAGAAGGGCGAAGTCGGCTTGCGAGTGTGGGTGGAGAGCGCCGAAACCGATGCCTTGACGCTGCACTTCGCTGTGAGCGACACCGGGATCGGCATAGCGCAGGAAAAACAGCGGCTGATCTTCGAACCGTTCCGTCAGGCCGAAGACTCCACGACCCGCCAGTACGGCGGAACGGGGCTTGGACTCGCCATCTGCACGCGACTGGTCCAGATGATGGGCGGACGGATCTGGGTGGAAAGCCCCTGGCAAGAACCGGGGAGACCGCCCGGCGGTCCGGGCAGCGTGTTTCACTTCACAGCCCGCTTCGGGTTCGACGCGGNCGCGCGGGAACGGGAAGCCGAAAAGCGCCACGTGATGCTCGAGGGCGTACAAGTGCTCGTGGTGGACGACAACCAGACCAACCGTCTCGTGCTGGTCGAAACCTTGGGGCGCTGGGGCATGAAGCCGGTCGCGGTNGCATCGGGCGAAGAGGCGCTGCGCTTGCTGGGNGAGCGCGCNGANCCNAGCTTCGGCCTCGTCCTTTTGGACTGGCTAATGCCGGCAATGAACGGTTGCGAGCTGGCCGAGCGCATCCGGCAGTTGCCCGGCTGCCAGCACATTCCTTTGATCGTGCTCAGCTCGGCGGGGCTGCGCAGTGATCTGGAGGGCTGTCAACGGGCTGCCGTCGAAGCCTTCGTACTCAAGCCGATCAAGGAGTCCGAGCTGCTGGATGCGATCCTGACGGCGTTAGCTCGTCGCCGGCCGGAGGCTGTGCAGCCCGCCCCACGGACGCAGCCGGCGGAACACAAACTTCGCGTCCTCGTCGTCGAGGACAACGCCGTCAACCAGATGATCGCGGCAAAGATCCTCGAGCGACGGGGCCACGAAGTCAGGACCGCAGCCGACGGTTACGAGGCCCTGCAGCTGCTCAGGCACGAAACCTTCGACGTGGTGCTGATGGACATCGAGATGCCGCGCATGGACGGCTTGCAAGCCACCTCCGCAATTCGTGCGGCCGAGGCTCGCTACGGCGGCCACGTGCCCATCATCGCCATGACGGCCTACGCGATGAAAGAAGACCGCGAACGCTGTCTGGCGGCGGGCGCCGACGGCTACATTGCCAAGCCGGTGCGCGCCGCCGAGCTGATCGCCGCGGTCGAACAAGCAGCCCGGCAGAAACAGGCGGTGTGAAGCGGCGGCCTCTTTGTGCGGACGAAGGAGATCATGAATCGGGATTTCACCGGAGCCGTGATGCGAAGATGGCAAGCACGCACCTGAATGCGCTAATCTGGAACTGATCGCGGTGGAGTCCGCGTAACGCCGTACGGCCAATGACTCCTGCAGCATCGTGGTGGTGCTGTGGGAGTGCCCGCCAGGCCGAACTCAGCACGCCACGAGTTACCCAGTGAGTTGCCCGGAGAAGATGGATGGAACAGGTGTGGTTTGTTTCTGCGCTCTGGCTGTTGCTGGCGCTGGTTGCGGTTCTTGCCGCCGGTTGGCTCAGGATATCCACAGCTCTTGCCGAGATTATGGTGGGTACACTGGCCCAGTTCGGGCTCGGTTCCTTGCTGGGAGCGGGCATCCTGAACGCGCGATCGGAATGGGTCACGTTCCTGGCGGGAACCGGGGCGTTGCTGCTGACGTTTCTGGCCGGTGCGGAGCTGGACCCTGAGGTTTTCCAGTCCAAATGGAAAGAGTCCTCTGCGGTGGGACTCGTGGGCTTCCTGGCGCCGTTCTTGGGCGCGGCCTTTCTGGCGCGCTTCGCGCTGGGTTGGGACTGGCGCGCGAGCTGGCTGGCCGGGGTAGCGCTTTCGACGACTTCCGTTGCCGTAGTTTACGCAGTGATGCTGGAGCTGGGCTTCAATCAGACCCAGTACGGCAAGGGCATCCTGGCCGCCTGCTTTATCAACGACATCGGCACCGTGCTCGCGCTGGGGTTGATCTTCTCGCCTTTCACGTGGAAGACGGCCGTGTTCCTGGCGGTGGCGTTGGTTTCGCTCCTCGCGCTGCCCTACCTGACCCCCTGGTCCTTCGTCAAGTATGGCGGGCGGGTGTCGGAGTTTGAAACCAAATACCTGTTGCTGCTGCTGTTCGGGTTGGGTGGGTTGGCGGTTTGGTCCGGCAGCGAGGCTGTGCTGCCTGCTTACCTGATCGGCATGGTGCTGGCGGGAACCGTAGGACGGGATCACTTTTTGATCCGCCGCCTGCGAACCATGACTTTCGGCTTGCTCACCCCGTTTTACTTCATTCGGGCAGGCAGCTTCGTCTCCGTTCCGGCGCTGGTAGCGGCTCCGCTCGCCTTCGTAGTATTATTCCTGGCCAAAATGCTTTCCAAGCTCGCAGGCCTGCTGCCCACGGTCCGCCTCTTCGGATACCGCGGCCACGGTGGAGTGTACTATTCCCTGATGATGTCCACGGGCTTGACGTTCGGGACCATCTCCGCCTTGTTTGGCCTCAACCACGGGATCATTACGCAGGCGCAGTACTCGTTCCTGGTTGCCACCGTAATCGCCAGCGCCGTGATCCCGACCGCGATCGCTAACGCGTGGTTCATGCCTCGCCACCTGCTGCCGGAGCGGCAGCGGGAGCTCAAGGAGTCCACTTACGGCGAGCCGGTTGGGGAGTTGGACACATGAGAAGCTTCTCGGATACCCGCCCGCGCCGGCGAACCTATCCGGCGTCTCGCAGTCAGGAGGAAACATGCTGACCAAAGGCCCCGCCAAGAAGGTCATTATTTACCTCAACGAAGAAACCGAGCACCGGCGCAACGCCCTGCACGAGTCCATCATGATGTACCTCATGCACAAGGGCGTTGCTGGCGCCACCGCGTTCCGGGCTTACTCAGGTTTCGGTGCTCACCGCTTGCTCCACACCCACAGGCCCGAGGAGGTTGCGCAATACCTGCCCATTCGGATCGAGTTCGTAGAGAGCGCGGCCAAGGTGGAAGAGGTTCTGCCCACCCTCTACGAAATGGTCACCGACGGGTTGATCGAAGTCCAGGACACAACGGTGATCAAGGTAGCGCGGAAACCCGGCGCCGCCGAGCGTCGCTTGCCCAGCAAGCGCTGCCAGGGTCCCGCCAAACTGCTGCGCGTGTTCCTGGGCGAGGCCGACAAGTGGGGAGGGGAGCCGCTTTATGACGCTATCGTCAAGCGGCTGCGCATGATGGAGATTGCCGGCGCCACCGTCTATCGCGGCATCCTCGGTTACGGCGCCAAAGGGCACGAGCACAAACGGTCCTTCTTCCACCCCACGCGCGACCTGCCCGTGATGATTTCTGTCATTGACGCTCCCGAAAAAATCGCGGCCGCGGCGGAAGTGATCGAAGAGATGCTCCAGGACGGCCTCATCGTGATCTCGGACGCAGAGGTCGTCCGCCTGGTGCGGAGCCCGGAAGTTCTGGAGGAAAGGGATGCCCAAAGCTGAACCAGCCCGCCTGCTCCGCATTCATATTTCAGAGAGCGACCGCTGGCAAGGCAAGCCGCTCTATGAAGCGATCGTGGCCCGTTGCCGCGAAATGAAGATCGCCGGGGCCACCGTGTTCCGCGGACTCGAGGGTTTCGGGGAGAGCGCCGAGCTCCACCGGTCGCACTTGGGCCACCGCGACCAGCCCATCCTGATCACGATCGTGGACACGGCGGAAAACATCGCCCGGTTGCTGCCCGTCATCGAACCCATGATGGACACGGGCCTGATCGCCATTTCGGACGTCGAAGTAATCCGGGTGCAAAAAGCGAATCGCGCCGAGAAATCCTGAGGCCGGATCCGGCTGGCGAAGCCGGAGGGCGAGCTGAGAGCGACATCAGCAAGAGAGGCGGCTGCGAACACATAAACGCATATCGCTTGCTTGTGAACGTCGTCCGTACCGGCGGCCTGTGGGGGTTCCCATCTCGGGGCAGTTATGTTATCCTGCGAAAGCGATCCTGGGGGCATTCCTGCCGTCTCAGCACACGAGGCCGCGGCGACGCCCGCAGGGGGGCAGAAGCGAGCCATGGCGGTTCCCAAGCGACTCAACAATCGCTACGAAATCCGTGAAGTGCTGGGCCAGGGGGGCATGGGCGTCGTCTATCGCGCCTATGACGTCGTGGTCAAGCGTGAAGTGGCACTTAAGACTCTGCGCGACACACCCAGCCGCGCCTCGCTAGAGCTGTTCCACCGCGAGTGTCAGGTGCTGGCCGCCATGAGCCATCCCAACATCGTCGAGATCTTCGACGTTGGGGAGTACCAGGAGGATGGCCAGACCAAACCTTACTTCGTGATGCCCCTGTTGCCCGGGGTGACGCTGGAGAAGCTGATCCGGACGGCCAGCCAGCGCCTCACCGTGGACCGCGTCGTGGAGATCATGACGCAGGCTTGCCGCGGCTTGCAGGCCGCGCACGAACGGGGCCTGGTGCACCGCGACATCAAGCCCAGCAACCTGTTCGTGCTGGAGGACGACTCGGTCAAGATCATTGACTTCGGCGTCGCCCACATGATTGACACCCGGGCCTCCATGGGCATCAAGGGCACGCTGCTTTACATGTCGCCCGAGCAGCTCGAGCTCAAGCCTCCTACGCCGCTCAGCGATCTGTTCTCGCTGGCGGTGGTCTGCTACGAGGCGCTTACTTTGCGTCGCCCGTTCGACCGCGCCACCGAGGCCGAAATCATCGAGGCCATCCTGCGGCACGTGCCGCCGCCGGCTTCCGCGCTGAATCCCGCGGTCAACGACGCCCTTAGCCGCGTAATTCACAAAGCCATGGCCAAGCAGCCGTGGCATCGGTTCGCCAGCGTCCGGGAATTCGCCGAGTGCTTGCAAAAGGCGCTGCGCAACGAACCGATCGAGTTTTTCGACCCGGCGCGGATCCAACCTCGCATCGAACGGGCTCAGCGTGCTTTCCAGCAAGGCGACCTGCAATTCGCCAACGAAATCCTCACGGAGCTCGAGGCCGAGGGACACTTGGATCCGGCTCTCACCCAGATGCGGCGTCAGTTGGACCAGGCCATGCGCCAGCGCACCATCGCGCAGTTGCTGGAAAGCGCCCGCACGCGGCTGGAACACGAGGAGTACCCGCTGGCTCTCCAAAAAGTTCAGGAGATCCTTCAACTGGATCCTTCCAACGCGGCTGCCCTCGGCCTGAAGCAGGACATCGAAAGCCGCATGATGACGCAGAAGATCGAGGACTGGTTCCGGCTGGCGCGGCAGCACCTGGAAAATCACGCCTACTCCCACGCGCGCGAGGCCTTGCGGAACGTGCTGGCCTTGAAGCCCAGCCGATACCCGCGCTGCGCAGTTGCTGGCCGAGATAGACCGCCTCGAACAGGAACACCTGCGGCTCCGCCAGCAGAAAGAGCAGCTTTACCAGGCGGCGGTGGAAGCCTGGCGGGAGGGAGAAATCAGCAGCGCGCTGAGCAAGCTGGAACAGGTGCTCAGCCTCGAGGANCGCGCGCCGGATACCAGCGCCCCGGAACGCTCGGCCGCCTACCGCAGCCTCTACAACCAGGTTCGTTCCGAGCACGAGTTTCTCAAGAACGCCTACGCCGAAGCCCGGCAGCACCTGGCCAACCGCAACTTTGCCCAGGCCCTGGCTTTGTGCGAACAGTGCCTGGAAAAACATCCCGGTCACGCTTTGTTTCAAGCGCTCAAGTTCGATATCGAAGAAGCCCAGCGCCAGGAACTTTCGGCGCGNATCGCCGAAATTGACCGCCGCGTGGAAGCCGAGCCCGATCTGGATCGTCGGGTCTCCATCCTCGAGGAGGCTGTGGCCGCCTACCCGGGTGAGCCGCATTTCGAGCGCGCCCTCCGGGTGACGCGGGACAAGCGTGACCTGGTCAATTCCATCGCCGCCAAAGCTCGCCAGCTCGAAGAGCGCGGCCAGTTCGCTGAAGCCCTCACCCAGTGGGAGACGCTGGGCGCCATCTATCCTCAGTATCCCGGCTTGTCCTTTGAGATCGAGCGCCTGATGAAACGGCGCGAGCAGCAGACTCGCTCGGAGGCGAAGGCGCGGCTGATCGAACAGGTAGACCGTCTGCTGCAGGCCGGCAATTACTCCGCCGCTTTGGAACTGTTGGAGCGCGCCGAGAGCGAGTTTCCCGGCGACACCGAGATCAGCAGCCTGCGCGAGGTGGCGCGCCAGTCGGCGGACCGCATCGTGGAGGCCCAGCAGCTCTTCGAGCAAGGCCGGGCGCTGTGCGCGCAAGGCAACTACGCGGAAGGAGTTCCCGCGCTGCGCCGCGCCGCCGAATGCGATCCGCGCCATCCCCGGATCCGNGCCGCGCTCGTCGAGGCGCTGGTCGCATATGCGCGTGGCCTGCTGGATCAGGACTGGCGCACGGCGGAAACGCTCATCGCTGAGGCCCTGGATTTGGATCCCAACCACACGGCGGCCCGCGGCCTTCGAACGCTCGTCCAGGATCGCAAGCGCGACGAGGCTGTAGCCCAGGCCTTCCTGGCGGCCCGCGATCTTCGCGCCGCGGGGGATCTGGAGGGGGCGCTCGCGCAGGCCGAGCAGGCGTTGCTGGCGTGGCCGGGCGAACCGCGCCTGGTGCAACTGCGCGACATTCTGAGCCGCGAACTCGAGCAGGCGCGCGAAGCCGAGCGCCGCAGCGCACGCCGGGCGTTGCTCGAGGAGCTGCGACAACTGGAGCGAGAAACAGCCAACCTGACCGACGTGGTGGCGGTCGAGTTGAACTGGCAACGGGCCCGCGCGATTGCGGCTCAGCATCCCACGGATCCGGAGATCCAGTCCGTGGTGGCGGATATCGAGCGGCGACGGGCCATCCTGGGCGCAGCCCGGCGACCCGAGGCGATGCCCGCGGCGGCGCCTGAGGCCCCGCGAGAAGCGCCACAACCCCCGCCGGCACCCAGCCCTCTTGCCGGCCCCAGCGGCCTGTTCCCTGTAGCGGGACCGCCGCTGCCCGAGACGCCGGTCGCCGGCCCAACTACGGGCGGAGCGGTTGCGCCCGGCCCGCCTCCGGTACTGGAAACTCCTCCGCCCCCACCGCCCCCGTTCGCTCCGGCTGCGCCGACGCCTCCGCCCGCGTATGCTCCGCCTCCACCGCCTCCTCCGGCGGCGCCACAGGCACGCCCGCCGGCCCGTCCGCGCATTAGTAAAGCCTGGCTGCTCGCGATCGCCGGGGCGGCGCTGGCGTTGGTTTTAATCGCCGTCGGCGTGATCTTTCTTACGCGCAAAAGGGAAGCCGGTCCGGCGGCTGCGATTCCACTCGAGGTCCTGACCACGCCTGCGGGCGCAACCATCGTTGTCAACGGGGAGCCGCGTGGCCAATCCAACCTCACCCTCAGGCTTGCGCCCGGCTCCTACCAGATCGAGGCGCGGCTGGAGGGATACCAGCCGGCTCTGACGACCGTGAATCTGACCGCTGCGCCCGTCGCGCCCGTTCAGCTTACGCTCGAGCCGCTGGGTGCGGGACTTCGTTTGATCACCGATCTTGACCAGGGCAAGGTCGTGCTGGACGAAGAGGCTGCCCGCGAGTTGCAGGAAGGCCAGTTCAGCCTGGATGGCGTGCCGCCCGGCAAGCACACGTTGAAAGTGGTGGGCCGCGACGGGGAAGCCACCATTGCCTTCGAAATGACTCCGGGATCTGTGCCCGCCGCCAGCGATCCTGTCACGCGCAACCTGGCTGCGGTCGTGGTGGCCAGCATGGGCAGCCGGGCGCGGATCTATGCCAGCTTTGGCCCGGCGCCGGTGGAACTCAATGGCGAACCAGTGGGACAGCTCGGTCCGGGCGGCCTCGAGCTCAAAAATATCACGCCCGGCACGCATGAACTTACGATCGGCGCCGAAAGCAACCGGCGCAAGATGATCGTGGAGATTTCCACGTCGCCCCTGTTGACGGCGTATCTGCGTTCGGACCGGGATGTAGGAACCTTGGTAGTGGTAACAGGCGAGGACGGCGTCCGCGTGTTTCTCAATGGCAGGGAGCAGCGACGGAACGACCAGCCGCGGACAACTCCGGATCCCGAACTTGCCGGTTCGCGAGTACGCCGTGCGCGTCGCCAAGGACGGCTTCCAGGAAACGCCCGAGCAGCGCATCGCGATCAGGAAAGGCGAAGAGGCCAAGCTGGTCTTTGCGCTGCGCCCGTTGCCGCGCGTAGCCACGCTGGCCATCGCCGGAGGCCCCGCCGGCGCTGAGGTTCTGCTGGACGGCCAGCCGGTGGGCACGATCCAGGACGACGGCAGCTTCCATCATTCAGGGATTGCCGAGGGCGAACACCAGATCGAGATACGCCGTGAGCGTTTCGCTCCCAAGGTCCTGCGCCGGAGCTTCGCGGCGGGGCAGACGGTCCAGTTGAGCGCCGCGGAAGTCGCTTTGCAACCGGTGACCGGACGCTTGCAAGTCGTCGTCACGCCGCGGGACGCGCAACTGATGATCGCTCGACCCGGCGAATCGCCGCGACCCCTCGCGGGCGCGTCCGTGGAGTTGCCTGAAGGCACCTATGTTTTGATTGCCCGGGCGCCCGACCATGCGGACTCTTCGCAAACCGTCCAGATCGTGGCCGGTCAGACGCGGACGGTGAAAGTCGAACTGGCGCGCGCCAAGGGTGCGACGCGACCGCCCACCGCGGTTCCCAGCGGCATGGCGCTGTGGGGCGGAGGCTGGGTGGAGGAAGGCGGCTGGTTCTTCCATCGGGGCGGTAACTTCGTGCTCTCGCAGATCCCGAAAGTAGACGGGCGCATCACGTTCACCGCTATCCTGCGCAAGGGACGGCGGTTACGCTGGGTGGTCAATTATACCGACGACCGCAATTACGATCTGTTCGAGCTGGATCGCCGCTCCTTCTATCACACGGTGGTGCGCAACGGCAAGCGCACGGAACGCCCGCGCGTCTCCCATACGCTGGGCGACTGGCAGTATTGTTCCGTCCAGATCGAAGTTACACCGGCTTCGATCGTTCACCGGCTCGCAAGGGAGAAGAGTGGGTGGTGGTGTCCCAGGTCCCAGGCGAGCCGGGCCGCGATTACACGGAAGGCAAGTTCGGGTTTTATATTCCGGGCGACGACCAGGTAGGACTGTCGCACTTCATTTTCACGCCGCGTTAAGCGCGACCCTCAGCGGCGCCAGCCCTCGCGCACGCGGACGCGGAAGTCTTTCCGCTTGTCGTCGCTAATCTGGAAGGCTTCCACGCGCAGGCGATGGAACTTGCGGTCCCGGGGCAGGGAAGTCTCGTAGACCAGCCGGTACTGGTTTTCCAGCATGAGAAAGACGGTGCGGGCGATGTCGCGGTAAGCCGTTTCGAACTTGGGGAACCAGGCCTGGCCGCCGCTTTTGCGCGCGAGCATGTTCAGAAAGGCCTCGGCCTGGGTCAGGTCCAGGCGCGCCGTAGTCCCCAGATACGGCTCGTACATTCCCCGAAGCGAAGAGCCGGCGCCCGCGGCAAAGACAGTTACGTTGACCGACTCGATTTTCTTTTCGACATCGCCCAGAGTTCGGGCGCTGAGAGTATCGAACCCGCTGCCGATGAATATGAGCACGCGACGGCCCCGGAGCAGCTCGAGCTTTTCCAAGGTCTCATAAACGGCATCGTAAGTGTCAATGTCCTGCCACATCGGCGCGCCCAGCTCGGCATAGGCCGCGCGCAGTTCGCCGATCTGTCGGGTGAAGTCCTTGACCACCTCGTTTCCGTGGGAAAAAGTTACCAGCGAGTACCAGGGACCTTCGGGAGCCGCGCTGAGAAAGGCCTCGACGGCAGCGTCAATATCGTTCTGGTAAAACCAAGAAGAACGACTGTGTTCTACCAGCAGGGTTACCAGCGTGGGNGATTCCGGGGCTTCGAGGCGGAAGGCGACGGGGCGTCCGTCCTCGTANAGACGGAAGTTCTTCTCCGTGAGGCCGCCCACTAGCCTGTCGCCCTCCTCCACGGTCAGGTAAAGGGAAATCGTGTTGTCTTGGGGCGGCGCCGCGAGCAGCCCCGCCANCAGGCTCAGTAAGAAGGAAGCGGGCATATCTTCTCGATCGGTTCACCCGGCTTGTACTCGATCTTTTCGGGCGCCGGGCAGCCTTGCACAGGCGTCAGGAGGCTAGGTTTGTTCTTTTCTTCCTCCTCGGCCTGCGCTGTTACTTTCGCTAGTTCCTGCTTCATACGGCGAAATTCTTCGCTGTCACGGATGAGGCCGGTTTTGGGAGGCAGGAACATCATCTCCCGCTTGGTCTGCACCATGCGGGCATAAAAGGGCGGATGCGTGCGGAACCAGCTCGCCCCGTTCACGTAACCCTCGCGGGTGGCCATACGGTCAAAAAACCGGATGAAGCCGGAGGGATCATAACCCGCATTCCAGGTGTACTGCACCCCGAGNTGGTCGGCTTCGAGCTCGAATTCGCGGCTGACGCCCAGCAGGTCGAGGCTGAGCACGAGGCCGAGGCCGTAAAAGCCATATTGCAGCGCGTAGTAAGTGCCCAGCGTTGCCGCGCCTCCGGTCAGGATCACGGCTGCTACCTGGGCGGCCTGATAAATGATGGAAGCGATGGTGGAGCGCTTCATGAGCTTGTAGCCGTGGCGTGCGGTCACGTGCGCGATCTCATGAGCGATCACGCCGGCCAGTTGCGCTTCATCCTCGACGGCCTCGAGGAGGCCCCTCTGGACAAACACAAAACCTCCCGGCAGTGCGAAAGCATTGATCTCCTTGGAATTCAGGAGAGTAAGGTTGAGCGGAACGCGGAGATCCGAATGTTTGGCGATGTTCTGCGCCACATTATTGACGTATTTCTTGATCTCGGGGTTATCCAGTTCCGGCGGCAGCAGCCCGGTCATTTTCATCTGCCGCACTGCTTCTTGCCCGTCCTTGATGTCCCGCTCCTGGCCAGGGACCAGCTCCCGGATCCCGATATCCTTGACGTCCCCGAACCGCCGCTGATGATATGCCCCGCTGGCAATCTCTTGCTGGATTTGCTTGAGCTCCTGCGGCCACTTTTCGATGAGTTCCAGCTTGGCTTTCTTGTTTTCGTACGCTACCGGGATGGCATGTTCGGCCAGCATCTGGGCCTGGCTTTCCAGAATTCTCAGATTCTGGATCTTGCAATGCATGTCGCGCCGTTCCGGGTCCTCAAGGCTGGCCGTGCGGCGTTTCAGATCGGCCTGAAGCTGCTGGCGCTGCTTCTGATAGTTTGACAGCCGGGAGCGGAACTCCCTCACGCAAAACTCGCGCGCCTCGTCGAGATATTTCCGCATCTGCGCGATCTG
>JGI24721J44947_10010512_pt1 | contig 11720 bp, 9 predicted proteins | sample YelNatPaOPGAMG01_FD_44947 | JGI IMG/M metagenome (IMG submission 44947)
GGAGCCCGAGCTGGACCCGCCGGCCGAAAGTATTCGCGAGCTGGTTCGTCGAACGGCCGAAGTTAGCCGAATAAACGTTGGTGACAGGGTCGGCCCAAGTCATGTTATTCAGCACGTTAAACACGTCCATCCGCAGCTCGGTCCGGTACTTCTCTGTGATCGGTATGCGCTTGACCAGCGAGCCGTCCACGTTCAACAGACCCGGGCCGGTGAGCCCCGGGTACTGCCAGGGGTTGGTCCGAACGGTATAAGGCGGCAGTGGCGCGAACACCGCCGTGTTGAACCATTTCTCCGGGGTGGGCTTCTCCAGCCTCGGATCGCCCGTCACCACCAGCCCGCCGAAGCGGATGAACCACCCTGACCGCCACATCAGGAAACCGGTCAGATCCCAACCGCCAATAACCATGTCCAGGGCGCGATTCATACCCCCGCCGATCCGGCGACCCCTTCCCAGGGGGATCTCCCAGGTGCCTGCCATGGTCAACCGGTGCCGTGGCCGATTGTTGTCTTGCCACGTGAACTTCTGGAGAAAGTTGTCCACGTCGTTGAAGAACGCCTCATCTTGCTGGAAAGCGTAGTTGTAACCCGCCATGAGCGCGTAGCCCTTCGAGAAGCTCCTCTGGACCCGCAATTGCAGGGAATAGTAACGCATATCCCCGCCCCGGATGCCGTCAATGACGTTCAGCGCGCCATAGTGGGGATACTTCCGCATCAAGGTGGTTAGCGCGATGTTGCGTTGGTACCTCAAAGGCCCAGGGAACTTCTCTGGCGGCAGATAGTTGTAGAACGGGTTCGGAACGGAGATGTTGACGGCATCTTTGTATTCGTAAGCGACGCGGGGATCCACCTGATTGATGTTGTAGGCTCCGATCAACTGCGTCGTGTAATTGAAGTAAAAGGTGACATCGAGCAGAAAGTTCAGCGGCAGCTGACGCTGGAGCGAGACATTGACCCGATTACTGTAACTGCGGGGCCGTTTCTCCGCTACGAAGTTGAAGCTGTCACCCAGCATCGTATAGCGACCAAGGCTCTTCTTGTACGCCGGAATGATGGGATTGTCCGGCGGAAAGGGATTGGACAGCCGCATTTGCGGGACCCCCAAAACCGCCGCCGGGGCGCCGGTCACCTGCCGGAAGCCGTAATAGTAGGTGTCAAAGATGTTGAAGGTTCCCGCCGTCCAGGGGGTGGGGAAGCGACCGAAGCCGACGCGGAGCGAGGTCAAGTCATTCAGCCGGTATGCGACCCCGAAGCGCGGCGACAGTGCGCCGATGCCCGGATCCCACTGGCCCCGGTTCTTGCTGTCGGCAAACCGGAAAGCTCCGTTGAAGATGGTCGGGCCCTTATAGAACTGCGCCAGTTGAGGAGGCATCTTCGGCGCATTGGCGCCCTGCATTTCGGGGATGGGATCGTTCAGGTCGAGTGGCCGCGTCAGCCGGTCCTCGGGATCGGTGTAAGCGCTGTCGTATTCATAGCGCAGTCCCAGGTTGAGGGTAAGGTTACGGGTCACCTTCCAGTCGTCGTTGATGAAAGCACCGAAGTACCGGTTCTGCCCTTGCGGCGTAATAGTGACCGTCATCGAGGTCGCCCCACTGTCCCAGCTGTCGGGGTTTCCGCCGGCGGGCTGCACCACTCCCAGCAGGAAGGTGGCAAAGCCGTCACCGGAGGCCCGGAGATCGGGTGATACGTAGGTGCTCGCTGTCGCGTCAGCCTGAAAGCCGAAGCCGAACGTGTTCTGGAGCAGCAGGCTGGTCGTCCGCGTGCCGCGCGTCTCAAAACCCGCCTTCAGGTAATGCCGCCCGCGCTGCTGGGCAATCTTGACGTTGGCGCTATCCCCGTTCGGGCGCTGGTCCCAGATGCCGCCCCGCGGTCCCATATTGAACCAGTACTCGCCCGTGCCAGAACCCATGATGCTCATGCGCGGCACCAGAACNGGAATGGTCNGGTTTTCGAACANCAACTTGTACCAGTTCGAGTTGGGCCAGATCTTGGCCCACAGGTCCCGGGGATACTGCACCCCGAAACGCGAAGCGTCAATGAATGCGCGGTAGCTGGCGTGAAGATTGAGGACCGTGCGCGGACTCATCACGTAGACGACGTCGCCGGAAACCTGGGTCGCATTGCGCTGACTACCGCGGTCCGACAGCCAAAAGTCCGAGCCGGTTGGGTTGCTGGTGGAGACGGGCGTCCACAGGTGGCTGAAGCGTCCGTAGAAGCGCCACCGCTCGTTCGGTACGTAGTCCACGCGGTCCGAGAGGTTATGGTAGTCGTAATAAATCGGCAACGGCGCATAGTAATTTTGGAAGTTGTACGGCCCAGTGCCGGGCCGGTTCGGCTTCCAGAGCTTGTCCACATACAGCCTGGCGACGGGATCGATCATGGTCGCCGGGATCCGGTTGCCGGGGAACGGGGTGCGTGTGATTGTCCGCCCATCGGCTGAAGTCTGGGTGGTCCACGGGTCATAGATCACGCGCACGCCTCCGAGAGCGTTGCGCGACTGCGAAAAGTCGCCGGTCCGCTCCAAATCCGTAGGCAGCGTCATGATCAGATCGTTGGGGTCGGTCTTTTTCCACTGTTCGTAAGCAAAGAAGTTGAACAACTTGTTCTTGAAAATGGGATGTCCCAAGGTGCCACCGAACATGTGGATGCGGCCACGGTTGATCGAGCGGATGACCCGGTTCTCCAGCGCATTTGCCCAGGGGTACTGCCCCTGGTAGAAGCCGTTGCCGTGCCATTCGTTGGTTCCCGCCTTCATGGTCAGCATGATGGCGGAACCGGCACTGTGACCGTACTCGGCGTCCACGGCGTTTTGTTGCACGTGAACTTCTTCTACGGCGTCGGGTGCCGGCATGTAGCTGGTCTTGTAGCCAATGCCGATGGGACTACCGTCGATTTGCAGGTCGTTGGAGTAGTTGCCGCCCCCGCCTACCTCCTGCCGATTGCCGGACCAGGTAAAGTAAGGCTCATTCTCACGCGCCGTGTCCGACTGCACGACAGCAGGGTCGAGCCGCGCCAGCAGCAAGGGGTTCCGGTAAAACTGGGGCATCCGGTCTACCAGCGTTCGGTCAACCGTGATTTCCAGCTTTGCCGTGTTGAATTGCACCACGGCAGCCCGCTCACTGACCGTGACTGTCTCCTGCACCGTGCCGGGCTTCAAAGTAGCGTTGACGGTGACGTCGCCGCGGGCTGAAACGACCACGTTCTCCTGAACGAGTCTGCTGAAACCCGGGCACTCAAACACAAGGGTATAAGTTCCAGGCAGCACCAGGTCGAAAAGATAGCGACCCGTCTGATCCGTCTGCCGCGTCGTTGACACACCTGTGTTGACGTTGGTGAGGGTCACAGTGGCGCCAACGATCACGGCCTGACTGGGATCCATCACGGTGCCCTGCACTCTGCCTCGAAACTCTTGTGCCAAAGCGATGCTCGCGTTGAAGCCTGACCACGACAACAGGCAAGCTGACAAGAAAGCCCACCGCGCCTTGCTGACGATGCTGACCATAGGAGTTTCCGCCCTCCTCAATTGGCTCCGGGGCAAGCCTCGAGAAGAAGTCGGCCACGTTGACTGCCGGGCATGCTGTTGGTCTGCGCGTCCTCGATGCCTGTCCCGATCCGGTGTGCCGACCTGCATGCAGACCCTGCCCGCCTTACACGCCACGGATGATTATCCACCGGGCGCCCACCCATGTCAAGCCGGCAAATTCCACCACTCAAATATCACCCAAGGCTGGATCGTCCGGGGCGGGAAGAGTAACCCTGCGGAACGTTCACGCTTCGTTGTGAGGCGGGAGATACGACCGGCCAGCACGCCTGGCGTTGGCAGGGCCGGCGTTGGATCCGTACTTCAACCGAGTTTGGGCGGGACTTCGGTCAGCGGCCCCATCCACTGAAGCTCGCGCTCGATGTCCCGGTGCAGGCGGTAAGTGCGTCGCACNGCAGCAATGGTCTCGCCGCGAATGTCAATCTTCGCCAGATCCCACTGGCCGAGTCCCACTTGCCAGCAGTATTGCAGGTAGCCCATCCAGTTCGGCTCGATCCCCATCACCTCGACGCCTACCCGGTCCGCAGCGATGAAATCCGTCGAGGCAATGGCGATACGGTGCGGCACCGGCGTGCCCGAGGAAGGACCGTTCCCCTCCATGCCTTCGAAACCATCGAGCACCGCCAGCCCCCAGTACGGCGCCATCTTCTGAGCCGTCAGCATCATGTTGTAGTGCGTCTGCCGCACGCCGCCGTGGTACTTGCGTTTGTCATTCCACCGCGGCGTTTCCTTGGGCCGGTTGTGTAGCGGCGCTCCCAGGGTCATGTTCTTCACCGAAAGCGTGGCGATCACCGTGTTGTGGGTTTTCAAGATGCCCGCCGAAATGATGAAGGCGTCGGGATCCAGCAAGCGCGCCGCCAGCCGCACCGGCTGCACGTGCAGGTCCGGACTGAGCAGCGGAATGACCTGGTATTTGGCCTCGTCGTTGAGGTCTACCAGGCTGACCTTCAGCGAACGGAACTCGCGGGCCACCTCCGGGTACTTGAAGTTATGGAAGCCTTCCATGGTGTCCCCCGCCGAGGATTCCGCGATCACCACCGGCCCCTTCGTTCGCTGCGCCAGATAGTCGAGAATTCCCCGCAGAGTGTCGGCGTGCGTCGAGGCAAGTTGNTTCACCGTCGAAACGTTGTTNGGCTTGATGACCACGTATTTCTTGCGCTTGAGCAAAGGCCGGATCTGATCGTCAATNNCCACCAGCGCGTCGTAGATCAGCTTGCGACGGTTCTCGCCCTTGACCAGCGAGACCACCGCGCGGCGCTCGTAGGGAAACACGGGCTGCGGTTCATAGCGTGCCGGCGCCTGCTGCGCGTGCACCAAGGCGCCGCCCAGACCCGGCGCCACCGCCGTCCATCCCAAAAAGCCTCGGCGCGATATCTTCTCGGCCATCGTGAGTTCCTCTCCCTTTGCGGGCAGCGGCGCCACCCGCAGTTATAATTGGAAGTTCGAATCAGATTATAGCCAACCGCCGCGATCTGCCGCGGCAGGCCAGCAGGAGGTCGTCATGAAGCAAAGCACGCGCCGCAACTTTCTCGCCGCCGGGCTGGCTGCTCCCGTCGCAAGCCTGGCTTCGCGCACCACGGGGTTCCCAGGCTCTTTGCAGGGCGCGCCCGCCCGCAAAGTAGAGCCGCGCTACCGCACGCTGGGCCGCACAGGGCTGAAGGTCACCACGGTGGGTTTCGGGTGCATGCTCACCTCGGACCCCAGCGTCATCGAGCGCGCCGTCGAAGCGGGAATCAACTACTTCGACACCGCCCGCGGTTACCAGGGCGGCAACAACGAGCGCATGGTCGGCGCCGCCCTGAAGAGCCATCGCAAACAGGTTTACATTTCCACCAAGACTCACGGCTCCGGCAAGCAGGCTGCGCTCGCGGATCTGGAAACCAGCCTGCGGGAGTTGGGCACGGATTACGTGGACATCTGGTATTTGCACGGCGTGGGGGACGCCGGGCGCCTCACCGACGAAATCCTGGACGCGCTGGAGACCGCCAAACGCCAGGGCAAGGCCCGCTTCGTGGGCTTGAGCACGCACTCCAACCAGGCCGCAGTCGTCGAGGCAGCGATCAAGACGGGCAAGCTGGACGTGGTCCTGGTGGCTTACAACTTCACGATGTACAAGACGCTGGAACCGGCTCTGGAAGCAGCGGCCAAGGCCGGGCTGGGCGTGGTGGCGATGAAGACCATGGCAGGCGGCTTCCGCAAGGCGCGTCCGGGCAGCGACCTCCATGCCAGGCTGAGTCGCGAGGGCGCCATGCTGGCCGCGCTGAAATGGGTCCTCCGCAACCCCAATGTCCACACCACCGTGCCCAGCATGACCGACATGGAGCAGCTCGAGGAAAACCTCCGCGCGATGGTCGAGCCTTTCAGCGAATCCGACGAGCGCATCCTGGCCGAGCACTTGCGCTACATCGGGCCGATGTACTGCCGCGGTTGCAACCGTTGCGCCGGTCAGTGCCCGCAAGGTTTGCCCATCCCGGACATGCTGCGCTGCCTGATGTACGCAGAAGGCTACGGCCAATTTGGCCTGGCGCGCGAGCAGTTCCTGGCGCTCCCCGAGCAGGCACGCGTCGCTCGCTGCGCGGATTGCCCCGTCTGCACCGTGCGCTGCCCCAACGGCGTACGCGTCGCCGAGCGTGTGGCGCGGGCCCAGGAGTGGCTGGCGTGAGGTCTCTCATACGGATTGCGACGCTCACCGTCCTGCTGGCGGCGGCAACACTAGCCCGGGCGCAAAAGCCGGATTGCAGTCTGGCGCCCGGCTGGACCCAGCAGGGACCTCTGCGCACCTACGAAGCCGAAAACCTGTTCGAATACATGGACGGCAACGCCGAGGGCTACCTGCTGTACCGCTTCGTGCGCATGCAGGGAGTGACCTGCAAATCGGGCGAGGACACCATCGTCTTTGACGTCTCCGAGATGGCGGATCCGGAATGGGCCTACGGGATCTTCACCGCCAATCGCGATCCCCAGCAGCCCGTCGAACCGATCGGCATGGGCGGCCAGATCCTCCCGCGCAAGGCCACCTTCGCCAAGGACCGCTTCTACGTCGAGTTGTCGGCCGAGCCGGACAAGGATCACAGCGCCACGCTGCGCAAGTTCGCGCTTGCCATGGCGGATCGCATCCAGGGACGCAGCGAGCCGCCCGAGGTCCTGAAGTGGTTTCCCGCGGAGCGCCTGATTGCGGGCTCCATCCGCCTGGTGCCGGAAAGCGTTCTGGGCTTGCGTCTGCTCAAGTACGGTTACGCCGCCGAGTACGAATTCGGCAAGGCCTTCCTGGTGGCTGAAGCGGGCGCCGACGCCGCAGCCGCGGTCATGAAAAAACTTCGTGAGCGCTTCGGCCAGACCACGCCACTTGAGGTCGCCGACGAAGCTTTCCAAGCCACGGACCGCTATCTTGGCCGCTTGTGCGTCTTCCGCAAAGGCCGCTACCTCGGCGGCTACGCCAATCTGAAAGAGGGCGAGGACGCCGGGGCGCTGGCCNGCGCTCTTGCTGCGAGGCTGCCCTGAGTTTCAAAGGGGGACCGGGAGCCGGAGGTCGCACCGGCGCAGCTTCTGGCCCCGCGTGGCTTCCAGCAATTCGCGAATCGGCCGGCCATCCAGCGGATAGCGAAGCTCCGGGGCCAGCTCGGCCAGCGGCTCCAGAACGAATCTTCGTTCCGTCATGCGCGGGTGCGGCACGGTGAGTTCGGGCAGGCGAATCACCGCGTCGCCGTACAGCAGAATGTCAATGTCCATCGTCGCGGGCCTTTGGGCGTCAGGCGGCGCCGACCGAGCTCGAACTCGATGCGCTGGAGCCGCATCAGAAGCATGCGAGGGAACAAGTCGGTTTCCGCCTCCACGACCAGGTTCAGGAACCACGGCTGGTCGCGACGATCCAGCGGCTCAGTCTCGTAGACGGAAGAGACGTGGAGCAAGCGCAAACCTGCTGCGGCCAGCCGCTCCAGCGCCCGCGCCAACAACGCTTCGCGGTCGCCTGCGTTGGTCCCCAGCGAGAGATAGACGCGCTTCACGGCTCAGAACAGAGTGCGTTGTGCGCTGTTGCGCCACCGCGGCGTGATGCCAAAGTAGCGGAATGCGTTTTCGGTGGCGACGCGGCCCCGTGGCGTGCGATCCAGAAATCCGAGCTGGATCAGATAAGGCTCGTAGACTTCCTCGATGGTGTCCGGCTCCTCGTCAATGGAGGCCGCGATGGTGTTCAGGCCCACCGGACCGCCGGCGTATTTCTCCAGAATCGTCAGCATGATCTTCTGGTCGGTCTCGTCGAGCCCGAAGCGATCCACCTCCAAGAGATCCAGCGCGGTCCGCGCCACTTCCTCGTTGATCACCCCTTCCGCCCGCACCTGCGCGTAGTCGCGAACGCGGCGCAGCAGGCGGTTGGCGATGCGCGGCGTCCCGCGACTGCGACGTGCGATCTCCTCGGCGCCCGCCTCGTCAATGCTCACCTCCAGCAGACGCGCGGAACGCAGGACAATCTGTTTGAGTTCCTCCACCGTGTAGTGATTGAGCCGCAGCACCAGACCGAAGCGGGCGCGCAGGGGCCCGCTGATCAGTCCCTGCCGCGTGGTGGCGCCGACTGCCGTGAAGCGCGGGATGGGAAGCGAATGCGTGCGCGCGCCGGGTCCCGCGCCGATCACGATGTCCACCCGAAAATCTTCCAGCGCGGCGTAGAGCATTTCCTCGACGTCGGGCAGCAGGCGATGGATCTCGTCAATGAAGAAGACCTGCCGCGGGCGGATGTGGCTGAGGATGCCCGTGAGGTCGAGTTTCTTCTGGAGAATCGGCCCTGAAGTCTGCTCGAACGGCACGCCCAGCTCGGCGGCGATGATGCCGGCCAGCGTGGTCTTGCCCAGGCCGGGCGGACCGCACAGCAGCACGTGGTCCATGGCCTCGCCGCGCTGGCGNGCCGCTTCGATCGCGATGCCCAGCACCTCTTTCAGGCGNCTNTGCCCGATGAATTCGGCGAGGCGCCGCGGCCGCAGACTGGCCTCGAACTGGCGTTCCTCTTCCCGCGCCGCTGCCGAGATTACGCCCCGGTCCCGCATTCTGTATCAAGGTTATCGCAACTGCGCGGCTCTTTCAGCGCACCAGCTCCAGAGCGCGGCGAAACAACGGTTCGAACTCCTCGGGCGCGCCCGAAGCGCGAGCCTTGCGCACCGCTTCTTCCGCCGCCGCGGCTGTGCAACCAAGATTGATCAGCGCGGACAGCACGTCCTGCTCGACGGGGCCGAACGCTCCTGCCCTGACGGCGGCGTCGCGCTGCGCGCCCGCAGGCAACGGCAGCTTTTCACGCAACTCGAGGACGATTCTCTCAGCCGTCTTCTTGCCCACGCCCGGGATGCGGACCAGCCGTTCCACCGCGCCGGCGCGGATGGCGGCGTAGAGTTCGGCGATGGGCAGGCCGGAAAGAACGGTAATCGCAAGGCGGGGGCCGATGCCGCTCACCGTAATGAGTCGCTCGAACAGGATCTTTTCTTCCTCGGAAGCAAACCCGTACAGCGAGAGCGAGTCCTCGCGCAGGTGCGTATGGATCTTCAGCTTCACTTCCGCGCCTGGCTCGGGCAAGGCCGAGTACGTGGAGACCGGGATCGCCACATCGTAACCCACGCCGCCGGCCTCCACGATCGCCTGATTGGGATGCTTTTCCAGCAGAATACCGCGCAAGTGAGCGATCATAAGGCTACCGGGGTTACATTATTCTACATGGCGCGCCGCCGCTTCTTCGTGGAACGGGTCCGCGAACAGCGCGCCGTGCTCCGTGGCGAATCGGCGGACCATCTGCGCCGCGTGCTGCGCGCGCGTCCCGGCGACCGCTACGAGCTCTCTGACAACCGCAACGTCTACTTGGCCGAAATTGAGGGTTTCGGCCGCGGCCAGGTGCTTTTCCGCGTCCTCGAGGAATTGCCGGCCGAGAAGCCTCCGCTGGGCGTCGTTCTCCAGGCCGCCCTCATCAAATTCGATCGGTTCGAATGGATCATCGAGAAAACCACCGAGCTGGGAGTCGAGCGGATCGTGCCGGTGATCACGGCGCGCAGCGAGAAAGGGCTGGAACAGGGGGCTTTGAAGCGAAGCGAACGCTGGCGGCGCATCGCGCAGGAGGCCAGCCAGCAGGCACGCCGCGCACACCTTCCCGAGATCGCCCCGCCTGTCCCCTTCGAGGCTGCTCTGCGCGAGCTCACCACGTGGCGGTATTTCCTGGACGAAGCGCGCTCGGGATCCCCGCTGCTCGACGCGTTGCCGCCTGCTGCACGCCGACGCCGCGAGGACACCGTCGCGCTCCTGGTGGGACCGGAGGGCGGCTGGACGGAGGCGGAACGAAGCGCCGCCATCGCGGCCGGCTGGGAGGCCGTCACGCTGGGCACTTATGTATTGCGCGCCGAAACGGCTGCCACTGCCGCTGTCGCCGTTCTCATGAATGCCTGGATGGCAAAAGCCTNAGGCGCCGCCTCCGGTGCGTCAGTTCGACTCCCGCTCCAGCGACTCAAGGTAACGGGCCAGCTCNTCGCGCTCGAAGCGCGGCAAGGCGCGAACCCCGTCTCCCTCCACCAGCCACAGCCCATCGGACGCCGGCAAGGCTTCGCCGATCAAGGCGCCGGGAATGCCGGCCCTGTGCAAGGCCTCCATGGCGCGCGGGGCTGCCGCGGGTTCCNTTGCAGCCAGCAGGGCCCCCGATGCCAGCAGCCCCAGAGGATCCAGCCCGAGCGCCTCGCAAATGACACGGCACTCCGCAAGCACAGGGATCGCGTCGCGACGGATGCGCAGGCCGATCCCTGCCGCCTCGGCCAGTTCGTGCAGAGCAGTGATCAGGCCGCCCTCCGTGGGATCGTGCATGGCATGGACTCCACCCGCTTCGACGAGCAGGCNTGCGGCGGCAGCCACAGAGATACCGGGGCTTTCCAGCCATCGGGCCACGNTGCGNAGGACATCCTCCGGGACCCCACGCTGCCGCAACCGGTCCGCGTGCTCGGTCGCGAGAATCGCGGCGCCTTCAATGGCAATCCCGCCCGCAAGCAGGATAGCGTCGCCGGGCCTGGCGCCCGAGGTGCGCACCAGCCGATCCCGGGGCACGGTTCCCAACAGGCAGCCGACGAGGATCGGACGATCCAAGCCGACCGTCATCTCCGTATGCCCGCCCACCAACAGAATCCCCATGGCATCGCAAGCTTGCTTCAGTTCGTCGAAGATCGCCTCGGCAGCGCTTGGGGAAATCCCCTCGGGCAACAACGCGGTGACCAGCAGCCACCGCGGCCGCGCCCCAGTCACAGCCAGGTCGTTGGAGTTTACGGCCAGCAAGTAACGGGCGGGCTGCCGGGCAGCGAAGGTGATGGGATCGGTTTTGGCAACGAGCAGCTCCGGCGCGCCGAGGTCGAGCACAGCCGCGTCCTCGCCCACGCCGGGGCCTACCACAACGGACGGGTCTGCGGGCGCGATTCGCTCCAGCCACGCGCGTAACAGTTCCGCCGGAAGCTTGCCTGCCGGTAGAGGTCTGGTGCACGGCATGGGTGCCAGTACAGGTCCCCTATTCTTGCACGACAAGGGCAGGCGGAGGGGCATGACGCCCCACTCTCCCCAGACCGCGGCGCAAGGAAGTGGGTAAGTTCACCCACCTCCCCAAGCAGACTGGGTGAGGACCAGCCGGTATCGCCCGGCCGCGGAGTCAGCGCCTCCCTTTCTGCCGAATTTGGGCAGTCTTTTGGGTGGTCCGGGCCGCCCGCCAGGCCCTCGAATTTGGCCAGTGGATTGCTACGCCGGATGTGGACACAGCGTACGCCTGCGCCGATCGTGCAGCTCAGGCGCCCGCGGGACACCCGATGCCCAAGATTCAGCTAGCTGTGGCTGACGCAGCCTATGCCGCAGCGCTGCGTGAGCGGCTCGAGCGTAGCGGGATGGCCGAGGTGTACGCTGTAGAAGCGCCCGACCCCAGCCAGGAGGGTGTTATCGTAATGGACTCGGCGGCTCTGAGCCGGCTGAAGGCGCCGCTGGAGCACCCGGAAAGAGTGGTGCTGATCACTCGCAATGATCCCGGGGAGTTGTCGCGGGCCTGGAATGCAGGAATCCGCTCGGTGGTATTCTGTAATGACCCTTTGAACACGGCGGTACTGGCCATTATGGCGGCGGCTCTGCGGTGCGGCAAACCGGGCTCGGGGACTTGCGGCGGCGGGGCGCGGCCGATACGGGCCACAATCGAGCA
>JGI24721J44947_10010514_pt1 | contig 11720 bp, 15 predicted proteins | sample YelNatPaOPGAMG01_FD_44947 | JGI IMG/M metagenome (IMG submission 44947)
GCAGACCTAACCATTTTATGATAAAAATCTAAATCCGGTTGCTTTAATTTTGCAGTGTAATAAAATTGATCTAATCCGGTCCAGGCAGTAAACCAACCAGCCGGCTCTAACAAAACTAAAAGAAGACTTACCAAAAAAGAGTGTGATTTACTAAATAAAAAAGAAATTATTGCTGCCAATACAAGCATAAACATTCCTCCAGCAGTCATAAAAAAACCTTTTTTCTTAATTGCAATCATTTCCTGCATCAATAACTCGTGATGCTTTCTAAAATGATTATGTAATCGCATCCTAATTAAGTTTTCAGTTTCTTTGTCTCTTTTTGAACTAGGAACAATTAGTTTTAACTGCACTGCATCAGGCTTGTCAAAAGCAGCTCTCTTTAATTCAATTAAAAAGTCCTGCGACAACGCTCTCTGCCCATAATTTCTAGGGTCAAAATCAGAAAACAAGTCATCATAATCTCTTAAAAGCAAGATTATTTCATCATCTGAAGCAATTAGAGATTTTAACTTATTTTGAATATGATTTACATCCTCTTTTTTCATAATTAAATAACAAAAAAGCAGTATTTAAATTTACTTTTTCCTAGTATTAATCATCTCTCCTGCTTTCTCAAAAGAAATTTCTTTCTTAATTAATTTTTTAAGATTTTCTTTTAAAATTGTTATTGGGACTTTTATTTGTATAGTGCTATCTCTATCTCGAATAGTTACCGTTTTCTTGCTTAAACTATCCTCGTCTACAGTTATACAAAAAGGAGTTCCTATTTCATCATTTCTGCTATATCTTCTCCCTATACTACCTGACTCGTCATATTTTACAAACCATTCCTCCCTTAAACTCTCGTAAATCTCTCTAGACAAAGCAATCATTTTTTCATCTTTAACAATTGGAAAAACAGCTGCTTTTATTGGAGCAAGCCTTGGATCCAAACTCAAAACCACATTTTCTCTTTTTTTGTCGTAATTATAAGCTAAAGTTAATATTGCTTGCAAATTTCTATCAACTCCAAAACTTAATTCTAAAACATGAGGAATAAACCTTTCTTTTGTTTCTTCTTCATAAACTTCCATATTTTCCTTTGAAATATCTTGATGTCCTTTTAGGTCATGGTCTGTCCTGTAATGTACCCCTGCAACTTCTGTCCAACCCGCTTCACCTAAATCAATTTCTATATCAAAATGAAACTTATTGTAAAATGCTTTTTCTTGCTCATTTAATTCATAAAATCTAAACTTTTCTTTTGGAAACTGCAAAAAGTCGAGATAAAATTGCTGAACTTTTGCCATATAATAAACATAAAATTTTGGTATTCTCTTTACTAAATCATTGCATGAAATACTTTGAATTCCTTTTTCCCTTTGTGCACTTTCTACAACTTGCAATTTATATGATTTCACTTCATTAAAATTCTTATGTTCGTTAATTTTAGAGGGATTAAAAAAAATTTGAAGCTCTGCTTGAACAAATGCTCTTTGCCTTAATAGCATATTCCTTGGAGACAATTCATTTCTATATGCTCTGCCAATTAATGCAAGCCCCATTGGAAGTTTTCCTCTATTTAGTTCATGCTGCATCTTAAAATTAACATATGCGCTCTGTGCTGTTTCAGGCCTTAAATAAGCTTTAACAGGATTAGTTGCGCCTAATTCAATAGGAAACATCATATTAATAGGCCCAACGAAATCAATTTGGTTTTTGCATGTAGAGCAAACAATTTTATTCTTTTTTATTAAATTAATTATCTCTTCTTTGCTTATTCCATCAAACCTTTTTCCAAGAGCTTTTTCCAAAAGTTGTTCTGCTTTTTCTATGTGCCCTTTTTTGCACTTTGTGGCAATATCTGTAAAATTTTGTAAATGCCCGCTAGCAACAAAAACTTTCTCAGGCATTATTTCAGAGCACTCTATTTCATAAAAGTTTTCATCAAGTTTTAAAAAATATGCTCTCCATAAGTTCTCAAAATTCTTTTTAAGAAGAGTTCCCAAATGCCCATAATCCCAAAGACCTGCAAGCCCTCCATAAATCTCACTGCTAGGATAAACAAAACCTTTTTTCTTACAAAATGTAATTAGCTCTTCAATACTTAAACTCATGCTACTTCTAAAAAAACTTATTTTAAATAATTTCTTAGTCTAATTACTTTAGTCCACCCATTCGGCAGACTGTTGTGCCACACACAGAGCACTTTCCTTTTACCATTTTAACACCTTTAGCAGTCGTAGTTTCCTGAGGGTCTTTAATTTCTCTCTGTGTTTTGCACTTAACGCAATATCCTTGTACCATAGGCAACCTCCTTATATTCCTAATTATCAAAAAGTCCCCTTATAAATTTATCTCCTATGCATCTTAAATAAAAAATTAGAAATGCCAACAAGATTTCCTCAAAATTCTTTTTAGATGATTAAATAATTTTTCATTCAAAAATAAAACTTCCTGCAAAAATAAATAAAAATAAGCTTAAATCAAAGTTTTAATTAGACTTACAGCTGAGTCCCTAAATTTTGCCGCTAACCCAGTTTCTCTTAGTTTAATAGTATAATCATCAAATCTTATATTTAAGTTATATAGCATTTCTGAAATTTTCAAAATAGTTAAATATCTCATTGAAAATTTAATATCTTTTTTTACAATTTTTTCATATTTTCTCCTTTCTTCACAATAAAAATCAACTATTTTTTGGTATAGTCCTTGATTATATAATATGANTAGTACATTATCCTTCTCGGGCCAGTCTATTTTAGAAGTTTCCCAGTCGATATAAGCAAGATTTCTTCTATTATCTAATAAAATATTATTAAAATATAAATCTCCATGGATAAGTCTTTGGTTATCTGGAACAAGGTTCCCTAAATTCTTTGCTAAAAAATTTTCTACTCTTCGAGAAAAAAAACTGATATTCCCTAATATTTGCTCTATATTTTGCTTGCCTACTTTAAAAAGCACTCTCTCTTTTATTTTTTTATCAATCTCTGCACGTATCTGATAGAAATTTCCATGAAGTTTAGCAATATCCCTAATTATTTGATAAATATCTGGATTTGCACAAGGACTCAGCCTTTCTAAAATAATAAAATTTTCTCCAACATATTCCAATTTTGGGGTATTGGGTATCTTTGTTTTTCCAAACAAGGTATATAAAAAACTTTCTCTTTCAAAATGTTTTTTTGAAGAAAATATTTTTACAAACAATTTTTTCCCGTTTTTTAAATTAAAACTTAAATTCTGGTTTCTACAAAGATCTTTTCTATTACTCAAAAAGAGTATATTATCCTTTCCGTATATAGAACATAAAATATTCTCAAGTTGATTCATTTTTTATGAATTGCCGCCATTGCTTTTCAAAAGTAGGTATATCTATTTTCAAAACAGAAAGAAATATTGAATTTGCTTCTTTAGTACTCATCTTATTAAAAGGTTTTAATTTGGATGCTAATAAAAATAATTTTTCTTTCCCAAAATTTTTTATTAAAAAATAAACAAGAGAAAAAGCAGATAAGTATCTTTTTTTTGCCCCAATCATAAATTGTATAATATCGGAATCTTCTTTTAATAATTCCTTCTGCCATTCTCTTTTGTATGGTCTAGAAAAATATTCTGCAAGACCTTCGTCAATAAAACCCATTGTTTGGGGAAACTTTTTATGAACATAAATATGAACGAGTTCGTGTTTTATAGTTTCAAAAAAATCTTTAGAGATTTCATTTCTTGGTAAAATATAAATTTTATTTCTGTCTACCACAGAAATTAACCATTTATAATCTTTTTTTGTTATGTCTTTAATTTTTTCTTTGGTTGCTATTTCTATCTTAAAGTCTTCTAAAGGCATACCAAAAAATTCTGCTATTTTTTTATTATACTCTTCTAATTCTTTTTCTTCTTTCTTATTAAGTAGGTTATTTCTCATTTTTCAAAAAAAAGTCAATTAGTTTATTTTTAATTAAAAAAGGTAGCTGAGTCGCAAGATAAGTATACACTTCTTCGTAAGTTCTTGTGTAGCTACTTGGATTAAATATGTCTCCAGTGCTATAAGAATTTGCTGGACATCCTGCAGTATGCAACCTAATAAATGGAAAATCTTCACCACCTCTGATTAGTTCAACTCTTCTGTAATTCCTAAAATTCTTATCTGAATCCAAAGCCTCTTTTATAGACATCTCAGCAATATTGCCCATAGAATACTCTTTTCTTCCAAACCACATATCGCAAGGGTATAAATCACCATTTATGTCTACCCCTAAAACCTGCAACCGATTTATTCCACAAATTGAGCAAGCATTGGGTATTGTTGGAGCAAAAAAAGTAGCCAGNATATTTTTTAAATTCCTAATTTTAAATTTATTCCCGTTGAGAGCCCATTTAAAATTTTCTTCATAAACTTTTATGAAGTTTTCAGCTAATAAATCTGGATCCGGAGATAAATCTGCTCTTGCANCAGTTCCAAGAGGCTCTACTGGAGTTAATTGAATACAAGGAAATCCTTGTTTCATAGCATCGCCCACTATCTCTAACAAATCCCTAACATTATGCTTTGAAACGACAGTTATAGGAAAAGTAATTTTTCCATACTTTCTAGCTAATTCTATACCTCTTTTTACATCCCAATATGAAGAGTCTCCAGATGGAAAATTTCTTGTTGAGTCATTATGTTGTTTCAACCCATCTAAACTAAAAGATAATTGTATATCCTCTCGGTCTAAGAATTCTAACATACTTTCATTGAGCATTGCTGCATTTGTCTGTAAACTAAAAAAAACATTTTTATTCGTTCCTTTAAATCTTTTTTTGGTGTAATGTGTAAATTCCTTTATAAAACTAAAATTCATTAAAGGCTCACTTCCATGATAAACAATTGTTATATTTCTTTGCGGATGATTAAGACATTTTTTTATTAGTTCTTCGCCTACATCCCAACTAAAGTCTAATTGCTGTTTTTTTCTGTCTCCGACTAAACAATAACTACAATCAAGATTACATCGAGTAGTGGTATTTAAAACAATTATATCCAATCCTCCAAATTTGTGAGGCTCTCTTTTTTCAAGACATGTCAAATCACTATTAAAATTGGCCTTTTGAATTAACCATTTACCATTTTCTCTATTAAGTAAAAAATCATAACCTCCTTTGCAAGGAATTCTCCATATTTTCATTCGCTCGCAGAAGGTTGTTTACATATCACAATTACTATAGCAACTGCCTCCACTATAACAACAGCCATCACTTTCACATTCAGGATCCATAGAGAGAATGTCTGAAGCAGTTAAATACCCTCGCTCTCCAAGATCGATTTCATAGAGATTTACCTTTTCAAGTTTACCTATCTGACCTTCATTAACCATCTCAACAAGGAGTTTTACCATTTTATTCAATAAAGTTATTTATATATAATAATTGTAAAAACGACTTTATAAATCTTTCTTCATATCCATACTTCATAGTTATATCATGTAAAACTATCTTTTTTTCCTTTACTAAAATTTTAATTAAGTCATACAATTCCCTATTTCCAATTATCATTTTTCCAGGCCTTGGCGAAATACAATACTTTCCATCTCCTTCAAATCTCCATCTTATTCTGGGACTTACTATATAGGTTTTATTTGTATCGAATTCGCTCACTTTAACCCTTTTTTCTATTCTTTCTTTTAATGGGCCTTTCATCCAAGGGTCATTACCTCTTAAATCGCCAGTTTTTAACTCTGCGTGAACCCTGCATCCTCCCCCACATTTAATAATTTCTGCACAGTTTTTACAATCTTCTGGGATAAGACTTCCATCTCTCCATTCTCTCATTTTAGCCCATATATCTTGTATATCTTCATTTAAAACATTTCCATAAACTTTGNAAGAATGACTACAAGGTCTAGCTTCACCATTAGATCCAATTGTTAAAGTAGTAGCCCCCGCACTACAACTTCTCAGCATAAATTGGTGATATTTAGGATCATTAATCAAACAATATGGAAGAGGCTCTAAAACATCCACAGAAATATTAAAATCACCTTCTAGTCTTAATAAGTCATCAAGAGTGCGAATTAGTCTAGACTTATCTAACTCAAAAGAAGTGTGATTTGAACAAGAAGGATTTATTGGGGTTGCCATAAATTTGTCTATTCCAAAATTTTTATATAAGAACTTTCCAGTATCATAAACTTGATTTTCATTTTTTCTTGTTACTACCATATTAACTGCAATTTTGTTGCCTGCCTCTGTAACATACTCTATGCCCCGAATAATTTCATTAAAAGAGCCTTGTATTTGAGTAATTTCATCAGTCAATTTAGGATCACAACTGGGAAGACTAGTAATTATCGAACCAATGCCCATTTCCTTCATTTTTTTAGCATCTTCTTTACTGCATAATCTCAAATTTGAATTCAAACTAACACTCATGTTATATTCTTTAGCAATTGGAATAAGTTCAAACAAAATATTTTTTCTTAATAAAGGCTCTCCTCCTGTAAATAAGAAATCAAAAACTTCTGCTTCTCCAACTTTTCTTACAATCCGCTCTGCACTTACTTTATCTAATTCATCAACAGCAAAATTACCAAAATATCTCCAATAATTGTAGCAATACTCGCATCTATTATTACAACCACTAGTAAGTTCATATTGCACTGAAATCGGTGCTTTCAGATTAGAAAAGACCATATAAAAAATAGAGTTTCTATTTTATAAATTTATACTATACAATTGCTCTATTAAAAAAGTCCCCAGAGTAAAACTAATTTACCCTGAGAGTGAGTATTTGCTAAAACAACTAAATTCCAGGAGAGTACTTGCACCATTTGGGCCTAAAAAATACAAACTGAAACATCATTTACTTGCTTTGCTTTTGATGCAAGCATATAAAATTTCATTGAGAAGAGTTGAAAATTTATTGAATATGTTTGAAATAAAAGTTCCAACTTATTCAGCATTATGCAAGAGCAGAAAGAAAACACCTACGATAATTTGGTCTAAACTTATGCTTTTGACAGTAGAATTAAAGCATAAAAATGTAGCTATTGATGGAGCTGGATTCAGTAAAACTAATCCAAGCTATCATTTCATAAAAAGAATTGATAGAAAAAACCTGTAAAGAACTTTGCCAAACTATCTATATTTACATGTTAATAGCCATAAAGCGATAGCTTTTCATGTCAAAAGTAAGAGAAATACGGCATAAATGATGCTAAACCTCTGCTTAAACAATTTTGGAGAATGCAATGCCTTCTTGCAGAAAAGGCATATGATGCAGAAAGTTTGAATCAATATTGCTTTGAAAAAGGAATTCAAATAATAATCCCAAAGAAAAAGAATGTCCATCAAGAGAGATTTAAAGAAAAGCAGATAATTAATTTCTCAGAAGAGAGGTATCATCAGCGAAGCAGTATTGAATCTGGGTTTTTAGCTATTAAAAGAGAGTAGAGTTGTTCTGTTTTTGGAAAGAGGTTGGCTTCAATAAGAGTAGAGATTTATTGTAAAGACATATGCCACAATCTACGATTTAGTAATGCAGAGATTTTCAACAGAACCCAAATCAACGAAATATTTATATATATTAATATATACCGCTTCGTATGAGAAAAATAAAGGTAATTGAAAGCAAACTCATCTTGAAAGATGATATCGAATCAATGTATGAGAAAGTTGTGACTAAATTTGGTTCTGGTGCAAAGATAGATTGTCCAAAAGAATATCTTGGTAAGAAGGCTTATGTGCTAATTAGAAAGTAATCTTACACATAACCCTATTCAATTAATCCAACAATCCGTAAAATAAATTGTGAAGATGATTAAAATTCAACACAAAAAATTAAAACTATGTTGTCTTAAAATATTATAATGGCTAAACAAACTTTTAAAATCCGCTGGCCTGCGCAAAGTACAGATTTAAGGCTAATTGGAGAAAACTCTTCCCCCACAACACTTTCTAAAGAGCGTATAGAATATTTAGAAAAAAAAGTAGAAACTTTAGCTTCCATTTTAAAAGGAAGAAATGTATTGCTAGGCGGAGGAATATCAATAGCAAAAATACTTAGCTGTTACTCTGAAAATCTAAGAAAACAAATCCTTCCTCCAGAATTAAAAGAAATTCATGGCTTTTATAGAGACCATTCTTCATTAAAGTTGCTTTGTCCAGAAGAAGAAGTAGAGCCTCTTGCCAGTAATTTTAAAAAAATAGGATACCTATTATTTACACTAAACCCTTTAAAGTTTCAAGAAAATCCTCAATCAAAGTTAGAAGAAGCCATAGAAATAGACGCTTCTCAAAGTTTTTCTTTCAAAAGACTTTATTTTATTAAAACCTCTTCTTTAGAAGAAGTATCCGGAGAAAAAATTTTTACCTTTAAGAATAATGAAATAGAAAATGCAATCAGAGTTTTCTTGCATCATTATCAAACTAAAGAAGGAGAAAGTTTGACAAGAAAAGACAAATACCAATTTATAAAAAAGGGAGAACAAAAGCAAGTACCTTACGAAAATGTAGAAGTTATTTGCGAAGAAACTAAAAGAATATGCCCTTTTACAGAGTTTGAAGGATGCTACTTATCTCTATCTCAATCATCTATACGACTTCCTCATCCTACATATCTTTTATTAGTTAAAGCTAAAGCTTATCAAAATTCTCCTAATGACAAACGCCACGAATTAGATATTTCAGTTTTAGAAAAGATTATTGAAACAATAAACCCTACTAGAAGTCCAAGGGAAATTCTTTATTCCCCACCAACGTAGATTACTAAAAACTTAATCACTCCAAACAAAATATAAGCGCACGCCAGGAATCGAACCTGGGAAAAGTCGGGCTGCAGCCGACCGCAGTACCACTGTGCCACGTGCGCACTATTTTAAAAAAGGTGTTATGTTTTTAAATATTTAGCAAAGATACCTTTAAATAACAATAATATGAATTATTCTTATGCTCCTGTAGCTCAGTCTGGATAGAGCATCGGACTTCTAATCCGAGGGTCGCAGGTTCAAATCCTGCCAGGAGCGTTTAATTAGCTTAACGAGCTAAAAGAATCTCTTTTTTCAACCCCCATTTCAAAAAATTCTAATTGCTTTTTTCTAGACCTTGCATAAATTAAATAAGAAACAATAAAAGCAATTGCTAAAAACAAACCAATAAAAGAAAGAAAACGTACATTCACTCTTCCAAGAACTTTTTCTCCAATTAAATTTCCAGTTAGAACATTTCTTTTTTGCTCAAAAGGTTTAGTCTCGTAAAAAACCTCTCCATTAAGATAAGCACTTAAAACCGCACTCTTTGCTTCTTGTTTAGGCAAAATAAGTTTAAGTGTGTGCAAAGACTCTCCCGGTGCAACAAATAAGCTTTCTTCTCCCTCTTTAACAACATCATTGTTATTATAAAAAGTATAACCTAAACGCACATTCCCTTCCTCGTCAGATACTATTCTAAATGTTAAGTAGGCAAATGTATCATCTTTTTCAGCAGATAAGAAATAAAACTTTTTTTCATTGCTAATGCTAAAAGGAGTAATGCTCTCTTTATTTAAATTATGATACATCATGTTTTGAATGACTGCAAAAGCAACAACTAGTAAAATTAAACCTACATAAAAACCAATAACTCTCCTCTTTATCATAGTTATACTAAAGAATTGNCTATTAAAAAACTTTAGGATAATATATATAAACAATAAACCTATAAAATCTTATGGAAAAAGTTAAAATTACCTTTTTAGGAACAGGAAATGCAATTCCAACTAAAAAAAGAAATCACACAGGAATATTAGTTAATTTTGCAAATGAAACAATTTTGTTTGACTGCGGAGAAGGAATTCAAAGGCAATTTAGAAACATAAAAATTAAACCGACAAAACTAACTAACTTATTTATTACTCACTGGCACGGAGACCATATTTTAGGCATTCCAGGAATGTTGCAAACCTTAGCAATGTCTAACTATCAAAAAACTCTAAACATTTACGGCCCTGTCGGAACAAAACACTACATAAATTTAATTAAAGAATTATTAAAATATATTACTATCAAATTCAAAGTTTTTGAAGTTCAGCAGGGCATTTGCATAGATACCCCTACTTTTTCAATAGAATCTTTGCCTATGATTCACGACACTCCTACTCTTGCTTACTCTATAATAATCAAAATAAAATAAGAATAAACAAAGAAAAGTTAAAAAAATTAAAAATTCCAAATTCTCCTCTCCTTGGAGATTTGCAAAAAGGAAAAGATATAGTTTTAAACGGAAAAAAAATTTCAGCAAGCTCTCTTACTTACAAAGAAAAAGGTAAAAAGATTACAATTATTTTAGACACTCTTTTTAACAAAAATGCAATTCAACTAGCAAAAAATTCTGATTTGTTAATTTGCGAATCTACTTATGCTTGCCAAGACGAAGAAAAAGCAAAAGAGTACAAGCATCTCACAGCTTCTCAAGCAGCAACAATTGCAAAAAAAGCAAAAGTTAAATCTCTAATTTTAACTCACATTTCTCAAAGATACGAACCTTCATTTTCAATTATAGAAAAAGAAGCAAAAGAAATATTTAAGAACACAAAAATTGCGAAAGACTTTGAAGAAATTATTTTATAAAATTAATTATTGAGTAAGAGAAGTTGATGCAGGCGAGATATAAATTATTGTATCTCCTCTTAAAAAAGTAAGTCCGATGTTTTTCTTTACATTTCCGTTCTCAACTTCTTTTGCATGATCCAAAACTACATTTATATGAATATCGAATGCTAACAAAGTTCCTACAAACTGCTTTCTCCCCCTTTAACTGAACTAAAACTTCTTTTCCTTTTGAAGCATTTAGTAAATCAAGAGGTCTCTCAACTTTTTGAACCATATTTCTCTTTCAAAATCAGCATATTTAAATATATCGCTTTTGAAAAAATTGTGTGTTATCCAGAAATAACTTCCCTTCGATAACGCAAATAAGCTCTAAAACTACCTTAGAGCCTATGAAAAAACTGAACAAAAGAAAAATAAGATGGATTGTTCAGGAAGTTGAAAAGAGGGAAACTGGGCTTTACACAATAGCAAAAACTCAAAATATAACACCTCACATGTTTGTAAAGTTTATATAAAATTCAGAAATAAAGAACCAGAATTTCTTCCTTGTGAAAAATATTGAACAAATACTCGACGAAAAAGGAAAGCATATAAGTTATGAACAACTTAAAACATCAAAAGTAAGCTAATAGTAAATCCTACACTTTTAAAAAATATAAAATTAAAGAGTAACAATTTAACTACAAAAATTTTATTTTAAATTTAAAAAGTTTTAGTTTAACCAATAATTTACTCCTGCAAACCTAAATCAGCAAACTATTTAAAGCATCTTTATCAATAAATTTTCATGAGAAAGGGAAGAAAAATAACAGGTGGAAAATACCACAAGCAAAGAAAAAAAAAGTTGTACGAAAAACAAAATCAGGAAAGAGTGGTAACCCTCGGTGAAACAAAAAGAAAGCAAATTAGAGTTAGAGGAGGAAGTATTAAAACAGTTTTACTAAAAACTTCTGTGGCAAATGTTGTAATTGGTAAAAAAGTTCAAAAAGCAGAAATAATTAATGTTGAAGAGACTCCTCAAAACACTTTCTTAGCCAGACAAAACAGGCTTCTAAAAGGTGCAATTATCTTAACTTCGCTCGGAAAAGCAAGAATAACAAACCGACCAAGTCAAGAAGGATATGTTAATGCAGTATTAATAGAAGAAAAGAAAAACTAATTTTGCCCAAC
>JGI24721J44947_10010524_pt1 | contig 11711 bp, 8 predicted proteins | sample YelNatPaOPGAMG01_FD_44947 | JGI IMG/M metagenome (IMG submission 44947)
ATCAAAATGCTCCGCAGCCTATGTCTGAACAATAAGGATTAAAACGTTTGCAAGTTTATTGAAGAAAGAGGACTGCATCAACCGGATGTAGTCCTTTTTTTGTATGTTAGGAGAATAGTTTGCGCTTCATTGCCTGTTGGTTTGTCAGATCACAAAAGAGTAAGAGGAAAGATTCCGTCTCCATATAAAAAAAGTAATATTCATTTAATCAATGGTTTATTGATTTTTGACGTTGCATAACGTGAACGAATGGGGTATGTATTGATTGATATCACCTAGTTGGTTGAAAAAAACAGCGTGGATGCCAACGATGGAATCCACGCTGTTTGCCTTTGAAAAGGGATGATCAAATTCCCAATGATTTTTTAACTTCTTCAATTTTCTGTTCGGCTGCAAGATTTACTGCATCGAATTCATTTTGATGATGAAGCGGATGTTTGACTTCGATGTAAAATTTAATTTTTGGTTCCGTTCCTGAAGGACGTACCGATATTTTGGTGTGATCAGCAGTGAAAAATTGTAATACGTTGGAAGGTTCAGGCATTTCGAGCGATGTTTCTGTGTTGGAAACCAGATCTTTCATGCGTAATGTTTGGAAATCTTTAATAGTAACCACTTTGGATCCTGCAATTTCGGTTGGAGGATTTTGACGGAAATTGGTCATCATTTGTTGAATTTCATCGGCTCCGGTTTTGCCTTTGCGAACAATAGAAATGCCTTTTTCTTTGCTGTACCCATATTCAAGATAGATATCTTTAATGATCTGATAGATTGATTTATTTTGATCTTTGGCCCATGCTGCTATTTCGGCCATAAGCGAGCAGGATGAGACAGCATCTTTGTCACGGACAAAATCTTCAGGCAGATAACCATAGCTTTCTTCACCACCACCAATATATTGTTTTTTGCCTTCCAGGTCACGAATGACTGAAGCGATCCATTTGAAGCCGGTGTAGCAATCGTAGCAAGCCACTTCATTGCGTTCGGCAATTTGTTTGATGACTTCCGTGGTGACGATGGTTTTAACTACAAATTCATTGTGTTTGAGTTTGTCTAATTCTTTCCACCGTCTGATGAGATAGTACGTGAAAAGCATGCAGGTTTGATTTCCGTTGACAAGCACCCATTCGTTTTTGTCATTTTTGACGGCAATGCCAATGCGATCGGCGTCCGGATCAGAAGCCATGACTAATTCGGCGTCGGTTTCTTTTGCTTTTTTGATTGCTAAATCGAGGGCGGCCGGTTCTTCGGGATTAGGAGATGCCACCGTGGGAAAATCGCCGCTGATTACGTCCTGTTCAGGGACATGAATGATGTTGGTGAAACCAAAATTTTGAAGCGATTGAGGAATCAGCATGCCACCGGTGCCGTGGATTGGAGTATAAACAATTTTAATATCGCGATGACGTTCAATGGCTTCCTTCGATAAAGAGAGGGTTTTGATTTGAGCCAGATAGACATCGTCCACGTTTTTCCCGATGATTTCAATGAGCTCGTCATTCCCTTTGAAACGGATGTCTTCAACTCTTTTAATGTTGGTGACTTCGCGGATGACATTGGTATCGTGAGGAGCAATCATTTGAGCGCCGTCATTCCAGTAAGCTTTGTAGCCATTATATTCTTTGGGGTTGTGCGAAGCGGTAATAATTATGCCGCTTTGGCATCCTAAGTGTCTGATTGCAAAAGAGATTTCAGGAGTTGGTCTCAATGCATCGAACAAGAATACTTTGATGCCGTTGGCAGAAAAAATGGCTGCTGAGGTTTCGGCAAATTTGCGGCTGTTGTTGCGGCAATCATGGCCTATCACCACTTTGATTTGCTTCAATGATGCAAATTCTTTTTTCAAATAGTTGGAAAGTCCTTGTGTGGCAGCGCCCACGGTGTATAAATTCATTCGATTGGAGCCAGCACCCATGATGCCGCGTAGGCCTCCTGTGCCAAACTCAAGGTCTTTATAGAATGCATCAATTAATTCACTTGGATCTTCCGCATCGAGCATTCGACGAACTTCCTTCTTTGTTTCTTCGTCGTAACTTCCATTGAGCCATGATGTTGCTTTGGCTCGTACCAGATTTAATAATTCCGTATTTTCCATTTTTTGTATCAATAAAAAATTAGTGGATAAAAATACGATATTTATTTGGCGTCAGCAAATCTTAAAAATAGCGCAGAAGGTCTTGAAATTTTTTTGTATCGATGGAAGGTTACGTACATTTATGTATATTTGCAACAAGTAAATTCAAAATGAAGATGGTTGAATGATGGAATTGATAACAATTTGTCTTTCAACCAATCTGTTTTTTTTTGATGATAAAGAGTTCTTGCGTAATGCAACGGTTTTTCGAGTGAAGCAGCGCCATGAACGGCAGAGTCACTTGAAGAGATTTTCTTTTTTTATTTCTATGGGATGAAGTAGAAAGGGAAACGTTTCCGAAAAGATTTTTACATGATTTCTTTTTGATGAATGACGCTTGCCATCGTTCATCTAAGAACAATGAAATAAGGAATTAAACACACATTAAATAAAAAGATATGAACCCCACGTTGTTTATTTTAGCAGCCGGTTTGGGCAGTCGTTACGGAGGATTGAAGCAATTGGATGGATTGGGACCCAACGGGGAAACCATCATGGATTACTCTGTTTATGATGCAGCGCGTGCCGGTTTTGGTAAAATTGTTTTTGTCATTCGTCACAGTTTTGAAAAAGAATTTGAACGAGCCGTTGTTTCAAAATATCGTGATATATTGCCCGTTGAAATCATTTTTCAAGAAGTGGATGATGTTCCGGATCAACTTCCGTATAATACGAAACGAGAAAAACCATGGGGGACAAATCATGCCGTTTTGATGGGAGCCAAAGTCATTCACGAGCCTTTTGCCGTGATAAATGCCGATGATTTTTATGGAAAAGAGTCGTTTGAAGTCTTGGCTGATTTCTTAAGGTCCGTTGAAAACAGCAAGAATCAATATTGCATGGTAGGTTATCGTGTTGGTAATACGCTTTCCGAAAGTGGAGCGGTAAGTCGCGGTGTTTGTGTGATCAATGAAGCAGGATATCTGACATCGGTGGTTGAGCGAACCCACATTGAGGAAAAAGGCGGAACCATTGTTTATTTAGACGATCATGGAGTGGAACATCAACTGGAAGAAGATGCGTTGGTGTCGATGAACATGTGGGGCTTTACGCCTGATTATTTTGATTATTCAAGGGAAAGTTTTATTCGTTTTCTCCAGTTACATGGTCAGGATTTGAAATCAGAATTTTATATTCCGACGGTGGTCAACGAATTGATAACTGAAGGGTTAGCTACTTGCAAAGTGTTGCAAACACCGGCTAAATGGTTTGGCGTTACTTATGCCAATGATCGTCCTCAGGTAGTGCTTAAAATCAATGAATTGATTCGCAAAGGCGTCTATCCGAATCATTTGTGGGGAAAATAACCTCGCTCACAACGCAGCGGCTTCATGCGTCAAATGATTGAAAAGCGACCGANCAAGCAGCACATTGATATGGATGAACAGATTGACAGAGATAATAACAATTAACAAACGAAACGATGAGTAAAATTTTAGTGACCGGAGGAACAGGTTATATTGGATCACATACCGTTGTTGAACTTCAACAGGCTGGTTATGAAGTCGTAATTATCGACAATCTTTCCAATTCAAATGTCGATGTACTGAACGGCATAGCGGCCATAACGGGAGTGCGGCCTGCATTTGAAAATTTGGATTGTCTTGATTATGTTGGACTTGATCGGGTATTGTCAAGACACGACGGCATCGAAGCCATTATCCATTTTGCAGCCAGTAAAGCCGTTGGTGAATCGGTGGAGAAGCCTCTGCATTACTATCGAAATAATTTAGTTTCGTTGATGAATCTGCTGCAATTGATGCCCATGCATAAGATCGCTCATTTTGTTTTTTCATCTTCTTGTACTGTGTACGGTCAACCTGATCAGCTTCCGGTTTCGGAAAATGCACCGCTTAAACCGGCATTGTCGCCTTACGGAAATACCAAACAAATTGGAGAAGAAATCATTCGTGACGTTATGCACGCCACGCATTCGATACAAAGCATTATTCTTCGGTATTTCAATCCAATTGGGGCTCATCCTTCAGCTTTAATCGGTGAGTTGCCAAATGGTGTCCCTAACAACCTGGTGCCTTTCATCACGCAAACTGCCATTGGATTGCGAAAAGAGTTGCAAGTGTTTGGGAATGATTATAATACTCCCGACGGTTCGTGCATTCGTGATTACATTCACGTGGTTGACTTGGCTAAAGCGCATGTTGCTGCTATGGAACGGATGCTGCAAGGTCGCTGTGACGAACGGTTGGAAATATTTAACATTGGCACCGGCAAGGGATTTTCTGTACTGGAACTTTTGTCATTATTTCAGGAAGTCAATCAGGTGAAAGTTCCTTACCGCATTGTCGGGCGTCGTGACGGGGACATTGAACAGGTGTGGGCAAACCCTGAAAAAGCAAATAAAATTCTTGGCTGGAAAGCAGAAAAAACAATGGAAGAAACCTTGCAGTCGGCATGGCGTTGGGAACAACATTTGAACGAGAAAAAATAGATTCGTCGGTTTCCCAGATCGATGTGATTGCATTGAAATCATTTGTTTTTTCATCTTGCCAATGTGACGACGGATTGCTTTGCCTTTTGAGGCAATGATTAATAGCTTATGTTATGCCATTTGAAATTGAACGAAAGTTTTTGTTGAAGGGCGATTACAAACCCTATGTCGTCGGATCAAAAAAGATTAGGCAAGGGTATCTATGCACTGATCCTAATCGAACCGTTCGTATCCGCATGCAGGATGAAAAAGCTTTTTTAACTGTTAAAGGAAAACCCGATCAATCCGGCGTTTCAAAGTTTGAATGGGAAACGACCATTCCGTTGGATGATGCCATCACATTGCTTCAATTGTGCGAATTCATTATTGAGAAGACGCGTTATTTGGTTCCTCAAGGTGATTTTATGTTTGAAATTGACGAATTTCATGGGTTGAATGAAGGACTGGTGATGGCGGAAATTGAGTTGCCAACAGAAGAAACTCCTTTTGAACATCCTTCATGGTTAGGGCTTGAAGTGACCGGTGATGAACGTTATTATAACGCTTATTTGGCTCAGCATCCTTTCTGCCAATGGAAGTAAAATCTTCATTTTTGTCGTTTGATTTTAGCAACTTTTCTACAAGTCATTGATCAAATCACTGATCATACCATTTCCTTTATCATGGGTTCTGGCTGTTTTTGGTCGTATTGATTCTTGAACGATCATGATCAGTAATTATCCTGAAATTCAAAGAGAAAAAAGATGTGCAAAGGCATTTAAATCCGTTTTTAGAAGGAATTGGATTCATCCATGTCAATGATTGAACATGTGACGACACATTAACGAATCCATTTTTTTTGATTTTAAAATGAAAGCATTACCTTTGTGCTCACATTTATACCATTTTTCATTATGGACGACGGACCGGCGAATTTTTTGATTTTCCATTGCGGTTAGCAAGGTAGCCGACTGTTTGTCAGCTTCCTTCTAAACCTAATTTAAAGAAGGAGGCATTATGACTCTTCCCAATCCATTTAATTTTCATCTATTCATCGTTGATGAACTGTGTGAATTGTTTGTTTTCATGGTCAAAAAACAGGCTGTGAAGAGTTGGTATTTGTCTTTTGAAGAATTTCCATAATTCTTTCTTTCAAGTTTTTTTTGAACATAAAAAACAGATTATGAGAATTTTATTCAAAAGACAACACATCAAAGAAAAAACATCAAACAATGAAAATGATAAAAGTAATTCGAATTGCATTCCTGTTCTTCGTTTTGAACTCCTATGCTTATGCCCTACAAACGGACAGTTTGAAAAATGAGCAGATATCGATTCATGCTCAAGCTACGGTTATAGAACAATATAAACCTGCTTTTCATGTTCCATACACTGGAAAAAACAGTTTGATATCTACATCGGAAAGGCAAACTTCGGTCACAACTACGCTCTATGTTGGCCTTCGATTATGGGAAGGTGCAGGATTGTTTATTGATCCCGAATTGGCCGGTGGTTCGGGATTGAGTCAGGTGGTAGGAGTAGCTGATGCAACCAATGGCGAAACGCCGCGCATTGCCAATCCGGCTCCTACCATTTCAATTGCCAGGCTTTTTTATCGGCAAATCATTGGTTTATCGTCTCAACAAAAATATCAGTCGAGTGATCAAAATCAATTGAACGGATTTTTCCCGATCAACTATATGGCTTTTACGATTGGTCAAATTAGCTTGGGTGATTATTTTGATGATAATAAATACAGTCATGATCCACGTACTCAATTTATGACCTGGACGTTGATGGATGGCGGAGCTTGGGATTATGCGGCTAACACTCGTGGTTACGCACCGAGTGTTGTTCTTGAATATGTAACGCCACAAAATGAATTTCGCTATGCTCTCTCCTTGATGCCGAAGGTAGCCAACGGTTTGGAAATGAATTGGAATGTCGGGATTTCGAACGCTCAAACCTTTGAATATACGCATCGTTACATGATCCATGGTCGTGATGGAGCTATTCGCGTTTTGGGTTTTTTGAACAAAGCTGATATGGGAAACTATTTGCAAAGTATTGCATTAAATCCAACAGCGCCCAACATTGAAAGCACTCGAAAAAATGGTCGTACAAAATATGGTTTTGTCATCAATATGGAACAAGCACTGACCAATAATTTAGGATGTTTCTTCAGAGGTAGTTGGAATGACGGAAAGAATGAAACGTGGGCTTTTACAGAAGTTGATCACAGTCTAAGTGCAGGTCTTTCGTTGACGGGCGCTTCATGGCATCGAAATGGAGATAACATTGGCTTAGCTTACGTCACTTCGGGTTTGTCGAAAGCGCACAGGGAATATTTATCTGATGGTGGTTATGGGTTTATGTTGGGCGACGGTAAATTAAATTATGGATGGGAACATCTGACGGAATTGTATTATTCGGCAGAATTGGTGAGACAAAGACTTTTTCTGACAGGCGCTTATCAATTGTTAATCAACCCGGGTTATAATCGTGATCGGAAAGGGCCGGTCAATGTTTTTTCAGTGCGCTTGCATCTTGCCATTTGAGCATGGAGAAAATATGGATCCTGAATTGTTGGGTTAATACTTCCCAATATGACAAAAACCACTGCATCTGATTTGGAGCAGTGGTTTTGTTGATAAAGGATGTTTTGAATCTCGCTTTTGGTGCGCATCCAATTATTGGATGGTGAGTTCGTTGATCAATCGTTGAGCTCCTTCTACTTTGTCCATAATGAAAAGGATGTAACGAATATCCACGTTTATTGTGCGTTGCAGGGCAGGATCAAAAACGATATCGCCGCTCATGGCTTCCCAGTTACCATCGAATGCCAAGCCAAGTAATTCTCCTTTTCCATTAAAAATTGGACTTCCGGAGTTGCCCCCTGTGATGTCGTTATTGCTTAGGAAATCGACATGCATATCGCCTGTTTTAGGATCGATGTAAGAACCGAAATTATTCTCTTCAATGGCTTTTTTGAGTTCGGGTGCCACGCAAAATTCAGGATTCGTTTCATTTTCTTTTTGCAGAATTCCTTTGGTGGTAGTGTAATAGCGATAGCTCACAGCGTCGGCAGGTTGATATCCTCCCACTGTGCCATAAGTCATGCGCATGGTAAAGTTGGCATCCGGATAAATTGCTTTCCCTTCTTGAGCAGCCATTTCCATAATGCCCTCTTCATACAATCTTTCTGCATCGTTTAATTGAGCGCTGTAGGTATTGTAGTCTCCTTGTTCAAGCGCGGTAAAGGTGTTATGAACATCTTGTTCAAAGGCAAGAGCAGGATCATTTTCAACGTGTTTTCTACCTTTTTGTAGTTGACGGGTGAGTTTCGCCAATGAGCTGAAAGCTGATTTTTCGAATACGAAGGCTGCATATTTTTCTGAGCTCCCGTTGAATTTTTTGTCGATCACGGCATAAAAAGCAGGAAGGTCAGCCCTATTGACGGACTTTTTGTACAATTCGAGCAAGGCGGCTAAGGTTGCTTGATCGACTTGAGGATAATAATCTTTGTAAAGTTCTGATAATTTCATCATCAACGAATCCTTGGGGAGATTCTTTTTGATCAAACGATCTGCTTGACGAGCGATGATGGGTAGTTCAGCTCCGGTGATAAAGGATTCACGCAAGTAGTTTAGGGCACGTTGAGAAGGGAATATCTTTTGATAATCTACTTGAATGGTATTCAGTACATTGCCATACTTTTGTTTGCGTGCAGGATCGCTGTTCACCCAATCGGTAAACTGTTTTTGTGCTTTTTCTTTATCTTCGATGATATGCAGCTTTTGAATAGCATTGTTCATCCCGATGCTGTTTTTCCAATAATTAGCGCTACGTGCAAATTTGCCGGCATAAGCTAAGTTAATGGAATCATTTTGATTCATGAATGATTTCCACACATTTTGTTTAACGCCGCGGACTTCAATCATTGCCATGTTGGCCGCATTCATTCGGTTGATGACTCCCCAAGACGTTAAGTAGCGGCTTGTTCGTCCTGGATTGCCCAATATCATGGTAAAATCGCCCGGCTGATATCCTTTATTTGAAATAACGGCAAATCGTTTCGGAGAATAAGGCACGTTCTCTTTCGAATAATCAGCAGGTTTTCCGTCTGGTGAGCAATAGACTCGAAAAACTGAAAAGTCGCCTGTGTGACGCGGCCACATCCAGTTGTCTGTTTCCCCGCCAAATTTGCCCACAGAAACTGGAGGCGCAAACACAAACCGAATGTCCTTGAAGGTTTCAAAAACAAATAAATAGTATTGGTTTCCTGCAAAAAAAGGTTTGACAATAGCATCATAATCAGTCCCTTGTTGGGCTTCTTTAGCTATCGATTGTTCAATGGAATCTTGTTTGTCCGTGCGAAGTTTGCCTGTCAGACTATCAGGTAATTGCGACAAAACGCGTTGCGTTACATCTTCCACTTTGACCAAAAATTTAACCGTAAGCCCCGGAGAAGGAATTTCATCAGCGAATGTTTTGGCTGCAAAACCATTTTTCAGATAATTGTGGTCCACCGTGCTTGCTTTTTGAATGGCATCGAATCCACAATGATGATTGGTAAAAATTAATCCCTGATTGGAAACCAACACACCGGAGCAACCTCCACCAAAAACAATAACTGCATCTTTGAGGCTTGCATGTTGGTCGCTATAAATTTGATCGGCTGTCAGCGTGCAACCCATTCCCTGCATTTTCTGGATGTTCAGTTTTTGAATTAAAGGCAACATCCACATGCCTTCATCGGCTTTGACCCCTGTTATGAGCACAAGGGATAGCATGATTAGAAATAGTTTTTTCATTGAAAAAATCATTAAATGTTTTGATTTTCAATTGGTTTAAGGTTAAACGAATTGAATTTTACTGAAAATTGTTTATNGTGGAGCAAAAGTAATCAATTATTTGAAGCCTACAAGGGTTGTTTTGTTTTTTATAATTCAACGTAGCCATTTTTGCCTGCGCTTATTTCTTTANACTAAGATTAAATAGAACTTATAGGANTCATTTTNTATTGATTATTAGGTATTTAAATGTCATTTTTTTTCACAATGATACAACTATTGGCTTACCTGACATGATTTCTCATCTGATCAAATGATTCAACAGTTCAATATCTATTGATTGATTTGTCCGATGGCACTCCATTATAAATGATTCATTCGTTTTTATCCGATTTGATGCTGTTCATTGCTTTTTTTGAACAGTGCAATAGAAGAAAAAGCATCTATTTCACTTGAGATATGAACTATTTTAAGATGTTTTGTGCCATTTTTAAAATGAAAAATGGAATAATATATGGTTGTTTGACAATGATATAACTATGTTCTACAAAAAAACAGACAAAAAAAGTAAGGAATGATTTGGAACTGTAGGATAAAAAAGGCTACCTTTGCAACCGCTTTAACGAAGGAAGGTGTCTGGAGAAGGCACAATTGGAGGGAAGGCAAAAAAAGGATTGGAGGGTATTGCAGGAATAANAAAAAGGCATTAACTTTGCAGTCCGTTTCGCTCAAGGGAGTGAAAGNAGCAGCGATCTTTGGAAGAATGAACAACAAATGTAGTATACAAGGAAAGGTTAGAGAAGAGCTAACCGTCAAAACACTTTGAGAAAGACCTGGTCATAATAGAGATATTGTGAAAAGGAAAGAGGAGCATCTTGAGAGCAACAACGCGGGCAATGTGATTAGGATCACGTTGTCAACGAAAAAGGAAACAGAACAAATTAATACAATGAAGAGTTTGATCCTGGCTCAGGATGAACGCTAGCGACAGGCTTAACACATGCAAGTCGAGGGGCATCACAGGTAGCAATACTGGGTGGCGACCGGCGCACGGGTGCGTAACGCGTATGCAACCTACCTATAATTGGGGGATAGCCTTCTGAAAGGGAGATTAAGACCGCATAAGACAATAGATTCGCATGGATTTATTGTAAAATATTTATAGATTATAGATGGGCATGCGTCTGATTAGATAGTTGGGGAGGTAACGGCTCACCAAGTCGACGATCAGTAGGGGTTCTGAGAGGAAGGTCCCCCACACCGGAACTGAGACACGGTCCGGACTCCTACGGGAGGCAGCAGTGAGGAATATTGGTCAATGGGCGAGAGCCTGAACCAGCCAAGTCGCGTGAAGGAAGAAGGTCTTATGGATTGTAAACTTCTTTTACAGGGGAATAAAGATGAGTACGTGTACTCAGTTGTAGGTACCCTGGGAATAAGGATCGGCTAACTCCGTGCCAGCAGCCGCGGTAATACGGAGGATTCGAGCGTTATCCGGATTTATTGGGTTTAAAGGGTGCGCAGGCGGGTTGATAAGTCAGTGGTGAAAGGTTTACGCTTAACGTNGACATTGCCATTGAAACTGTCGATCTTGAGTACAAATGAGGTAGGCGGAATGTGTTGTGTAGCGGTGAAATGCATAGATATGACACAGAACACCGATTGCGAAGGCAGCTTACTGGGATGTAACTGACGCTCAGGCACGAAAGCGTGGGGATCAAACAGGATTAGATACCCTGGTAGTCCACGCAGTAAACGATGATTACTAGCTGTTAGCGATAGAATGTTAGTGGCTAAGCGAAAGCGATAAGTAATCCACCTGGGGAGTACGACCGCAAGGTTGAAACTCAAAGGAATTGACGGGGGCCCGCACAAGCGGAGGAACATGTGGTTTAATTCGATGATACGCGAGGAACCTTACCCGGGCTTGAAATGTACTCGAATAATTCGGAAACGGATTAGCCAGCAATGGCGGGTATGTAGGTGCTGCATGGTTGTCGTCAGCTCGTGCCGTGAGGTGTCGGCTTAAGTGCCATAACGAGCGCAACCCTTATTGATAGTTACTAGCAGGTAAAGCTGAGGACTCTATTGAGACTGCCACCGTAAGGTGTGAGGAAGGTGGGGATGACGTCAAATCAGCACGGCCCTTACGTCCGGGGCGACACACGTGTTACAATGGGTGGTACAGAGGGGAGCTACTTAGCGATAAGATGCCAATCTCAAAAGCCACTCGTAGTTCGGATCGGAGTCTGCAACTCGACTCCGTGAAGCTGGATTCGCTAGTAATCGCGCATCAGCCATGGCGCGGTGAATACGTTCCCGGGCCTTGTACACACCGCCCGTCAAGCCATGGGAG
>JGI24721J44947_10010528_pt1 | contig 11708 bp, 9 predicted proteins | sample YelNatPaOPGAMG01_FD_44947 | JGI IMG/M metagenome (IMG submission 44947)
GGCGGTGAGCATGACGATCTTTTCCCCGCGGCGTTTCATCGCCTTCAGATCGGGAACGCGCACTGGTCTGGCGTCATCAGGCGTCATTGCTTTCTCCTTGTGCGAGAAGCCGCTCCAGCGAGCGCGCGCACTCCTCGGGCAGCCCGGCCCGCCGCGCCAGCGCGATTAGGTGAAAGCTGCACGCGCGGTAGATCTCGCGCACGTCGGCCGGCGCGCCGGCGAGCGCCCGCAAGTGCAGGGCAACGGTCTCCACATCGCCGCGCCGGACCGGGCCGGTCAAGGCGGCAGCGGTACCCAGGGCCAGCCCGTTTTCGCAGCTTGCGCGCACGATGGGCGCGAGCGCCCGCAGCGCGTCCTGCTCCGGAACCCCCACGGTGCCCATCAGCCACACCGCAGCATCCAGCGGCGCCAGCAGGCAGTTGCTGGCCAGAGCAGCCGCCGCGTGATACTCCGCCCGGCGCCCGGCAGGGATGCGCAGGATCCAGCCACCGGCGAGGCGCACGATCTCTTCGGCCCACTCGGCAGCNGCGCCCTCGGCAGTCAGACCGAAAGCGGAGCCGCGCAGCGCGCGGACGCCTTGCTCGGGCGTAGCGACGGTCTGAAGCGGGTGAAGGGCGCCGCAGGATACGCCGGCTTCGGCCAGCGGGGTCAGCGCCTCGGGCCCATGTACGCCAGAGGTGTGAAGAGCCACGCCCCGGCAAGCGCCCGCGCGTGTCAGCTCGCGCGCTACCTCCTCGAGCGCGTCGTCACGCACCGCGATCAGCCAGCGCGAGGCCATCCGAGCAAGCTCCGCAAGCGCGACCGGGCGGGCGCCCACAAATGTCGCTGCCTGTGCCGTGCGCCCGGGATCGCGTCCTGCCACTGCGACGACGGGACAACCGGCGTCACGCAACAGGCGGCCCAAGGCCTGGGCCATGCGGCCCGTTCCTGCGATTCCGATCGGCTGGTTTGGCGCCATAAGTTGGACGTGAGTTGAACTTGCCGGCGCGGTGTTCACGCCCGAGGCAGCGCTGCTCGCGGCTGCCCCGCGTGGTACCATACACCCAAGGTAAACCGAACAAGGGCGGCCGGGTCGCCAACGCGCCTGGCAGGCTCCTGGTCGGAGGGACCGGATGGAAAGCTTGGACACGTGGGGCATCTCCGACTGCGGCCTCGTGCGGCAGAACAACGAGGATGCGTGGCTGATTGACCCGGCGCTGGGCGTGGCCATCGTGGCCGACGGCATGGGCGGCGCCTCCTGCGGGGAGGTGGCAGCCGCGCTGGCGGTGGAAACCGTGGTGGAGTTTCTGCGCAACCCGCCGCTCGCCGCCGCTCCCGAAGAACTGCTCATGGAGGCGGTGCGCGAGGCGAATCGCCGGGTCTTCCTGCATGCCCAGACGCAGGAAGGCTGCCAGGGCATGGGTTCAACGATCGTCGCCGCCCTCTGGCGGTTGCCGCATCTTTATATCGCCAACGTCGGCGACAGTCGGGCTTACCTGTTCCGCGACAGGCAACTTACCCAGTTATCCTACGATCAGACCCTGGTCAACGAATTGCGAGTAAGGTTCGGCCTGACAGCGGAAGAAGTCAGTAACTTCCCGCACAAGAACGTATTGACCATGGCGGTGGGAACGGCGCCCGAAATCACTGTTCGCATGCACGTGGAAAGTCTGCTCCCGGGCGACCAGATCCTGCTTTGTTCCGACGGCCTCTCGGGACCGGTGCCGGAAGAGGAAATCGCCGCCATCCTGGCGAGCGCCGAAGCGCTCTCGGTGAAAGCGGAACGGCTCGTCGAGGCCGCCAAATCCCACGGCGCGCCGGACAACGTCACCGCCGTGTTGCTTCGCTACGAGTAATCTTCAGCGCAGCAGGACTCGCGCCAACCCTGCGTTGTTGCTGGCGTCGAAAACCCGGAGCACCACCAGATGCTCGCCGGGCGGCACGTCCTGCAACAGCAGGCGGAAACGCTCTTCGGGCGAATCCAGCACCCCATCCAGCGGTTCCAGCGGCACCCAGGGTCCCGCGTCCACCGAATACTCCGCGCGGCGCAGAGGGGAAGCCGCATCCGAGGCCTCGAATTCGATTTCCACGTGCGCTCCCAGCCGACGCGGAGCCCCGGGACGCACGACGGGCGGCGTGTGATCAATCAGCACCGGGGCGCTCACCAGTTCAGCCTGTCGCGCCGCCGCCGGGGGATTGGAGGCGGCGTCGCTGGCCACCACGCGGAAGAAATAACGCCCGTCCGCCAGAGCCTCGCTTTCCAGCGAGTAAGTATTCTCGGAAAGATTCGACTTGAGTAACTTCCACTCCCTTTCCTCTTCTCCCCGAAAATATAACGAGTAAGTGAGGCGGTCGCCGTCAGGATCCTCCGCCTGCCACGTGATTTGCAATTGCTGGCCGGCGGCGCGCCCTATCGGTTGGGTCGGAGTACCCGTGGAGGAAGCAGGCGCGCTCTCTCCCGTGTCGGTAACCGTGATCGTGTAAGTGGCCGCGGAACTTTGCGTGGCGGCCGGCTTGGGCTGCGGGGCCGTGGCCATTTGCGAGGTTACGCTGAGACTCTTCAGCACCGGCGGGTTGTTCTGGGGCAGGTAGGATACGGTGACGCTGTCAATGACCGGCGCCCGATCGCCCACCGCTGTCAGCTCGGCTTTCCACTGGATATAGCGTGCATTGGGGCTGGGAATCGGATCGCCGTTATTGAGCGGCTCCGACCAGTCGCTCCAGGTGCGGTCCGGCCGCGCGGAGTTGCCCGTGCGCGTCCGCACCCGGACGCGGAGCTGGTCGCAGTTCTCGCCACGCCAACTGATGCGACCCCAGCGCGCGACCGACCCGGCATCGTGGACAGGCGACTCATAGGATCCCGTAGAGGCTGGTCCTTGAGCCAGGCGGTAGATGCGGCCGGCGTCTCCGGTGGCGGCCAGCAATCCGGCCGGGGTCCCGGCCAGACGCAACGTCTCGCCTTCGTTGGTTTGCACCACGAGGGTAAGCTTGCGGTCCGGCAGGCTGAGACGGTAGATGCGGCCCTGCCCGTCGGTTCCGAACACGACCTCACCTTCGGCGAGGAGCAAATCGTAAACGTTCTCTTCCTTCGAGCTCCACAGCGTCTCCACCGTGTGGTCGGGCCCGATGCGATAGATGGCTGACTTCTCCACGCCCGAAACGTCAATCACTGGGGAAGAGATCGCAGGGATCGCGGGCGCAACCGGTTTGGTTTGATCTGCCGGAGGTTTTACTTCGACGCCGGCCTGCGTCTCCGATACCGTCACCGTGGTCGTCACGCTCGCCTGCGGTTGCGTGGATACGCTTCCCGGGGTTGCGGGAACGCCGGTTTGAGGGCGCTTCAGCAAGGAACCGCCCATAGCCGCTACGAAAATGCTGCCGTCCGGGGCGACCGCCAGCCGGCGGATCTCCGGCAGACTGGCGTCATAAAGCGCGAAAGCTTTGTCCTTCGCCGTAATGCGGTAAACGATGCCATTCGGCTCGGTTCCCGCCAGCAGGCGTCCTTCCCGGTCGAAGGCAAGGCAAGTTACGTGGGTCTGGCCCGTTTCGTAGTAAACTTCGCCGCGTCCCGGAGCTTCGATGCGCCAGACCTTGCCGTCGTCTCCGGTGCCCGCATACAGGCGTCCGTCGGGTCCGAACACCAGGGCCCAGATGTAGCGCGATCCCGGCGAGAAATACTCCGTGGCCTTGCCGTTTTCCAGCCGGTAGATCTTGCCATCGGGTGACGTGCCCGCGTAGAGCACGCCGCGCGAATCCAGTGCGAGCGCGAACACCTCAGGCTGATCGGCTGTCCACAGCAGTTCGGCCCGCCGGTCCGGCGTAATTCGATAGACCCGGCCCCGGTGGCCGGTGCCCGCATAGAGCGTGCCGTCGGCGGCCTGAACCACGCTCCAGACCACTGGCTGGTCCGAGGAGAATACCGTCTCCAGGGTGGGCGCCAGCGTAAGTCGTCCATCGCGGCTCAGAGACACCCCATGGAAGCGCCCGGCAATGAAATCTCGCCACGAGTTCAACTCCCATGTGGTCGGGCTGGAAGCGAGCGCAACGCTCGCCGCCACCAGTGCCGCCGACGCGCCGATCCACCGCCAACGCTGCATGCGGGTCATTCTTTCAACTCCACCTGGATGGTTTTGGACCCTGCCACGACCCAGGACCCCACGTCCAGAACGATCTCAGCCAGCTTGGAGCTCTGCACGGCCAGCCCGGTTCCGAGCGCCGCCTGGGTGCGCCCGAGAATCAAGGCGAGCGAAGGCGGCGCTGCGGGAAGCACATTGCCGAGGACGTCAAAGGCCGGTTCGGGACGCAGCACGCGCACGTAGGCGCGAGTGTTGGGCCGCAGGGAATTCACCCAGCCGATCAACTGGCTGGGCGAGGAAGGCGGCTGCGTCAATCGCGCCTGATACTCAGCCAGGTTGGCCGTGTTGCCGTCGGAAACCGTGATTTGGAGCGTGCCCGCCGGCATTCCGGAGGGTACACGGTAGGTCACCTGGCGCGTCAGCTCGTATTGGTTTTCCCCGCGAAGTACCACGGTCAGCTCCAGATTTTCGCCGGGACGGACCTGCCGCCGCGAGCTCCAGAACTGCTCGATCTGCAACTGTCGCCGGCCCGGGTAGCAGACCACTTCGAGCCGTGCGTTCTTCAGCTCCAGCGAGTCGAACCCGCTTTGCAGCACGTAAGCCAACGGCACGGCCGTTGCGGTCGAGACCTGCAAGGGAAGATTGACGTCGCCGGCAAACATGTTTTCCAGGCGCAAGGGGCCGCTGCCGTCGCGAAATTCGAACTCGCCGCGAACCTGAAAGGTGGCGCGTCCCAGCGCCTGCTCGGCGGCGTCAATGACCGAAAAAACCGCCATCTGCAACAGCAGGGGAGAGAGCAGGCGGTCACGCACCATCTCCAGATGATAGGTGACCGTTCTGACCGCGGTCCCGGACGGCGATTGTCGCGTCGCCACGATGGACACCGGTGCCAGTTCCGTGCGGCGTCCCAATTCGCCGGCCACGCCCGTGCTGCGGTCTTCTGTGATCGTGCCCATCCACTCGCGCGGCGCCGTCACCTTGAAGGAAGTGGCCAGCGTGGGCACCAGTGCGAGAACCTCGGAACGCGCGAAGGGAAGCTCGGTTCGTCCAGCAGCCAGGAAGCGGTGACCGAACGCGTAGATGCGGTTGCCTTCGATGTGGGTGACGGTGCCGTCGGCTCCCACGCTCATGTCGCCGGAAAGCAACTGCACGCTGATCATCGCGCCCGGCTTCAGATCGGCGGGATTGCCAAAGCGCGAGGGCGAGCGTCCGCCGCTGGACACCGCTTCCAGCGGCTCCAGGCCCAGGGCACGCAACTCAGGACCGAATTGTTCGATCGTGCGTCGCGTGAATCCGCCCAGAGCCAGCGGGATCCCGATCTCCGTCAGGCGCTGGCCTCCCACCAGCAGCTCGGTCCGGGCAGGCGCCGCCGGCAGAACTTTGTTGTCGAAGAGGGATGCGCGAACCGCACGGGCCGCGGGTTTCTCCTCTTGCCGCACGGCAAGCAGGTCCTGTATCGGACGAATCGCAGCGATGGGTTCCTTGGAGAACGGGAAAGCCATGGCGACCGCGCCGAGCAGGCGCCCTTCCACGTAAACCGGGCTGCCGCTCATGCCTTGCAGAATGCCGGTCTTTTCCAGCGGTCCGCCGGACAGCCTCGCCAGAATGAGCGATTGTTTAGGTCCTACGTTTTCCAGAACGCCCAGAATTTCAACCGTGAATTCCTCGATCCGAGCGCCGGCAAAGACCGTCTTGCCGACCCCTTTCATGCCCGGCTGCACGCGGTCCAAAGGGAAGTACGGACCCTGGGCCCACACGATGGCCGCCACCATCCACGCCAGGATCCACCGCACCCCCGCCACGCTTTCATTCTACGTCCGGCCGTGGGCCGGTTGTAAGGCTGCTCGAAGTGTGGTTAAAAGGAACCATGAGAGTCCCGAAGCTTTTGCGAGTTGCTTGTGTGCTCTTGATGGCCGGCGCCGGCTTGGCCCAGCAGGCGCCCGCGCGTGCCGCCGCGCCATCCGAGGAAGGCGAAGATCACCGTTTCGCTCAGCTCATGAAGGCCATTGACGACCTGATGTGGCATCTCAAGCTGAGCGACATCGCCGAAGTGGACAAGGTGCGGTACACCAGCCGCCCGCCGCGACGCGTCCCCAATCCCACCGCGCAGGGCGCGCACAACCCTCTGATCATCCCTGCCTACACCTTCATTCCCAAGAAACTCGACCGCAGTCGCAAGCATCCGCTCATCGTGCTCGTGCACGGCGGTTGCACTCGAATTTCTCCACCAGCTCGGCCCACATCGTGCGCGAGCTGATCGAACAAGGCTACACGATCATCGCGCCGGAGTATCGCGGCTCCACCGGCTACGGAGCGACGTTTTACCGGCAGATAGATTACGGCGGCTGGGAGAACGATGACGTGTTCGCCGGGCGCAACTGGATGCTAGAAACCTACGATTTCCTGGACCCGAAACGTGTGGGGATTGTGGGCTGGAGCCACGGCGGCATGATCGCGCTCATGAACATTTTCGAGCATCCGGATGCTTACGCCTGCGCTTATGCGGGCGTGCCCGTAAGCGACCTGGTGGCGCGGATGGGCTACAAGACGGAAACTTACCGCAGCCTCTTTTCGGCGCCCTACCACATCGGCAAGACGGCCTGGGACGACGTCGAGGAGTACATGCGACGTTCGCCCATCAGCCACGTGCACAAGCTGAACACGCCGCTGCTCATCCACACCAACACCAGTGACGAGGACGTCAACGTGCACGAGGTGGAGCGCCTGATCGCCGCCCTGAAAGCCGCCGGCAAGAAGTTTGAATACAAGATCTATCAGGACGCTCCCGGCGGGCACGCCTTCAACCGCATTGACACGGCGCTGGCGCGCGAGTCNCGTCGCGAGATTTACGAGTTTCTGGCGCGTTATCTCAAGCCGGGCCGCTGATCGGCTCCAGGGCGCGAGCGCGGCGCCGGGAGGCCGGCTCGTATAATTGAAGTTTCCCCATGCTCGCCGAAAAACTGAGGGAGCACGGTGTGGTCGGCGCCGGGGGCGCCGGCTTTCCCACCTGCGTCAAGGCCCGGGCCGAGGCCGAAATCATGATCGCCAACGGCGCCGAGTGCGAGCCGCTCATCCACAAAGACGTCGAACTCATGCAAGCCTTCCCCGGGGAGATCCTCTCTGGCTTGCGATTGATGGCGGAGGCGGTCGGGGCGCGGCGCATGATGTTCGCGATCAAGTCCAAGAACGCGCAAGCGCTCGATGCGGTACGCTCGCGACCGGAGGCCANAGACGTCGAGCTGGTTNTGCTGGGCGACTTTTATCCCTCGGGCGACGAGTATGAGGTGGTTTACACNGCTACCGGACGCCTGATCCCGCCGGCCGGTCTGCCGCTGCACGTCGGTTGCGTCGTGAACAACGTGGAGACGCTTTACAACGTCTGGCGCGCGCAACAGGACGTGCCGGTGACCGAGAAGTTTCTGTCGGTCACCGGGGCTGTCCGCGAGCCCTGCGCATTCTGGGCCCCGGTCGGCGTCACGTTCCGGGAAGTGATCGAGCAGGCCGGCGGGGCCACGGTTCCGGACTTTGCGGTTTTCGTCAGCGGCATCATGATGGGCACGCTGACCTTCGATCTGGACGAAGTCGTCACCAAGACCACCGCCGGGTTGATCGTGCTGCCCCGCCGGCATCCGCTGGTCGTACGCAAGAGCCTGCCGGCGGAGGCCCAGAACCGCATTGGTAAATCGGCCTGCGACCAGTGCAGTTACTGCACGGAGTTCTGCCCGCGCTACCTGTTGGGTTATGAGGTCATGCCGCACAAGGTCATGCGCAGCCTCGGTTTCACGGCCAGCGGTTCGCGTTTCTGGAACCAGTGGGGCGCATTGTGCTGCGCCTGCGGCCTCTGCACGCTTTACGCTTGCCCGGAGGAACTCTTTCCCAAGGAAGCCTGCGACCAGGCCAAACGGGACCTGCGCGAAGCGGGGATCCGTTTCGAGCAGAAAAGCCCGGTGCGAGTGCATCCCATGAAGGAGGCCAGACGCGTGCCCCAGAGCCAGCTCCGCCGGCGCTTGAANATCGAAGAGTACGAACGCGANACCCCGTTCCGCTCCGTGGACTGGCGACCGCAGCGGGTGCGCATCCGGCTTTCGCAGCACGCAGGCCGGCCCGCCGTGCCTACCGTGCAGCCCGGCGACAGGGTGGAGAAAGGTCAGGTGGTGGGCCGCGTTCCTGATGGCGAGCTGGGCGCCAACGTGCACGCCAGCATCGCCGGCCGGGTAAGCGAGGTTACGGGAACTTACGTGGAGATTTGCGCGTAATCATGACCAGGAACGCCATCGGACTCATCGAGCTTTCCAGCATTGCCGCCGGCTTCGCCGTTACCGACGCCATGTTGAAGGCGGCGGACGTCGAGCTGCTGCTGGCGCGTACGATCTGCTCGGGCAAGTACATGGTTCTCGTGCGAGGCGACGTGGCGGCGGTCGAAGCCAGCGTCCGCGCCGGAACCGCGGCGGGTGATTTTTCAGTGATTGACAGCTTCGTGATTCCCAACGTGGACGAGCAGGTCTTTCCTGCCATCGCCGGGACCACCAAAGTCGAGGTCCTCGAGGCCCTGGGCGCCATCGAGTCGTTCTCGGTAGCCTCGCTCATCGAAGCCGCGGATGCTGCCGTGAAAGCGGCCAACGTGAAGCTGATCGAATTGCGCCTGGCCATGGCGCTGGGCGGCAAAGCATTCGTGACCATGACGGGCGACGTGGCCGCGGTGGAGGCCGCGGTCAGCGCCGGCGCGGCTGTGGTGGCGCAGAAGGGATTGCTGGTCAACCGCGTGGTGATTCCTTCGCCGCGTCCCGAGTTACTCAGGGAAATGATTTAAAGGGGGCTTATGCGGATCGTTTTGCGTACCCTTTTCCTTGCCGGCGCGATTGCGCTGGCCGGCCTCGCGCAGCAGGAATTCCGCGAAATCGAATCGCGAGTTACCGAGTTTACACTGAAGAACGGGATGAAATTCCTGGTGCTGGAACGGAAGAAAGCGCCCGTAGCCTCGTTCGTAACTTATGCGGACGTGGGCTCCGCCCAGGAAGTCAAGGGGATCACCGGGCTGGCCCACCTGTTGGAGCACATGGCTTTCAAGGGCACGGACAAGATCGGCACCAAGGACTATGCGCGCGAGCGCGTGGCCCTGGAGAAGGTCGAACAGGCTTACGCCGCGCTCAGGGAAGAGAAGAGAAAAGGCGCCAAGGCGGATCCGGAGAAGCTCAAGAAGCTCGAGGAAGCGTTCCGGCAAGCCCAGGAGGAAGCCGGCAAGTACGTGGCATCCAACGAGTTCGGCGAGGCGGTCGAGCGAGCGGGCGGCAGACAGCTCAACGCCACCACGGCTGCCGACCGCACCATGTATTTCTTCAGCCTGCCTTCCAACCACATGGAGCTATGGTTCTGGCTGGAGTCTGAGCGCTTCCTCAATCCCGTGTTTCGCGAGTTTTACAAAGAGCGGGACGTCGTAATGGAAGAACGCCGCCTCATGGAAAGCCAGCCGGTAGGCAAGTTACTGGAGGAGTTTCTGGCCGCCGCTTATAAAGCTCATCCCTACGGCGAACCGGTAATCGGTCACATGAGTGACTTGGAGAATCTTACCACGGCCGACGCCGTAGCGTTCTTCCGGAAGTATTACATCCCCAGCAACTTGGTGGCGGCGGTGGTAGGCGACGTAGACCCCAAACGGGTCCGCGAGCTGGCCGAGCGTTACTTTGGCCGCATACCCGGCGGTCCCAAGCCCGAGCCGTTGCGTACGGTCGAGCCACCCCAGGAAGCGGAGCGTCGGGTGACCATGTGGCTCCGCGCGCAGCGCATGGTGCTTATGGGTTATCACAAGCCGGACATCAATCATCCGGATGACGCCGTCTACGACGCCATAAGCAGTCTGCTGAGCGAAGGACGATCCTCCCGCCTGTACCGCGGCCTGGTGCGGGACCGCAAGGTGGCCACGCAGGTGGCGGGCTTTCCTGGTTTGCCCGGGCAAAAGTACCCCGGCCTGTTCATTTTCTTCGCCATGACCGCGCCGGGCCGAACCAATCAGGAAGTGGAAAAAGCCATCGAGGAAGAACTCGAGCGTTTGATCAAAGAGCCGGTGAGCAAGGAAGAACTGGACGGGGTGAAACGAAGGGCGCGGGCCAGCCTGCTGCGAGAACTGGACGACAATCTCGGTCTGGCGATCCAGCTTTCCAGCATGCAGGCCCTGACCGGCGACTGGAGAAATCTTTTCCGACAGTTGGACAAGATCAATGCAGTAACTCCTGAGGATATTCAACGCGTGGCCAAGGCGACGTTCACGCGAACTAACAAGACAGTGGCCGTGATCGAGCCGCTGGAGTCGCGCTGAGGAGGAGGCGCCATGCGACGCAGACTTTTTCTTGCCTGCTCGATGTTGATGGGCCTGGCCGCCATCGCTGCTGCCCAGATCCCGCCCAGTTACAAACAACTGAAATTCCCGCCCCTCAGCCGCATCCAGCCTCCGGAACCGGTGCGTTTCGAGCTTCCCAACGGGATGGTCGTGTATTTGGTGGAGGATCACGAGCTGCCCATGATCAGCGCCTCGGCCCTGATCCGCACCGGTTCGCGCTGGGAGCCCGCGGAAAAAGCCGGCCTGGCGGCCATCGTGGGAGCGGTGATGCGCACCGGCGGCTCGGAAAAGTTCCCGGGCGACCAGCTCGACGAAGAACTCGATCGCCTGGGCGCCACGGTGGAAACTTCCATTGGAGAAGACTCCGGGCGCGCCGTGGTCTCGGTCCTCAAGGAGGACATAGACCGCGGCCTGACGATCCTGGCCGACATCCTGCGGCATCCCGCGTTCCCGGAAGACAAGATCGAGCTGGCCAAGATCCAGCAACGCGATCGCATCGCCCGGCGCAACGACAATCCGAACGCGATCATCGGGCGCGAATTCCGCCGGATTATTTTCGGTAAGGACAGTCCGTACGCGCGGCAGCCTGAGTACGACACCATCAACTCCATCAAACGCGAAGATCTGATCGCGTTCCACCGCGAGTTCTTCCAGCCCGAAAACGTGATTCTGGCGGTCTGGGGAGATTTTCAGGTCGCCGAAATGCGGAAGAAGATCGAGCAGATCTTCGGTTCGTGGCCTCGCGGAGGGCGTCCCAAGCCGCCTGTTCCGCCGGTGGACCCCGCTGCCCGTAATCGCGCCGGCATTTATCAGATCGTCAAGGAGGATATGCCGAACTCGTGGGTGGCGATGGGATTTCTCGACGGCCGGCGCGATGATCCGGATTACTTCGCCCTTGAGGTCATGAACGACATCCTGGGCGGCGGTTTCGCCTCGCGTCTGTTCAACAAGGTGCGCACGGAACAGGGACTGGCTTACACGGTCGGATCCAACTGGGCGGCAGGTTGGGACCGTCCCGGGTACTTTATCGCCATCGGCTCCACCAAGACCGAGTCCACCGTCCAGATCCTGGAGGCGATGCGCAACGAAATCCGGCGTCTGGCACAGGGCGGCGTGACCGAGGAAGAACTGGCCCGCGCCAAGGACTCCATTTTGAAAGGCTTCGCCTTCGAATTCGATTCCACAGCGAAAATCGTCGAACGCCTGGTAAGTTACGAGTACTACGGCTACCCCAGGGATTACTTGCAACGTTATCGCGACAACATCGAAAAAGTCACCAAAGAGGACGTGGCCCGCGTCGCTGCGAAGTACCTGAATGT
>JGI24721J44947_10010529_pt1 | contig 11706 bp, 10 predicted proteins | sample YelNatPaOPGAMG01_FD_44947 | JGI IMG/M metagenome (IMG submission 44947)
TCAACAAAAATCTCTTCTGTTTTAAGTGGCGAAAAAATTTTACTATCTATTGAAAAATCTCCCTTTTTTATTAATTCTTCATCACCCTTTATATAAAATTCTTTAATTCCATCTTATCATTTGTTATTCCAATTAGAGCAATTTTAATATTTTTATAAGTAGTCAATATTTCACAAATACTCTCGAATAAACTTTTTTCATCTTTAATTTTAATAAGTAGTTCATTTATACCCCTGCAAATTCTTTGCATTGATAAACATTCTTTAATTTTTTCCTTTTTTTCTTCTTCACCTTTTATTAAACCATCAATCAAGGAATTAAGTTTTTCAATCTGCTCCTTTATTAACTCTCCTAATTCCATTTAACCCTCCTGAGTTTATAAAAAAGGTAAATATCCTATGGTGCCGAAGGAGGGAGTCGAACCCTCATGGGGTTTACCCCCAGTAGATTTTGAGTCTACCGCGTCTTCCAGTTCCGCCACTCCGGCTTTCTATAATAAATTTTACTTTATTCATAATTTCTGTCAAATTATATTAATATTAAATTAATGAAATTTTATGATTTTTGTCTATTAAGTGAAAATATTTCAGTAATCAAAAAAAGAAATCAAATTATAGATATTTTAAAAGAGACATTTTTAAAATTAAATTCTGAAGAGTTAATTATTTTCATAGAACTTTCTTTAGGTAAATTTGAAGATTTTTCTAAAAAAAATTTAAATTTAGGAATTAGCACAATATTTGATGCAATAAAAGAGTTATTCTCAGATAATATACCTGAAAATATAAATGTTGAAGATTTTGGAGAATGGATTAAAGAAATATTTATATTTAACAAAAAGAATGAGCCATCTAATTATAATTTGATTGATATCTATAAAGAGATAGAGAGTTATAAAAATTTAAAAGGAGAAGGAGTGAAAAGATTAAGAGTTGAAAAATTGAATAAAACATTTAAAAACCTTTCATCTATTGAAGCAAAATATTTTACAAAAATAATCATTGGAGAAATAAGAGGTGGTTTAAAGGAAGGTCTTTTTAAAAAAGCACTTTCAAAATTTTATAATATTGATGAAAAGAAACTAAATGAACTATTCTTAAAATCTGGAAGTTTTAGAAAGTTTATCAATTCTTTAAAGAAGGGGGAATTTAAGATAGAAGTTTTTAAACCCATACCTATGATGCTTGCTCAGAAGGTTGATTCAATTGATGAAATTTATGATAAATTAAAAAATTTTTCTCTTGAATATAAATATGATGGAGTTAGAGTTCAAATTCATAAAAGAAGAGATGAAGTAAAAATTTTTTCAAGAAATCTACTTGATTTAACTGAAAATTTAGAAGATTTAACAGATAAAGTTAAAGAAAATTTTAATGAATTTAATGAAATAATTTTGGAGGGAGAACTTTTAGGATTTACAGAACATGGGAAAAATCTCTCTTTTCAGGATTTGATGAGTGTAATATTTAGAAAAGAAAAATTTAAAAAAATAAACTTAAATGTTTTTTTATTTGATATTTTATATCTAAATGGTGAAGATTTGACAAACTTCCCACTTTATAAAAGAGTGGAAATTTTAGATAGAGTGAAAAGGGATTTTAATAGAACAAAATATCTAATTCCAAAGGATAAAGTTGAAGCACAAAAATTTTATGAAAATTCTTTAAAAAAAGGATATGAAGGTGTTATGGCTAAAGATTTAAATGGAATATATCAGAGTGGAAGGAGGGGGAAACTTTGGTTGAAACTAAAAAAAGTTGAAACATTAGATCTTGTGATTCTTAAGGCTTTTTGGGGATATGGAAGAAGAGTAAATTGGCTTTCAGATTATATGCTTTATTGTTTATCAGAAGATAAAAGAAAGTTTCTACCTCTGGGTAAAACTTTTAAAGGTTTAAGCGATAAAGAATTTGTAGAGATAACAAAAAGACTTTTAGAGATTAAAGAGAAAGAAATAGATGGAGGGATATTAGTTAAGCCTAAAATTGTTGTTGAAGTTGGATTTGAAGATATACAAAAGAGTATAAAATATGAGAGTGGTTATGCATTGCGTTTTGCAAGAATATTAAGATTTAGAGAAGATAAAACTTGTTTTGATATAAATACAATTGAAGATATAGAAGAAATATACAATAAATTGCACAAAGTTAAATGATATAATAAATTTATGAAAAGTGGGGAATTTTTAAAAGATAGAGGTTTAAGATTTTTTAGTAATGGTGTTGAGTTATTTAATAGAGGAGAATATGATTTATCAGCATTTAATATTGAACAAGCAGTACAACTTATTTTAAAATATGCAATTTGGAAAAAACTGGGAGATTTTGAAAAAACACATGAAATTTCAAAATTATTAAATGATTACAAAGATTTAATTGATGAGAAAGCAAAAGTTGATGAGTTTATAAAAAAATATGAAAGAACAATAAATGATTTAGAAGTGGCTTATATTGAGAGTAGATATTTACCCTCTCAATTTTTTAAAGAACAAATTGAAGAAATGATTAATTTTTTTGAAGAGTTAACAGATTTAATTAAAATTGAATGAGATATTTTGATTTACTTTTAAAAAGAGCAAAAGAAAGAGAAAATTACTTAAAAAATATAGATTATTATTTAAAAATAATTAAAGATTTTTTTATTAAAAAATTTGGAGAGGAAACAAAATTTTATATATTTGGTTCATATTTAAGAGATGATTTTGGTCCTAATAGTGATATTGATATTCTTGTAATTAAAAAAGGTGAATCGCTTTTTGTTAAAGACAAATCAACAATTTTGGTAGAATTAAAAAGATTAATTGGATTTGTTAATCCTTTTGAAATTCACATTATATCAGAAGATGAATATAAAGATTGGTATTCACATTTTATAAAAGAAAAGAAAGAATTTTAAATGTTACATAAGGATACTTATCACTCATAAAATTAAAGAAATATATTATAATATTTATCTAATGATTAATTTTCTAATAAATGAGAATATATTTTGTTTTATATTAAAATAAATAATATAATTTTGTTATATGATAATTGGAGTTGGAGTCGATATTGTAAATATAAAAAGATTTAAGAAAATAGTTAAAAATAATCCAAAAATTTTAGATAGAATTTTAACAGAAAGAGAGTTAAAACTTTTTAAAAATTATAAAGACCCTTTAATCCATTACGCAGGAAGATTTTCACTTAAAGAGTCAATAATTAAAGCAGGAAAAGATTATTTAAATATAAAATCTTATAAAGATATTGAAATTTTAAAAGATAATGAAGGCAATTTGGTTTTAATAAAACCAAAAGGNAAAATTTTTATTTCACTTTCTCATGATGGTGATTATATAGTTTCAATGGCAATAATTGAAAAGAATGATTAAANTTTNTCNTTTTCTCTAAGTTTTCTTATGATAAATGATGCAACATCTATACCTTTTGTACCTCTACCAAATGAAGCATCGATTCCTACATCTTTTGCAAAATCTGAAGAAAGTTGAGTGCCTCCACCGATTATTATTAATTTATCTCTAACGCCTTTTTCTATTGATATGTCAGAGAGTTTTTTTAAATTAATTTTATGTACTTCTCCATGAGTTACTGTTGTTGATGCGAGAACAACATTTGCCCCAACTTCTATTGCAGCATTTATAACTTTTTCTGGTGGAACACTTGTGCCAAGATAGGTTACCTGAAAACCCCATTTTTCTATTCCCCCATGTTTAATATCAATTATCTCTTTTAATCCAACATTATGTTCATCTTCTCCAAGAGTTGCTGCAACACACTTAATTCCCCCTCTTTTCTTAACTTCATTTTCAATTTCTGAATCAGATAAAGGTAGAATTTTTTCAGGAACTTTTATTTCGTTCTCTTTTATAAAGAAGGGAACTTCCCCCTTTATTTCTATTAAACTACCTTCTGCTGGGTGTAAAACCTGTTGATGAACAACTTCAACATTCAATAACCCAAGTTTTTTACCTATTTCTATTGCAGCATATGGTGCTTTTTCTTTTTGGATTGGTAAAAACATTGAAATAAGAATAATACCATCATTTTTCCACTGTACCTCTGGCTTAAACATTCCCTGCTTATCATATATTTCATTCTTTTTTAATCTAACTTCAACATTATCTTCTGGATCAAGTTCATCTATGTAGACAATTTTTTCTCTTTTACAGAAAGTACATCCATCAATCAAATCACATGGTTTTTTTATACCATCAGGTAGATTATTATATCCGTAATGATGACAGACTGGTGCAAGATAATCTTCTGCTCTTTTAACAATAGTATCTGCTTCATCTCCAGCATTTTGTGGCCTCTTTATACCATCTCCAACTCTTTCAGGATAATAACCAGAATCAACAAAAAAACCTTCTTCAAGTGCTTTAAAATACCCACCAACTTCTATTATTTCTTCTAAAAATAAAATTGCTCTTTCAAGTATTTCCCTTTCTTTCTCTTTTTCTTCTCCGTCATTATCTATTTTTATATAATTTTTAATTCCGTCTGCTGCGATTAATGTTTGTTTTGCAGTATTAATAGCATTTATTGAATTGTAATGCCATGGAACATTTCTTCCTTCATCTGGTGTTATAGTTGATTGAATATCTGCTGATGTTAATTTTGAGATTAAAGCGTTTAATGTATGGTTAACTGTTGCTTCTCTTGTATCTGATTCTACATATTTCGTGTTCATCTGTGCTCTGAATCTGAAACCTTTAAAAATTTTTCTTAATAAATTTGCATATGGAATATCAAGCCTTAATGATGGATAAGGTGCTGCATCTGGTGGAACCGTTGAAAGGGCAATATATTCTTTTTTCATTCCAACTTTTATTGAAAAAAGAGAATTTATTGCATGTTGAACTAAAAGTTCTGGCATTACTTTATATCCATATTTTGCAGTTGCATTAGCATTATGTGCTCCATCTATTTGCATCATATTAAAAGATGACATAATTTTCTTACTAACACCTGCGTCAACAAATGATCTAACCGGATTAATATTTCTATATAATATGTTATATTGTGGATCTTGATGTGCCCCATTAACTCCTTCTTCAGCAAATAGAACCGCAATTTCAGGACCAGCAATTCCAGAAACATATGAGTGAAAATTAATTTCTCTTCCAACTTCTTCTTCTATTAAATCAAGTGCCTTTCTTGTTGCCCTTATTTGTTTTCTTGTTATAGGAATTCCTCCTACACCTTCTGGAGTTCCTTCAATTAACCCATCAAAATGGCTCTGTCCTAATGTTCTTATTACCATTATATGATCTGCTCCATGCCATGCAGCCATTCTCATTCTTCTTATGTCATCTTCAAATCTTCCAGATGCTATTTCAACAGTTATTGTTATATCAGGTTGAGGATCAATATAATCCATCTGTCTACTTGCTGGAAGAGGAATTGAATTTTTTAAAGGTTCACTTGTTTCAAAATATTCAACTCCATCAATTTTTTGTCTATTAATTTTTTTTCTGAATGTCCATCCATATCTTTTAGGTTTATAATCTTCCAAATCTTTTAATATTTCATTTATATCTATTTTTTTATCTGGATTAAGCATTTTGGTTTCTCCTGTAATAATTAATAATTTCTTCCCAACCAACTCCTTTGGATAGGTCTTTTCCTGCCTCAAGGTAATTTTTTTTCTTTAACTCAGAATAAATTAAAACTATCTTACCTGCCCCATGTGACAATAAATTATTTTCAATCATATATTTAACAATGTTTTTTGACTCAATACTTGAGAAACCCATTCTTAATAAAACACTTCTTTCTATTGATGGAGATGTATGAGTTTTAGATAATTCTATGAGCGGATCAACAATTTTTTCAGTTAGTTTCCAGAAATAATTTATTAATTCTTCTTCATTCATATTTTTTAAATGTTCTCTTCTCTTTAGATAATCATCTTCTCTAATCATTTATTCTCACTCCTTTCTCATATAAAAATTTTTCAACAAAATCACTTTCAACTTCATTTATCTCCTCTTTTAAAAAAATTAGATCTTTTTTAGTAATTTCTTTAATATACTCTAAATTATGTTTTAGATAAGATAGTTTTATTTCATTCATATCCATTTCTTCATACCTTAAATTTTCAACATCCTCAGGTATAACAATTCTTTTTCCAGGAATATTATCTTTTGGATCTCCTGAAACCACTTCAACTCCCATTTTTTTAGCAAATGTTAATTGTGCATAGGGGTGTTTTCCTGCTCCTGTATATTCAGTTTCTTGAACAACAACTATTTTGTCTTCAGGAAGTTTAGTAGCAAAAGGAATAGCAGCAGCAAGAGCGGTATTTCCTGCTGGACCTCTTTCAAGACCTTCTAACTGAGCAAGTAAGATGGTTGTATAAAAAACTTCTCCTTGTGAAACAACAAAATAATCATCAATATATCTTAATGGTCTTGCTGCGTTCCTTGGAACATCTGTTCTATCTGGTTTTACTAAAAAAGGAACTCCAAATCCTGTATGGCCAGTTGTAAATGATTTTCTATTAAAATCTTTATCAGATGCCATATGAAGACCTCTTAAATCAACAGATACTCCAATAACTTTAGTATTTTTTGCACCGCCAGANATTAACCCTCTTTTTGTTCCTGTGATATTTCCTCCACCTGCATGAGTAGCAAGAACATAGTCAGGGAATTTACCATATTTTTCTATTACATCATTAGCAATTTCATATCCTAAAGTTTCTATTCCTTTAATAGCAAATGGAGTATAAAGTGATGCATTAAAATAACCTGTTTCTTTTAAAATAACAAGCGTCCAATAAAAAAGTTCAGGTCCAACAGTCATCTGCCAGACTTCTGCACCATATGCTTCACATGCTCTTCCTTTTTCTAATATTTCTGGTTGACCAATCCATTTTGAATCAAAAACTTCTTGAACAATTATTGCTTTTAAATTCATCTGTGCTGCTTGAGATGCAACTGCTGCTCCATAGTTACCACTTGTTTCAGCAACTACACCCTCATAACCCAATTTTTTTGCATGGAAGAGAGAGAGAGATGCTCTTCTTGCCTTAAAAGAACCAGAAGCATTATTTGCCTCATCTTTAAGTAAAATTTTTGCTCCATAACCTGGCTTTGATAACTTTTTTATTATTTTATTTATATTTTTGAGTTCATAAATTGGGGTTCCTCCAACTTTAAATTCTCTTTGAATTTTCATTATCTCGCTTATATCATAAGGTACTGAATTCATAATAGATTCATAATCAAATGAGATATTTTTTGTTTCATATTTATCATAATCAAGACCAGCAAGAGATTTTTTCATTATTTCGCTACTTTTATTTAGGAGTTCCTCTACTTTTCCCATAATTACTCCTTTAAATATTTTTCTCTAACTTTTTTTCCAATATCAATTAGTTCTCTAATTGGCTCTCCAAAATTGTGTTCATATTGACTAACTTTTCCTAAAAGTATTCCCTTAATTTTTCTACCAATGGGGGTTTCGATTATGACTTCATCTCCAATGTTTGAATCTGATGTTATATAACCTCTTATTTTTCCTTCATATGGAAAATTTTTTGTATCTAGTGGGAGGTTTTCTGCTCTTTCATTTTTATTTAATGCTATTATTTTTATTTCCACATAATCGCCTTTTCTTATCATTGACCCTCCTTTACTATAACTCATACCAGAATGAAATTATATTTTATTAAATTTCTTTTGTCAAATGAAAATTTATAATAAATATTTTTAAAATTAATTAAATTTATTCATATCTTAGGGCTTCAACAGGGCTAAGATTTGCTGCTCTTTTTGAAGGGAAATATCCTGCAATAACACCGATAATAATTGCAAATATAATTGCGAAAATAACAAGATAAAAAGGTGCTATTACATTTAATTTTAATCCCTCCATTATTAATGGAGAGATAAGTGTAATTATTAAATTTAATAAAAATGAAAGAAGTACACCACCAACACCACCAAAGAAACCAAGGGATGCTGCTTCAAGAAGAAACATAACTAAAATATCTCCATTTGATGCTCCTATTGCTTTCATAATTCCAATTTGCCTTGTTCTTTCATATATTGACATTGTCATAGTATTTACAATCCCTACTCCTGCTACTATAAGAGATATTGCTGCTATACCTCCCAAAATAAATTGTAAAATTCTAAAAACATTAGAGATAGCATTTATTATTGTTTGAACAGAAATTGCTGTAAAACCTATATCCTGAATTTTTTCGCTTACATATCCCACACTATTGACATCCTTAACTTTTACAATTGCTCTTGAATATCCAGTTGAATCTGGATTGATAGTAGAATTTGTTAACCACTCTCTCATTGATATTACTGTATTAATAGGTGCATAAACATTATAATCTTCCTGAGTACCTTTACTTTTTAATATACCAACTACTTTAAATATGTAAGACCTTTTTTCAATTTTTCCATCATTTACTCTTTGAATTGTTACCTTTAAACTTTTACCATAAGGTTCTATTTTTATTTCATTGTTTGTATTTACATCGAGAAAAGTTTCTCCAAATTTAGCACCAACTATAACTGAATATTTATCACTATTTGTGAAATATCTGCCTTTTTCAAGTTCACCTGCTATATCTTTTATCTTGTTTGGCAATAAACCTGTCAGGTTTGAAATACTATATCCTCTGCTCGATTCAAATTTTAATCCATTATATTCAAAAACAGGCGATAATGCTTCAAGCCATCAATTTTCTCAATTTTATCTAAACTTTCTTTATCAAGAATTTTTATTATTGAACTGCTATTTCTTGTTCTTAAATTTTGCATCCCACCTCCAAATCTGAAACTTGAGGGATAAACAGTGACNACCTTTATATCACCAGAAGATTCAATTTGTTCAACAACACTTCTATTCAATGCAATACTTATAGAAATAAGAGTAACTATTGCAGCAACACCAATTAAAACTCCTACAGAAGTTAAAATTGTTCTTGTTCTTGATCTATTTAAATTTCTTAAAACAATTTTAAATGAATCATTTATTCTCATATTATTTACCTATTCCAAAAATTCTTAATAAAAATCTCCATAATCTTTGCCAAAATGTAAGTTTCTCTTCTTTCTGCTGGGTTCCATTACCATTNACACCTTTTTCCACAACTATATCAAAATCTTTTTTCATTTCATGAATATTATTTGAATCATCAACATATTGAACAACAAATTCACCTTTATATTCGTTTGGTTCTGAAATGGTAATTTCATACTCATAGGTATCATAATTTCCACTATCAAGGGTCCCTATGAATTTATCTCCGCCATTAACTGGAAGACCCCTTAAAAAAACTATAACTCCTTTAACAGGATANTTACCTGGATTTCCTATATCACATGAAATTGTGAATTTTTCATTTTGTTTAACTCTTTCAGGGTAAACAAAGTTAAATAAAGTTAATAAAGGCTTTCTTAATACAACAACTCCAATGGATGATNTTTTTTCATATATATTTCCACTTGAATCTTCATATGTTATGGAGAAAAGGAGATTATATGTTTTAGATTCTGCATCAGGAGATACAAAGAATGAGAGTTTTGAATATACAGAACCCCCTCCTTGTATTGAGTTATTTGTTTTTATATTTGATGAGGAGATTGGTGAGAAGGGATATAGTGAGTTTGAATTTTCAATTTTTTCAATTTTATGGGTTATGTTATACCCTGTCTCTTTAGATATATTTAAAATTGTGTACTCTATTTCCACAATACCCCCAGGATTGACAACATCTGGAGTTACTCTATAACTTGATAAAATTATATTTAAATTTTTTTGTGGTTCATATTTTTTTACAACAACACCTATTTTTTGGGATTCAGAATATTTTTCACCATCTTCATAGGATAGATTAAGAATGATATTGTATACACCATCTTTTGCATCAGAAGATGTTGAGAAATTAACTTTTACTAATTTCTCTTCATCAGGTTTTATGTCTCCAATGTAAATTGTGTTGCTTGTATCAAGAGGCGTAAATGGGTATAAATCATTTGAAGTTCCAACTCCTGAATATTGAATAGTACTATTCTTTGCAATTCCTCCACCATTATTTAAAATGTTTATACTTACTTTAAAGTTCTGACCAGGGGATATTATTTTCGGATCTGTTATCACACTTTTTACAATTAATTTTGGTTCATCACTTTTCTCTTTCTCTTCAACAAAGAGGTTAACTTTTTCTGTTTTTGAGTAATCCCTAATGGCTATATCTTTATAACTAATTGAAATATTTAAAGTGTAATTTTTACTTAAAGCATCTTTATCAACTTTCAAATTGAATTTAACAATAATTTTGTCTTTGTTTTTTATATTATTTACAAAATTTGTTGTACTTCCTTCAATAACTGAAAATGGATAAAGAGAGTTTGTGCCCTCAACGTTTTGAAGAGTTATTTTTGTATCAACTGCATCAAGATTTCCAAGATTTTCAAGAGTGAGTGCTAAATTGAATGTTGTATCTGGCTTTATTTTATCTGTGTCAATTGAATAGTTTGTAAGATATAAATCTGGATTATCTGATGATATAAGCACTCCAATTGATTTTGAACTTGTATAACTTTTATTTTTTGAATCAAGGTAATTTATTGTAAAAATTATGTTATATAGTTTTGTTTCAGTTTTTCTATCAGCAATTAAAATGAATTGGACATCTTTTTCCTCTTCTGATTCTAAAATCTCTACATTTTTTATACCTTCACCCTTGATTGTGAAATATTTTAAAGAACTTTCTCCTTCAATATTTGATGGGTATATTTTTATGCTTTTTGCCTGAAGAGATCCTTGATTTTTAATCTTTATATTAATAGCAAACTCACTACCAGGTATAATGTCATCAGGTGTGACATTATAACTTAAAATTTCTATTTCAGCCTTATCCTGTTTTTCAATTGCATTTATTCCAACAATTTCAGAGGATGAGTATGTTATTCTTGCTTCATCCTCATATGTCATATCAACAACGAAGTTATATACTCCATTTTTTATGTTTTCGTCTACATTAAAATTAAACTGAGCCTCATAAACTCCACTTTTTGGAATATTGTTAATGTAAATTATATTTCCAGATTTTGATGGGGAAAAATATAGAAGAGTATTTTGTCCCTCTATTCTATTTATCTCAACTTTAACATTTTTTGCATCCTTACCACCGATATTATTTATATTTAAGTTTAAATTAAAACTCTTACCTCCTTCAACTTGTTGTGGGTCTGTGTTAAAGGTTTTTATAGTAAGAAGTGGTCTATTTTCGATTGATGGTGGTGAAATGCTTATGCTAATTAATTCTTCACTTGAATAATTCTTATCACCCTCATCCTTCCAACTTAAATTTACAATTAATCTATATATACCAGTTGGAGCCCCTTTATCAACTTGAAATGTAAAATCAACTGACATTTCTTTGTTAACATCAATCTCCTCAATTTTTCTTGTTGTTGTTTTATTTTTGGGATAAAAGAAAGAGAGATCATTTTTACCTTCTATTTTCTTTATTTCTACAACAACGCTTTTTGCCTTATCATTTGAACTATTATTTTTAAGCGTAATAGTTAGTGTAAATTCAGATCCAGGATAAATCTCCTTTGGATTTAACTTATAACCTGTTACCTCAATTTGAGGCTCACTGAAGGTTAATTTAATAATCGATACCATTAAAATTAATGTTAAAATAAATAATGTAAACCTTTTCATTAAT
>JGI24721J44947_10010532_pt1 | contig 11703 bp, 6 predicted proteins | sample YelNatPaOPGAMG01_FD_44947 | JGI IMG/M metagenome (IMG submission 44947)
TGGCGTTTTACTACGGCGCGCGCATCCCGGTCGACGATCTGCGCGCATTCGACTGGGTGGTGGTCGAGCCGCAGCACGCGCTGGCGCAAGACCCGCATATCGTCTCCACGTTCGGGCCGCACACCCTGCCGCTGGCCTATGTCTCGGTTGGCGAAATCACCGCGGAGCGGCCTTACGCCGCAGACCTGCCGCCGTCCTGGCTGGGGGCGAGCAACACCGCCTGGGGCTCGCGGGTGATCGACCAGACGGCTGCCGGCTGGCCGCAGTTTTTGCGCGAGCGCATCGTCAAGCCGCTGTGGGACGCCGGGTTCCGCGCGTTTTTTCTCGACACCCTCGACTCGTACCAGCTCCTGGCGAAAACCCCGGCGCAGCAACAGCAGCAGGCGCAGGCGCTGGCCGACACGCTGCGCAGCCTGCTTGCGGCCTTCCCCGAGATCCGCCTGCTGTTCAACCGCGGCTTCGAGCTGGTCGATGCGTCGCTGGCTCCACACCTGCTCGCCGTGGCCGCCGAGTCGCTGGTTCGCGGCTGGGATCAGGCGCAACGCCGCTACACCGAGGTCAGCGCCACCGACCGCGACTGGCTGCTGGCCCGCTTTGCCGAACTGCGCAGCAGGTACGGGCTGCCGGGCATCGCCATCGACTACTGCGCCCCCGCCGAGCGCGCTGGCGCGGCAGACGGCGCAGCGCATCGCCGCGCACGGCCTGATTCCCTGGGTGGCCGATCCGCTGCTGCAAAGCCTGGGCGTGGGCACGGTCGAATTGGTGCCGCGCCGTGTGCTGCTGCTGCACTCGTGCGAACAGGGCGACAGCCCGGCGTTGCAGGCACAAAGCGCGCACCTGTACGGCGCGATGCCGCTGGAATACCTCGGCCTGGTGCCCGAATACCGTTTCGTCGGCGCGCCGGCGATCGACGAACCTCTGGCCGGGCGCTACGCCGCCATCGTGCTCTACCCTGACGACGGCCGGGTCGGTGCGGACATCCGCGCCATGCTCAGGCGGGCCATTGCCGAAGGCGTGCCGGTGGCGGTGCTCGGCTACACCGACTTCGACGTGCTCGCCGACCTGGGCGCGCAGCTCGACGATACGCCGCTGACCGCGCCGATCCGCGTGCAGCGCCAGCCGGGCACGCCCAACGGCGAAATCCTGCCGCTGATCAACCCGCAAAACACCGCGCGCCTGACCGCCGGCGCCGGCGCGCAGGTCTGGCTGCAGGCCAGCGGAGCCGACGGCCACACCATGGACGGCGCAGCCATCACCCCGTGGGGCGGATATGCGCTGGGCGCCTTCGGCGTGTTCAACCTGCCGGGCAACACGGGCACGCGCTGGTCGATCGACCCGATCGCGTTTTTTCGCGCGGCGCTGCGCGTCGGCACGGACCCCATGCCCGACATCACCACCCGCACCGGCCGACGGGTGTTTTTCGTCCACTTCGACGGCGACGGCTTTCCCAACGCCTGCGACCAGCCCGGCTCGCCGCTGGCGTGCGAGGTGCTGGTCAGCGAATTCCTCGAAACCTACCGGGTGCCGACGCTGGCCTCGGTGATCATCGGCGAAATCAGCCATGACGGCCTCTACCCGCAGACCGCCGACACCACGCAGCAATGGGCCAGACGCATGTTCGCCCTGCCGTGGGTGGAGGCGGGCAGCCACACCTGGAGCCACCCGTTCGACTGGGCCATGGCGGAAAAGGAGCATGCCCGCTTCCCCGCGCCGCCGGGGTACGAAAAAATCGGCAATTACCTGCCGCTGCCCAACTACACCTTCAGCACCGCGAGCAACGTCACCGGCGCGGCCGACTACATCACACAAAAGCTCTGCCCGCCGGGCAAGATCTGCACCATGATCCTCTGGCCCGGCGACTGCAACCCGCCGGACAACGCCGTGGCCATGGCGTATGCCGCCGGGCTGGGCAATATCAACGGCGGCGGCGCGCCGATCAGCAAAACCCGGCCGACGCTGTCTGACGTCTGGCCGATGGGCATCCCCAAGGGGCGGTATTTCCAGGTGTACGCGCCGTGCTCGAACGAGGAGGTCTACACCAACAACTGGACCGGGCCGTACTTCGGCTTCGAGCGTGTCATCGAGAGCTACCAGATGACCGACACGCCGCGCCGGCTCAAGCCCATCGACCTCTACTACCACCCCTACATCGTCACCAAGGCTGCCGGCAAAAAAAGCCTGCACACCGTGTACCAGTGGGTGCTCAAACAGCCGACGCATGCGATCACCGGCTACGACTACTTCCGCAGCGTCAACGACTGGCGGCAGGCCACCGTGGCGCGTCGTCTGGCCGGTGGCTGGAGGCTGCGAGGTCAGACGCTGCGGCAGTGGGTGCAGCCGGCCGCCGAGGCTGGCCACCAGCAGCGACAACACCCTGGCCATCGAATACCTGCGCCACCTGGTCGATTTGCGCGGCGGCGACGTGCAACTTCGGCTGCTGCTGGCGCAGCGCTACCTGCGCATCGGCCAGACCGCGCACGCCCTCGACACCCTGGCGACGGTGCACACGCCCGAAGCCGACGCGCTGCGCTTGCAGATCTGGAAACAACGCTGGTTCGACGCCCGCGCGCTGCACCGGCACGGCGAAGAAGCGCAGGCGCGGCAGGCGCTGGCCGCGCTGCTGCAGCGCATCACGCCGCAAAGCTACGCCGACTGGCGCGACACCGTCGCGCTGCTGCAAGGGCTGGACGAACCGCAGGCGGCGCGGCGCATCGCCGCAATGGTCGAACGCTTCCTNCCGCTGCCCCCGGCTGCGGCGCTCCAGACCGTGCCCCTGCTCGTCGGGCTGCACGCCTATGCCCTTGCCGCGCGGGTGGCATTCACCGCTGTGCCCATCGCCCCCACCGTGGCCCAGCGGCAAGACCTGCTCGAAACCGGCGCGCGCGCGCTGCTCGCCGCGGGCCAGCCCGTTGCCGCCTACACCCAGACGACCGCCGCGCTGGGTCAGCGCGCGGTCACGCCGGCGCTCGCCTGGTTTTTGCTGCAGCTCGCGCTGGGCGCCGACCAGCCCGCCGACGCCGCGCGCTGGCTACGCCAGGCCGTCGAGCTGAACCAGCCCGCAGCGCAACTCGGCAGGTCGCTGACTGCGGCGCAAATCGATCTGGCGTGGCAGGTGTTGCTCGCCGGCGGCGATTTGCGCGGCGCGATCCACATCGCCGACGCCGCACTGGCACAGTCGCCGCGCGACCGCGGCTGGGCGCAGCGCCGCGCGCAGGTCCTGGAGTGGAGCGGTCAGCCCGACGCCGCGATGCAACAGTGGATCGCGCTGCTACGCCAGCAATTCAGCNGTCACGCGCTCGACGAGTTGCACCGCCTGGCGCTGGCGCTGCACTCCAGCCGCGGGCTGGATACCTATTGGCAAATGCGTGCCGCTCGCGGCGAGCTCAGCCAAGAAGAGTGGCTGCAGTACGCGCAGGCGCTGGAAGTTCGCGGCCATCCCGAGCAGGCGGTGCAGCTGTTGCAGCAGGCGTCCACCCGCTACCCGGCGCTGCTGCCGCCGCTGGCCTGGCTGCTGGGCAACCTCGGACAGGTACAACAGGCGCTGGAGACTTATGCGCAGGCGCTGCGACGCGGCGCGCTCGACTTGCGCGGCAGCATCGACGACGCCACGCTGCTGCTGCAAAGCGGCGACTTCGCCCAAGCGCTGCACGTGTTGCAGGCCACTGCGCACCTGAACGGCCCGGCGCCGCTNCGCGCGGCAGCCAACGGGCTGCTGGGCGACGTCGCCTGGGATATGAGCGACACGGCCAGCGCCGAAGCGGCCTACGCCGCACTGTGGAACGACGCCACTTTGCGCGAATTCATCAAACCGTACCAAGTGCAGCGCTACGTCCGCCTGGTGCGGCAGACGCAAGGCGACGCCGCGGCGCTGCGGCTGCTGCCGCAGGCCTGGGCGCGTGCCCCGTCGGACGCCCTGGGCCTGCTGTGGCTGCAAACGCTGGTGAGCGCGCCCAGCCTGCCGGGGCTGGACGCCTGGCAACACAGCGTGCTCGACAGCGCCCAGGGCGCGGCGCTGCGGCAGCAGGCCGACACCTACGCCGCGCGTGCGCAAGTCTGGCGTGCACTCGGCCGGATCGACCAGGCGCTGGCCGATCTGCACACCGCGCTGCGCCTGGCGCCGAGCAATGCCGACAACCAGATCGCGCTGCTGTGGATGCTGATCGATGCCAACCGCACCGATGCGCTNCGGCAGGACATGATGCGCTTTGCTGCCAACCTGCAAAAACTCCCTGACGGCCTGGACGTGCTGTCCGCCGCGGCGCAAACCTTGGGCGACACCGCTGCTGCGGTACGTTACAGCCAACAGTTGTACCCACGCAAAAAAACCGATGCACTCTGGCTGGTGAATTACGGCGACCTGCTGGCGCAGGCCGGCCACAGCCGTCGCGCGCAAGCCGCTTACGGCCAGGCCTGGGCGCTGCTGCAGGCGACGCCGACACAGCCCGCCGCCAAGCCGAACAGTGCGCGGCAGTTCGAGGAACTGCTCGCCCGCCTGCGCTTGAGCCACGACCGGCTGGACGCTGCCGGGCAACAGGTCCTGCTGGCGCGGTTGCGCGACGCCTTGCGCCGCGGCGCGCTCAGCGGCGAACAAACCCTGCAAGCCAACGCCGCCATCGCCGACTGGCTACTGCGGCTGGACGGCAACGCCGCNGCGCGCTGGTGGTTGGCGCGGCGCGTGCTCACCCNGGCGGCGCGGCAGTCGATCGAGCTGCAAATGGCGCTGCGCGCCGGCGACCGCGAAACCGTCGCTCGCCTGCTCGACGCCGGCGCCGCCCGCCACCTGCTGCCGCAGGACCGGCCCGAGGCCGAGCGCATCGCCGGCAAGCCGCTGCAGGCGCTGGCCACGGCCGAGAAGGTGCTCGATGCCGCGGCAGAACGCGGGCAGGACAACCCGGCGCTGCAGTCGCTGGCGCGGCAGACCGCCGAGCAGCAACTGGCGCTGGCGCACCGCGCCACCGTCACCGTCGAACACCGCCAGATCGACAACGTCGTGCGCCAAGGGCCGGTGCTGCGGCTGTCGCTGCAGCTCGGTGGGCAGTGGCGGGTGCAGGCGCAGGCCAGCCGCGAAGCGCTGCACAGCACCATCCCCGCGACGCTGCCGCGCACGTGGGACGACGCCCAACTCGGCGTGCAATGGCAGGGCGAGCATGCACAGCTCGGCGCGGCGCTGACGCACAATACCGCGGCAGGCACGCTCGACGGCTGGCGCCTGGAAGGCAGCACGCTGCTGCCCGGCCATGTGCGCGCACAGCTCCAGGCCGAGCACAATGCCGTGGCCGACGAGTCGGGGTTGCTGCAAATCGCCGGCGCGCGCGACCGGCTGCAGCTGCGGCTGTCGCGCGATTTCGGCCGCGCCTGGGCCGACGTGAGTACCGCGGTCATGCGCTACGACACCCGCCGCGGCGATCCTCTCGGCCACGGCGCCAGCACCCAGTTCGTCCTGGGTTTGTGGTTCCGCCGCAGCGAACCCGACCTCAGCGTCAAGCTGCTGGGCTATTCCAACCGCTTCAGCGCCAGCGCCACGCCGCCCCTGCCGCCGTATGCGCCGCTGTTGCCCGGCGGCGCGGCGCCGACCGCCGCGGCGTTCATCCCCGCGGGCGACGATGTGTACGGCCTGGGAGTCGGGTTCAATACCGCGCACAGCGACACGTTCACGCCACGTTGGATGCCATATGCCGAGGTCGATGTGCTGCAATCACGCCGGTTGGGGCTGACCAACAATCTGGCCGTCGGCATCCACGGCCCGCTGCTCGGCCCCGACACCTTGTCGCTGAGTTACCAGCGGCAGCAAAACACCTCGGGGCTGAACCGGCAGTGGAGCGTGCAGTACCGCCTGTGGTTCGGCCGCTGACGCCGATCGTTACTCTCCATGAAACAGGAGCATTCCATGACCAAGTCCTCTGTCACTCGGCGCGCGGCGCTCTGCCTGGCCGGCGCCGGCACGCTGTGGCTCGCCGGCTGCGCCGTCACCGCTTTGCCCGGACAGTCGCTGAGCGTGCCCGCCGATGCCAAATTCGCCGTGCTGCCGCTGAGCAACGCCACCGACGTGCCGCTGGTGGAGCGCCGGGCGCAGGCGATCACGGTGTCGTTGCTGCTGCAAAAAGGGCTGCGCGACGTCGTCGTCTACCCGCAAAAACCCAGCGACAACCCGCTGGAGGCCGAGCCGGCGGTGAGCACGGCGCAGGCGCTGGCCTGGGCCAGGCAACAAGGCGCGCGCTACGCGCTGTCGGGCACGGTCACCGAGTGGCGCTACAAAACCGGGGTGGACAGCGAGCCCGCCGTCGGCCTGACGCTGCAAGTCACCGATGTAGCCAGCGGTCAAGTGGTGTGGAGCGCCAGCGGCGGGCGCTCGGGCTGGGGGTATGAAGCGCTGGCTGCGGTCGGCCAGGCGCAAATCGAGGCGCTGCTGCGCGGCATCCGCGTCAGCGCCGCGGCGGCCAAACCGGCCGCGGCTGCCTGAGGCGGCGTGCCGCGCTGCGGATGAAACTCGGCGATCTGTCCACCCGCGTCACCCGCCGCGTGCGCGGCGAGTCGGCGCGCGTGCGCTGGGGCTGGCTGCGGTTTTGGCGGCCGGTGACCCGCTCCGGCCGGCTCATCGCCATGGTCGAAAGCGCCCTGCTGCCAACGCTGGTGCTGTGGCTGGGCTGGATGCTGCGTCCTGCCGATCCGCTGGGGGTCGATGCCGGCTTTCCGTGGGCCTGGTTCGGCCCCTGGCTGATCGCGGTGCGCTACGGTGCCGGCTACGGGTTGTTCGGCGTGGCGTTGTACGCCGCGTTTTCCCAGATCGCACCATGGTTTGCCAGCACGGCCACGAGCCGGGGTTTCCCGGCGGAGTTTTTTCTCGGCGGCATGCTCATGACCTTGGTTCTGGGCGAGTTCGGCGCGGCGTTTCGCAACCGGCAGGTGCTGCACCGCGAAGTGGTCAAAGACTTGACGGCCCGGCTGGAGCGCACCAAGCGGCGGCTGTTCGTCATCAAAGACGCCCTGTCAACGCTCGAACAGGAGCTCACCGACCGGCCGATGACGCTGCGCGATGCGCTGCTCGACCTGCGCCGCACCTTCACCTTCCAGGGCGACCGACCGGCGCTGGCCGCCCCAACGCCCACGCCCGGCCTGCCCGCGCCGCCACCGTTGCCCGATCCGCGTGCTTTTTTGCAATTGCTCAGCCAATCGTGCCGCCTGGTCGAAGCCGGGGTGTTTTTGCGCGACGTCACCACCGAAGGGCTGCACTGGCGCTTGGTCGCTTCGCTGGGGCAGAATCTGCCAGGACTGGATTTGCAGGATGTGCTGATCAACCGCGTGCTCGAAACCCATCAGGCGGTACACATCGCCCAGGCCGCGCTCGATACCGTCTCCGGTGCGCCGTGGGTGTTCGCCGCACCGTTGCGGCTGGACGCCTACGACGAAGTCGATGCCCTGCTGGCCGTGCACACCATGCCGTTCATGTCGTTCGAGGACAACAATCTGCAACGGCTGCAGGTCTTGTGCGCGTCCTACCTCGATTTCAGCCAGCTCGAACTCGCCGTCGAGGACGTGCGCTCGGCCTGGGTGCAGGCGCCCATCAGCCTGCAGCAGGAATGGGCGCAGCTCAGCGAACTGGGGCAGAACTTCAAGCTGCGCAGTTATTGCGCGGTGTGGAGCGGACTCGGCCGGGTGAGCGACGACGTGCTGGCTGAATTCGCCGGGCTGCAGCCGGTGGAAAGCTCGACCTGGACGCTCAAAGGCCGCAATGGCCAGCCCGCGCTGGTGGTGCTGCTGCCGCTGCTGAGCACGGCCGGGCTGGCGAACTACCGCCGCGACATGGTCACCCAGCTCGGGCAGATTCTCGGCCGTGGTAACCAGCGCCCCGACCAGGCGTTCGACCTGGACTTCATCGAAGTCACGGGCGCGCGCGGGTTTGTCGAACTGCGCCGCCTGCTCAGCCCTGCTGCTGCGCAGAACAAAGCGTCGTGAATCCGCTGTTCTACAAACTCGGCTCGGCCGCCGTCTTGCTGGAAACCGCAGCGGCGTGGCTGCTGGCCAGCGGCAGCGACAGCCACCTGCTGCTGTTCTGGCTGATCCATGGCGCCGCGGCGGCGCTCACCGGAGTGCTGCTGTGGACGCTGCTGCCCGCTGCCATGCGCCAGCCGCGCCGGCTGTCGCTCGTGCTGCTAACGCTGCTGGCGCTGTTTTTTCCGCTGATCGGCGTGTTCGGCCTGCTGCTGGCCGCGCGGCTGGCGCAGTGGCTGCCGCGACGCCAGAAAACCAGCGACCATCTGCGCACTGCACCGCAACTGCAGGTGTTTGCCGTATCGCACATCGACGACGACCAGCGCCGCGACCTTCCCGCCGGGCAAACCGCACGCATCGCCCGCGACCAGAGCCAGCCGCAGGCACAGCGCATCCGCGCCGTGCTGGCGCTGCGCGACATGGCGCCGCGCATGGCCCTGCCGGTGCTGCGCAGGCTGCTGGCCGACCCGGACGAGGAAATCCGCCTGCTCGCCTACGGCATCAGCAACGCCTGGGAGCAGCGGCTGACCGATGCGTTGCAGGCCGCGCAGCGCGAGGTCCAAGTCCTGCGCCACCACACCGAGGACCGCTCCGCGCTGGCACGCGCGGCACAGCGCGTGGCCGAGCTGCAGATGGAATTCATCTACCAAGGGTTGGCGCAAGGCGATTTGCGCGACTTTGCCTTGCAACAAGCGCTGCAGTACTGCACCATGGCCCGCCAGGCGCTGCCGCAGGACACCGGGCTGCGCATCATGTTTTTGCGCCTGTCGCTGGCGGCGGGCCGCACGCAGGATGCCCGCGACGTGCTGGCCGAGCTCGCCGCCGAAGGCGTCAGCCCGATGCTCTGGCGACCGTATGCCGCCGAATTGGAGTGGAACGACCGGCGGTTCGATCGCATCGCCGGCGTGCTGCAACCACTCCGCGCGCAGCAGGTCGCCCCGCGCCTGCGGCCTGTGGTTCGGGTGTGGCAACAAGCGCCGGCGACGAGCCCGCGCGGCCTGGCCATCGGCGCCGAACCCGCCGTGCACCGCCGCGGCGCTGATGCGCAAGCCGCGCCGCCGCCCGGCATGCAACACGCGTTGAGCGAAACCGACCGTCTGCTGCTCGGCGAATCGGCGGACGGCACGGCATCTGCCTGACAATTCGCCCATGTCGCACCCCGAGTTTTCCGACACCCAGCCGCAACCGCACGCGCCAGCGGCGGACATCGACGTCATGCTGCTGCTCGAAGGCACTTATCCGTACGTGTCGGGCGGGGTGTCGAGCTGGGTACACCAGATCATCAACGGCTTCCCCCATCTGCGGTTTCACCTGGTGTTCCTCGGCTCGCGCGAGCAAGACTACGGCAAGGCGCGCTACCAGCTCCCGGCCAACGTCGTCGGGCTGACGCACCATTATTTGTTCAGCGAATCGGTGCTGCCCGCAGCGCGCGAGCAGCGCGGCGACAGCCAGACCGCCGCGCTGGTCGAACGTCTGCACACCCTGCTGCGCGACGGCAAGGACCGCCACAGCCGCGCCGAAGTGCTGCGCGCCAGTCTGCAGGCCATGCAGCACCAGCTCGACCTGCACTACTTTCTGCACTCGCACCAGGCGTGGGCCTACCTCACCGAGCAGTACCAGTTGCGCTGCACCGACCCGTCGTTCGTCGATTATTTCTGGACGGTGCGCACCATGCACACCCCGATCTGGACCCTGGCCACGCTGGCGCGCTCGCTGCCGGCTGCGCGCGTGTACCACACCGTCTCCACCGGGTATGCGGGTTATCTCGGCGCGGTGCTGGCGCAGCTTCACGACCGTCCGCTGATCCTGTCCGAACACGGCATCTACACCAAAGAGCGGCGCATTGATCTGTTCTCCGCGAGCTGGATCAGCGACAACACGCCCATTTTGGAGCGCACCGCAGGCGAGGCCGGCTATTTCCGCCAACTCTGGATCCGCCTGTTCGAGTCGCTCGGGCGCATGTGCTACGACGCCGCCGACCCGGTGATCGCGCTGTACGAAACCAACCGCCTGCGGCAAATCGCCGACGGTGCCGATCCGCTGACCACCTGCTGCATCGCCAACGGCATCAACGTGCCGCCGTTCGCCGCCACCCGCGCGCTGCGGCCGGTGCAGCCGCCGCCGGTGATGTGTCTGATCGGCCGCGTCGTGCCGATCAAGGACGTCAAAACCTTCATCCGTGCCGTGCGCGTGGCGAGCAACCGCATCCCCGGCTTGCAAGGCTGGATCGCCGGCCCCGAAGACGAACACCCGGACTACGCGCGCGAATGTCGCGAGCTGGCCTCCAGCCTGCAGCTGGGCGACACGCTGAAGTTTCTCGGCTTTCAAAAGCTCACCGAACTCATGCCCAAAATCGGCCTGGTGGTGTTGTCGTCGATCAGCGAGGCGCTGCCGCTGGTCATCCTCGAAGGCTATGCCGCAGGGGTGCCCGCGGTGACCACCGATGTCGGCTCCTGCCGGCAGTTGATCTACGGTCTGGGGCCCGAAGACGAAGCGCTGGGCGCCTCCGGCGCCGTGGTGGGCATCGCCGACGCACAGGCGCTGGGTGAGGCTTGCGCCGAGCTGCTGGGCGACACCGCGCGCTGGCAGGCGGCCAGCCGCGCCGGCATCGCCCGCGTCGAGCGCTACTACACCCAACCCATCATGTTCGACCACTATCGCGCGGTGTACGACGATGCACTGCAGCGCAGCGCCGCCCGCGCCGCCGGGCTACGCGATGCGGTCGGCGCCGTGGCCACCTGGCTGCGTGGCGAGCTGCCGATCGATCCCGAGCCGAGCGCCGCAGCGCCCGCCGAACAAGGAAGCGACTGAATGGCCGGCATCGGTTTCGAACTGCGCAAGCTGCTGCGCGCCGAGTCCTACCTCGGCCTGCTGCGCGCTTACACCTATGCGTCGATCATCAGTTCCGGGCCATGGGTGTTTTCCATCGTCGGTTTGATTGCCGTCGGTGTGCTGTCGCTCGGCGTGGTCACGCCCGACACCCTCATCACCCAATTCCAAGTCACGGTGACTTACCTCATCATGGCTTCGCTCATCCTCACCGGCGGACTGCAACTGGGCTTCACCCGCTGGGTGGCCGACCGGCTGTTCGAAAAGCGCCACGCCGACATCGCGCCGGCCTACCTCGGCGTGATGCTGGTGACCACGGCGGTCAGCGGCAGCCTGGGCTGGGCGGCGGCGCTGCTGGGGTTTCACGGCGTGAGCAATCTGTACCGCGTGCTCATCGTGGTGGGGCTGACGCTGCTGGCCAATTTGTGGATCACCACGGTGTTTCTCTCCGGGCTGAAGCAGTACCGCGCCATCGTCGGCCTATACGCGCTGGGTTACGGCATGTCGGTGCTCCTGTCCTACCTCGCCCGGCCATGGGGTCTGCAAGGGCTGCTGCTGGGCTTTCTCGGCGGCCAGTTCACCATGTGGGTGCTGATGCTGTGGCTGGTGCTGCGCAATTTTCCGCTGTCGCGGCCGATCAACCTGAATTGCTTTGGCCGGCGACAAATGTACGTCGCGCTGCTGGCCGGCGGCACGCTCTACAACCTCGGCGTCTGGGCCGACAAGCTGACATTCTGGTTCACCGCCGGTACGTCCAACCCGGTGATCGGCCCGCTGCGCGCCTCGACCATCTACGACCTGCCGGTGTTCCTCGCCTATCTGTGCGTCCTGCCCGGCATGGGCATTTTTCTGGTCAAGTTCGAAACCGATTTCGTCGAGTGGTAC
>JGI24721J44947_10010536_pt1 | contig 11699 bp, 11 predicted proteins | sample YelNatPaOPGAMG01_FD_44947 | JGI IMG/M metagenome (IMG submission 44947)
CCTTTGNNGAGATTTTTTTATTTCCACCGCCCCAAAGCGCGTACGACTGCCCCGGCTACTGCGTGTTTCAATCTCCTTTGCGGAGATTTTTTTATTTCCACGAGATCGATCATGGCTATATCGGGGTGATTCATTCTCGTTTCAATCTCCTTTGCGGAGATTTTTTTATTTCCACAACGCGTGCTCGTCCTGGATCCCCTGGAGGGGAAAGCGTGGGTTTCAATCTCCTTTGCGGAGATTTTTTTATTTCCACGAACTGGAGTGGTTGGTCCGGGTGGCCAGACCACCCGGAGATGTTTCAATCTCCTTTGCGGAGATTTTTTTATTTCCACAACGTGTATCTATCCATGTCGCTGTAATATACTACATCACTCGTTTCAATCTCCTTTGCGGAGATTTTTTTATTTCCACTTGATACCATTTTTGGACGATTGTGGATGTTTTCAGTTTCAATCTCCTTTGCGGAGATTTTTTTATTTCCACTGCTGGTGGTAGGCTATAGCGACCGGGTAGTCGATCGTGTTTCAATCTCCTTTGCGGAGATTTTTTTATTTCCACCTGGAAGGGCACCTGGCGCCCCGACCCGGACAAAATCCGGTTTCAATCTCCTTTGCGGAGATTTTTTTATTTCCACGATCCTACCCGGATTCGGCTGGAGTTGCTGGCGGACGAGAGTTTCAATCTCCTTTGCGGAGATTTTTTTATTTCCACTTGGATGATATCGTGTCCGCTACAATAGCGGACGCGCAGGAGAGTTTCAATCTCCTTTGCGGAGATTTTTTTATTTCCACGCTGGGCGAAAGGTGACCGGGGGGAATTTTACTGGTTGCCCGGTTTCAATCTCCTTTGCGGAGATTTTTTTATTTCCACACGGGCATGGATTTTTTCCTCACTTCCACCCGCCCTACGGAAGTTTCAATCTCCTTTGCGGAGATTTTTTTATTTCCACCTGTGCGCAGGATTTCGCACGAAAAAACGATCTTAGCCTGGTTTCAATCTCCTTTGCGGAGATTTTTTTATTTCCACAAGGAAAACGGAGGGCGAGTGACCAAATGGGCTCGCCCTGTTTCAATCTCCTTTGCGGAGATTTTTTTATTTCCACTCGGCGAAACCACAACCACCCGGCAAGCCTCTCGAGCGTGTTTCAATCTCCTTTGCGGAGATTTTTTTATTTCCACTCAGACTCCCGATTCACGCCAGGCTCCCCATTTTCATCTGGTTTCAATCTCCTTTGCGGAGATTTTTTTATTTCCACCTGGAAAGAGAGGCCCGAGTGATTCAGTGCGCCATTATGTTTCAATCTCCTTTGCGGAGATTTTTTTATTTCCACTAGGATGAAACCGGTCGCATACATCCCGGCTAACTCCGTTTCAATCTCCTTTGCGGAGATTTTTTTATTTCCACAGCCCAAGTGCGTCTGGGTGGATCTGGATTACGACTACGCCGAGTTTCAATCTCCTTTGCGGAGATTTTTTTATTTCCACAAGACGGTTTTTCAGCGATGAGCAACGTGAGATTCCGCCAGTTTCAATCTCCTTTGCGGAGATTTTTTTATTTCCACTTCCGCAGAAGGACAAGCGTATGCTTGTCCTGGACCACGTCGGGTTTCAATCTCCTTTGCGGAGATTTTTTTATTTCCACTTGCCTCTTCTTCATTGAAAAAGACTGAAGATGGTTTGTAGTTTCAATCTCCTTTGCGGAGATTTTTTTATTTCCACTTTCTTTAATTGACTTATTTTACCTGTCCCGCCACACACAGGTTTCAATCTCCTTTGCGGAGATTTTTTTATTTCCACTCCCGCCTATGATAGGGCAGTCCGGCGGGCATTTGAGGAGTTTCAATCTCCTTTGCGGAGATTTTTTTATTTCCACGCTGCAACCGGTCAAGCATAAACCTCATTATCAAGCATGTTTCAATCTCCTTTGCGGAGATTTTTTTATTTCCACCGATTACAGTTCCACCATCACCAAAAACAGTAATATAGTTTCAATCTCCTTTGCGGAGATTTTTTTATTTCCACTCCCAGAATATTTTATACGCTTTTACCTGGGGTTTTACAAAGAAAATCGACGACCCCTTCAAACCAGGGGCTGGGAGATGGGAGAAGACCTTGAAACGGATGTCCGAACCCGCAAATGCCGGACAATCATTACCCTATTCACCAGGACAAATATACATTATAAGTAGAAATGTATGGTCATCGACGACCTCTCACACTTTACCCCTCTTTGGTAACCCTATGAAGTTGTCAAGGAACTATCCACTTTTTCCGTGAAACTCCATNCCCATGATTCTATCCAGTACTTAGATATTCCTTCCCCAAAAAAGAGCGGGAAATCCTTTCCCGGTTTCATCAAATTAGATAGATGTCCAGCTCCTCGGTGAAAGAACCCTCTCCCAACAGCTCCCCCCTAGAGAAGCAGTCCTTACATAGGCGGTAGAAGCGGACCAAGTCCTCCTCCAAGTCCAGCAGCCTCTTCACCTCCTCCTTCATCTTTTCATATTCCTTCCGTCCGAGGTGGCACTCAAAGACGCTGAGCTGGATACGGGACCCGTAATTTTTAAGCGTGTTACATACCCTGGTCCTGGTCCGGTCGTCCTTTATATCGTAGACCACCACCACAAAGGTCTTTTCCTCCAAGGCCTTCCTCCGGAGTTCACCTCACGTATCGCACCTCTTCTTCAGTTAGCACAAGATTCGTGCCTGTCGGCGAAAACGCACGCCGTTTTACCTGATGAGCAAGGGGCGGTAGGGATTTCCATGAAGAATGAAACGCGCAAACCTCCTCGCCTGGATGTGGAACGCCTCCAGGTAAGTAACCGGAGCCTTTCTTTCGGGATGTTGGAAACGGCGGTAGACCGCCTCGTTGTAATAGGAGATAAACCTGCGCAGGGCATCTTGCTCGAACCGGACCGAGTCACCTTCCGTAACGAAGTCGGAAGTCTTAAATGCCCTCCTGTTGACGAGAGTCAGCACCAATGAATCCACCACAACCGGACGCCATTCTTCCATCAAGTCCAGGGCCAGGGAGGGTTTCCCGTACTTGTGGGCATGGAGGTAACCCTGGTAAGGATCGAGGCCCACGGACTCCACCGCTCCGAGGATGTTGTTGAGGAGTAAGGAATACCCCAAGCTCATCATGGCATTCACGGCATCCTTGGGCGGCTTCCTCGTTCTCAATAGAAAACCCATCTCCTCGGGAAGCAATTTCCTCAGGGCCGAAAAATAAACCGCAGAGGAGTACCCCTCCATTCCCCTTATCTCGTCAACATCAACGGCATCTCGGAGCTTTTCAAGGCACTGGTTCAAGAAATCCACCACCTGCCCGACCCTCTTGACTTCCTTCCTACGATTATGCCTCTGTAAAAGCACTTTCTGGTTGTTCACCTTCCCCCATACTATCGAGGCGCAAAGGGAAGCACACTTCCCTTCGTCCAGCCGGGCCATTGTCTGGGCCCGACGCAGCTCCCCGTGGGGCGAAAAAGCCGGGCGCAGCTCTCCCCTGGGCCTACCACGGGAATCCATGAAGTACACGGGGATAGATTCTTTCAAAAGGTGTGCGAGGAGGGGAGTGGTGAGGGAGACATTCCCGTAAACCAGGGCTCCCTCCAGCTTGATCACCGGGACCTCGGCTATTACCGCGTCCTCCTTTTCCACTCTTATTCGCCCGCCCACCTTACCCGCTTTCGCCCCTTGCTCTAAAAGGTAAAGAAAAGCCATGGCCGACGACCCTCCACATGACTATTTCGAAATCAAAACCCAAAAAGTTACATGTGGCAGGTTACCTGACCCATTCCCATGGTGGTCTTCATCCCCAGCCCGGAGTAACGGGAAAAGTCCGCCAGCAGGCGGTAAATGCGAAGGCGCTCTTGGTCCGAAGGGATCAAATGGTATTCACAGAAACCGGTAAAACCGACTTGCCGATACCGGTCGAAGTGCAGGATCCTGGTCCGGAGCTCGTACTTGCTTACCCTTATCTCCCTCTCCGCCCAAAGGTGGAGGTCCTTGCCCAGGTCAACGGGAGCCACCATCGACCAACTCTTGTTGAGGCTAAGCCATACCAGGCGAGGTAGGGGGAAGAGGAAATTGGATCTCCCGCTGCGGAAGGCGGTGGGGGTGTGGAAGCGCAGGACCAGCCTGCCCGGGAGGTCACGGCCCTCGATGATGTGGCGGCGGTAAATCTCGGCGAGCGATTCCTCTTCATGCGTGAAGCCCGTGACCAGGAAACTCTCCCGGCCTATGCGTACCCGCCTCCCCTCCACACCTGGCAAGACGATGTTTTCCCAGATCTCGCCCAGCCGCACATCAAAGGTGGTTATGCGCAATACGTATTCCTTTTCCGGGTCGAGAAGCACCTCTTGCGCTCCCTCGCTCGGGAAATCCCCGAGAAGGTAGGAAACGGTGAAAGGCTTTTGTCCCCTGGAGTCGTGCAGGTTCTGGGCCATTTCCGGGTCCGCATCCCTCAGCAGGTCGAGAAAGGCGGCCATGAACCGCTGCCCTCCCCCGGAGGCGACGGGTCCCTCGCCCAGGGGACGCAAAAACAGCTTGGTCTCCAGAAGCCGGTGATCTTCAGCGGGGCGTTTCAAACCCAAACCTCCATCGTAGTCATCAAAGGACGACGTATGTGTGTTCCTCGAGCACTTCGGCCCAAGATGCCGAAAACTCCTTGGATAATTCCCGAAGAAAAGTCTCGGCGTAGGAGGCGAGCGTCGTCACGTCCCCATCTGACGCCCTTTTCTTCCCGTGCACCAGCATGAGTTCGTTACGTTTCCTTATGGCAGCGTGGAAGTTGCTGAGGTCGGTGACGGTCTTTCCTTTCCACAGGGGGTCGCCCATGGAGAAGAGGAGTATGTGCCCGGGCATGAGCCCGATGTCGGTGGACATCCTTTCCGGGTCCGGCCTCCTCCATGCACGTTTGTAGACCTGGGCGGAGAATTCCAGGTATCTATCCATGACTCTCCGGTCGAGATACCTCCAATCGAAGCTGTCGGTGTTGAAGGGGCCCCCCAACGCTTCCGGAACCTGGGAGAGGCGCAGCTGGGCCACCAGCTCGAGGCAGCGGTACAGTCGTACGACGGCGTCGTCCGGAAGGCCAGCTCCTGCCCTTCTCAGGCCGTTGAGGTAAAGGTCCACGGCCAGGCGAAAACCGAAAGCCGGTTCGTCCCTGAGTACGGAGAAAAGCGACCGTCCCCGCTGTTCCAAGGATAGATACTCCAGAGCACGGAGGTTCTTCTCCAGCCGGGTGACGTCTATTCCTATGTCGAACTGGATCACCTTTTTCAGCGCGGATTCCAGCTTTTCCTTCGCCCTCCCGAAATGGAACCTGTCCCAATAGGAGTAGCCCTGGACGAGCTCCGAGAGCACGCCTATCACCGTGCCGACAGGAAGGGCATAGCGTCCTCTCAGCTCTTCCTCGATCTGGCTGAGGACCCTCAAGGACATCTCGAAGTTCCCCGCGTTGAAAAGGCTCTTGGCCTCCTTGAGCTTGAGGTCGCCCATGGCCACTAGTGGATTGGGTAGCACGGTAAGGTATTCCGTTCCGGGCTTGGGAATGCGGAGGTCCTCCACGTATTCCGAATGGTCCACGTAGATGAGGTCCATCCCCAAGAAATAGGCGGCCACGGCCGAGGCGCTGACCATGGACTTCTTCCCGCCGGTGTTGCATAGCGCGCACAGGCACTGTGCGTCCTTAGACCATTCCATCCATTTTCTACCAACCCTTTCATAGAGCTCCAGGGGATTGTCGGCGTCGATGCGGTCGCGATCATAGGCGATCTCGTGGTCCCTGAGGTAGTCAACCTCTTTTATCACCCGTGAAAGGTGAGCTTCCGTCTCGGGGGTATAGAGGAAGTAGACCTTATGGGGGCGGAGCGCCTCCAGGACCAGGATCAGCGGCTGTGGAGAGGTCCCCAGGGTAAGGATAAGGGCGTTGTAGGAACTGGTTCGCCCACGGTTTTCCCTGACGAACTTCGCCTTCACCAGCGGGAAAACCCGGTTCCAATATTCATCCTGCACCTTGGACAGGCCCCTTTCCCGGGCCTCGGCCAGCCAACGCTCGGCGATCTCCTCCAGCTCGTCTTTCTTCATCTCTCTCCTCCACCCACGCTCCTGGCCAAAAGTGGGCATAACCCGTGTTGCCTCGAGGAAAACTCCGACGAGCCATGGCAGTTCAAACGACGTGGCCGTCGGGAAAACATTGGAATGACCATTTTCTTTTGGGGGGTTCCAACCGGTGACATGCCCGCTTTATTTCCCTCTCACCTTCCTTTTCCAGCCCTTCCTTCGCCGATATCCTATAACCATATGATATGTAAAAGCTACTATGCGCCAGGTATAGGGTGAACTTGCCCCGTTTCTGTCGACCATCGACCTCTGGCAGCGGCCACCTACGCCAAGCCCATTGAGTGGAGTACAGTCTAAACCCACAAGCCCGGCCAATCGAAAGAGTTGAGCGAACAAAGAGCCACTCCTTTCGATAGAAACTTTAGCCAAAACCTAAAAACCGGCCGCCTGAACGGAAGGAACCTTTTCCAGCGTCACCTCCCTTAGTGAATCACGGGTCAAGGAAACGAACCTCTTCTCCGCCAGAGCTTTCCGCAATCAAGGTCGCCACCCTTCTCCGCAGCCGGCTGAAACGCGTCCTGGCCGCCTGTTCGGACATCCCCATCTGGAGGGACACTTCTTTCCAGTTCAAGCCGAGAACGGCGCGCATGAACAGGATACGCCTCTCCNCATCGGAGAGACTGTCGAGGACGCCNCCCACTTCGAAGGGCATCGGGAGCTCGTCCTGGGTTTCAGGGTTCCCCGGCTCGAACGAACTCAAGGCTTCCANGCGGATCCGCCCGCGGCGGGTTTCCTTTCTCCAAGCATCGATCTCCGCGTGCAGGGAAGTTTTCCGCAGGAGATGGACGAAATGGTCCTCGCTCTCCGGGGACAGGGAACCCTCGCACACGCCAGACCATATTCTCAGGGCCGCCTCCTGGAGATGGTCCTCCTCGTCCTGCCATCCGAGGCAGCGGTTGTTCGGCAAGCCTCCGGACATGATTTTACGGCGTGCTTTCCGGTAGGCATCGGCGAGGACTTCAGCGGGGCTCCGTGCCTCGCTCCACTTGAGGCGGGCCTCGCCCTCCCTTAGGCGGTCGACCCCGGGTGCGGAAATTGTGGCTCTGTTCTCGCTCATGCCGGCCTCCTCAAGCAAAAGATTTCTTGTTCCGAAGGCGCAGCGGCGCCTTCCCTCGCCGACGGCCTGAGGGCCGGCCCGGCTGAGCGCCGGTGAGCGAAAACAAAATGCTACCGCTCAAACGCCTCAAAGGAGTCGCTCATCGGTAGCTTTTTCTTATGTACCATATCTGTTGGCCTTTGTAAACCGGTTTTTATGAACGTGGGCTTTGCGGGCCGGCGGATCCGGATGGGGACATATCTTTCCGCCGTCCACGCAAAGCCCGGTATGCAAACGCCTTTCACGTTGCACCACCTCGACGTACCTCGCCTCCACCCAGGGCAAGGTGATGGACGACGCTAACCTCCAGGCGCCTCGCACCCCCTGCCAGCTTACAGAGCTTCGGAGACGTGACCTAACGCGGTCCTTGCGCCTCGCTACAACGCTGCCGGCCCATGCCCTTAGTAAGGAACTAATACCACCTTCGGTTAATCCCTTGCCCCCTCGTTCTCCACCCCCGCCGAAAGATAAACCGACGTGGTATTTACCATTCACTCCAACGCTGACGGTCCTCATGACCGCGGCGAGGGGCTTCGTCGGCAACCTCCATTATGAGGGGGTGGTTTGCCAACTGGTTGGCAGTTTGAAAACCCATTTTTAGTTTTTTCGGTGAAAGACTGCCAACTGTCTGGCAGTCTTATGGAAAATCACAGCCTCATGGGCAGGCGAACCTGGGGTAACGAGCCTATCGGGAAGGCACTCCCGTGGGTATCTGAACCCGCGTTTGGAGATCTGCCCAGACGAGGTTTGTCGAAAGAGCCGGGAACGCTTGACGAAACCACAAAAGCGCGCAGGGCTTCGAGAGTCCGTTTGTCGTAGGTGAAAGGTGGGTTCTCTCCGTCAAGGAACACCACAGGCGACGCCGCGGGAACTCGAAACCGGGAAAGCCTCACACGGAGTACTTCTCCCCTATATGAATGAAGCCTTGCTGGCGACGCTGAAGGAGTTGGCAAGACCGGGAAAGTATTGTCAACAGCATTTCTCTTCACCTCCGATATTGCTTCGCGGGGTTTACCGAGTTGGCGAGACGGGAAATCTTAGCCGGAGTACTTCTCCACGATGCCGCGGGCTCTCTCCAGGACCATGTCCCTGAGTTCCGGGGGCTCGAGCACCTCCGCCTCGCCCCCGAAGGCCATGATCCAGGAGCAGATCTCGGAAAGCCCGCTCACCCGGAAGGTGAGCACGGCTCCCCCGTCCTCGCAGTCGCGGCAGCGCTGGCTGAAGTGCCAGATGCACTCCTTGACGTAGGGGGCCACCTGGGGGCTGAACCTCACCGCCACCTCGCGGGGCTCCCCGCGCAGCACCTGCCAGGCATCGCCCATGTACTCCCGGATGCTGAAGTCCTCCGGGGGTTGGAAGGTCTCTTCCAGGAGCTCGGCCTCCAGGATGCGGTCCACCTTGAAGATCTTGATCTCCCCGCGGAGGTGGCAGTATCCCACCAGGTACCAGGCGTTGCTGCGGAAGAGGAACCCGTAGGGGTCGACGGTCCTCTCGGTCACCTCGTCCCGGGAGAGGGAGTGGTAGGAGATGGTGACCGAGCGGTTCTCCTCCACGCCCCTCTCCAGGAGCTCCAGGACGGGGAGGCGCTTCTGGTAATCCACGGTGGGCTCCCAGGCGGGGCTGAAATGCACCGCCTCCCGGTGCACGGCCTCCCTGATGCCCGGAGGCAGCGCGACGTAGATCTTCTCCATGGCCCTCTCCACCCCCCGCTGGAAGGGGGTCCCCCTCTGGCGGGAAAGGATCTCCGCCCCCATGGCCAGGGAGAGGGTCTCCGTGAGGTCGAACTGCACCGGGGGGAGGAAGAAATCGGGCGAGATCCGGTATCCCTTCTGGTAATAGATGGGAATGCCCGCCAGCTTGAGGAGGTAGACGTCGCGGTAGACGGTGCGCAGGGAGGTCTCGCAGCGCTCCGCCAGCTCGGCGGCACCGATGCCCGGCTTGCCCTCGATGAGGGTGAAGACCTTGAGCAGGCGCCAGAGTTTGCTCGCCCTCTCCATTTACGGCTATCCCTTGTCCTCCAACGCGCGTACCCGGTCTAAAAGCTCCGATGAAAGGCGTCGGAAAAGCTCCTTCAGCTCAACTGCGTCAACCTCCTCGATCATCTCCACCGGCCACCTGGAGATCTCATCGGGGTAATCCCTGGCCTTCCCCATGGCCACCGCCAACCAGTAGAGGTCGAATCCCGGGTCCTTCTCCCCGGCAGCCTTCGCCATGTCCCATATATCCTCGCTCTTGAGGATGAAGAAAAGGTCCACGGCGTCCCTGGGTTCCGCCCTCCCGTAGAAGGCGAGCAGCTTGTCCACCACCAGGTCCCGGTAATCGTTGACCTTTATCCCGAGGTCTGAATCCTCGGGCTCGCCGAGACGATGCGGTGAGTCGTAGGCCAGTTCCACCCTTGTCCCTTCTTTTTCCCCTCCCACCTGAAATTCCACGAATGACTCGTGCCTGCGGATCACCTTCAGCGGGAAGGACTTCCCGAGCCGTCTCTCGAAAAGCCGCGAAAAGGGTAAAACCAGGTTCTCCTGTGTGGTAAAAATATCCAGATCGTATGATTTGCGATGGGCAAGGTAGAAGTCAGCCAGGGCCGTGCCGCCGGTCAAGTAGAAAAACTCGGAGTCCGGAAGCTCCGCGAAGGAGCGCATTATATCCCTCTGAAGAGGCGTTATCACGCCCTTACTGGTGAGCACGGAAATATTCCTCCCACAAGGCCGCGATCTCCTCCGGCAGGTCGAGCCGGGGAAGCAATCCCCTGAGTTCGTCCCAGTCCAGGGAGGCCACGTCCTCGGCTCGCCCGTGAGTGAGAACCTGCCTGATGTACCAGTCCCTCTGGAAAGGGTCGCTCAGGTCGAGCTCCTCCTTGGACCACACGATGTACCTCTTCGGACGCAACCTCGTTTCTCCGCTTCCCGAGCCACGCATTTATGCCGCCCTCCTTCCCATGGAAACCAGTATATACGGAGCGGGCCGATGAGCCAATTTGCGGGGAGGTGGGAGGATTAGGTTGGCGCGCTGCACTTTTACACGGCCATAAAGTACCAGCGCTCGAAAGGCGGCTTAAGCAAAGGCGGCTTAAACGGAAGTTTAGAACCGCCAAAAAATGCGATCACGAGCCACGGCCGCCAGCGCTCGTGGGCGGTTGTTATGCGGGCGAGGCTGGGCCCCGGATCAAGCCGCCCGGATGGCGCGCTTGCCTCGGGTGAGGTGGCGCGGAGGACATCGCGCGGCGCCAAAGGGTCAAGCAGCCGCCCTGGAGGCGGAAAGCACGCCGATCTCGGGTAAAAGCCTACCTGGCGGCCAGTTCCTCCAGCGCTATGCCCATGTTCTCCCGCAGCAGCCTGGCCAGGAGGGGCAGGGAGAGGTTCTCCGGCCCGTAGAGGATGCACTGTATCTCCGGCATGTAGAAGTAGAGGAGGGGCCGGGTGGAGAGCAGGGTGCGCCTCAGCTCCTGGGCCACGGGATGGGAGTCGCCGAGCTCCAGGCCGGCCCTACCCCAGCCGGGCAGCAGGGAGTAGCGGATGGCGTTGACCTTGAACTCCGCCCCCTGGGGTTGCTTGAACTGGTAGAGGTGGCAGAAGTACTTGAAGATCCCGCTTCTCGCGGCGCTCACCTTCTGGCCACGCAGGGTGAGGATGTGCTCCCCCTTCTCCGTGAGGCGGCAGGTGAGCTCGTTTTCGGTCTCCGAGAAATCGATCCCCGCCATGAACTTGGGGTAGTTGTAGATGTCGATTCCGCCCCTCAGGGCCAGCTCGGTGTTCACCGGCAGGTGGTGGATGTAGGTGTGGAAGGCGCTGCGGATGAGCTGGCGCAGGAGGTTGTACCCCGGCAGGGGAAGGACCAGGGGGTCGTTGAGCAGCACCCCGATGGCGAACTCGTTGTAGGGCTCTATGTCCGTGTCGTAGTACTCGAAGGCCGTGAGGTGGACGGCTCCCACGCCGGGAACCAGCTGCGCCGGGGCGTAGCGCGCGTCGGGCACCAGCCTCTTGAGGGCCGGAAGCGCGGCCGGAAAGACCGCGGTCATGGAACGGGCGCTGCGGTAGAAAACCGGGAGCTTGACCGTCTTCCCCAGCAGGGTGGCCTCCACCTGCTCCACGCCTTCGAAGAAATCGTGATGCATAAGATCACCTCCTGTCCTCGTGTTCCAAGCGCGTGGTCGCCGCACGGACTTGCTGAACTTGCATTGACTACCTAGATTATTTTCTTCCATCCCGGCGTGTCCCTCAAACATTGGGCGGCTTCCGGCGATGTGTTAGATTAAGAAAGGTAAACGGGTCGCTGGAAGGTGGTGGTGGATAGCTATCCCGGGGCGCTGGAAGGTCGCGGGGAGGTAGCAATCCGTTGAGTGGGATTACGGGAAGGATGGCCATGCGCGGGTACCTGGGAGTGGACGTGGGCTCGGTGAGCACCAACCTGGTGCTCCTGGACGAGAACGGGGAGGTGGCGGCCTCCGTCTACCGGCGCACCCAGGGCCAGCCCATCCG
>JGI24721J44947_10010548_pt1 | contig 11692 bp, 9 predicted proteins | sample YelNatPaOPGAMG01_FD_44947 | JGI IMG/M metagenome (IMG submission 44947)
GTAATTAAGAAGACAACCGAGAGTCTTATGATTCTTGTTTTTCTGGTGGTTCTGGTATTCGTTACAAGCATGATGTCGGTCATAACCACCTTCAGATACACCACAGTTAACGGTAAAGAGGTCATTTCAACTGCAGTTTCCAGCACGTCGTATATCTGGATGATAGCAGCAATAATATTCGGTGCATTTTTAGTGGCAGCTCTGGTAATGTTCATTCTCAGGCTGAAAAGGTTCAAGTCTGAGATGAATAAGGAAGCAACTTCAGCAGAAAAAGCTTGAAATGCAAGTGCAGATCAGCTTTACATTTATTAAAAAAAGGCTTTCACCGCATTCCAGCATTAGATAATTCCGGAAAATTTCCTGAAATATTTTGTTCCGGCATTTTATTTTTTATAAATTGCCAGTATCTCCCGGAATTTTTCCTCATTTTTCAAATAAAATTCACGTGCAGGTTCAAGCAATTCTATAAGGTATTCAGACACAGCTGATTTCAAATCCATGGGGTGGATTTTGTTTTCCAGATACATGGATGAAAACTCGTTCCAGCTTCCTATGGTGAAAGGTCCTCCTTTCGATTGGGGCCTGTTGATAAGGAGAGGTTTTTTCGAAAATGGGAAAAATATCTCCTTAACTATTGAAGCAACCGGATTTCCTGTAATATCCCCCATGGGACAGAATGCATTCTTCAGCTTCTTTCTGATCTCATCAGGAGAATCAGACAGGAAAACGGCTGAATTTGGATCGCTTTTTGACATTTTCTTAAAAGAGTCCATTCTCCCTGAACCCAGTAAGCTACCAAGAAGAGGCCCATGCAGAGATACAACCTTTTTAATGCCCATCCTCTCCTGAATGTCTCTTGCAAGCATGTGGGCATGGCGCTGGTCCATACCTCCCACAGCCAGATCCAGATCCATGTATATGATATCGGTAACCTGCATGAGAGGATAGATGTATTTGCTGAAGTCTGTGTCAGCATCATCTTCTGTCCTTCCCATTATGGGGAGCGATCTTCTCAACCTGGCCAGGTTGGTATTCTTTGCAACTTTCAAGAGAGTTTCCCAGTATGCCTGATCCTTCACAACATCAGAAGCCCACACAAACTCAACATCCGGCGACAGGCCCAGAGCCAGGAGGCTTCCTTTGAGCATTTCACCACTGAGTCTGATCAGCCTCATGTCTCCGCCCAGTTTGTCGTTTATCCTGGCGTGCCAGTCAGCTAAAAGAATCCTCACATGCACCCCAGCTGCAACAAGATCATTGATTTTTTCCTTCCAGATAATGGCGGTACCAAGATGCGGTATGCCTGAGGGTTCAAATCCTATGTAACCTTCACTCCGGGACAGATCAAGCCGGGCAAGATCCTCATGGGTTACAACTTCAACCATGTTCCTTTCTGCTAGTTCAATGCTGTCCATTATAAACGTAAATAATAAGGATGCTATTAAACAATTTTTGAAAAGGTTTGTTATGTGGACTATAACCTGAAATTCTGTACTTAATTTCTAACTGTTCTGATGATCACCAATTGCATTTGCAGGTGAAAAGTATCAGAGAAGCATGTGTATCACAAGAACGAAAAGAAGTACCATTGAAACTGTAAGGGCAAATGCTCCAACTATTTTCAGTAATTCCGATCTTGCTGAATATCCGTATATATTTCTGTTCCCCTTACCAGGCTTCCAGTAACTATTCTGATGCTTTCTGTACCTTGCTATTGACCAAAGTGTTTCATGTAGTCTGAATCCCACATTCGTTGTTCTGGCGGCTTTCCTCTTATTGTGCTCCATCTGTTCCAACTCCCATTTTATGCACTACAACCGGCATATATGGNCCTTCCTGTGATAGCCATATCTTCTTTTCCCTGCAGAGGAACAGGCAGTAAATCAGTGATACAAAGNCTTCAAGTTTTGATGCTGNGAAATAGGNTTCCAAATAGAAATCTGTCTCCGGTATAGCTTTAATTCTCTCGTAAAGATCCCTGATCTCCTTTTCAGGTTCTTCTGCATGGAGTTCGTTCACTATATCCTCCATCACAGAGAGTGAAACCTCTCCAGACGGTTTTTCATTTTTAACTGCAGGTTCTCTCTTCCTGTAGGCAGTTTTAACATATTCTAGAAGTTCCACAAGAAGCACCTTGCTCTTATGATCTGATCTTACCGGCAGATCAAGGGGCAGGATTGCGTCACTGAAGTTGTTGAATTCTGTTTGATCTGAAGTTTCTATCTCTGTTGAAATTGAAATTTCCTGTTCTTCAGGTTCCTGAGCATCACTCTCAGGTATGATCCTCTTCCTGACAGAAATCTCGCTTTTTTCCATTAATACATGCCAGGCAAGTGTGAGAACATATCCGGCAGTGCCGAAATCACTGAATCCCTCACTTATAAGGCTTTCAAATATGGCTGAAAATGCAATTATGTTCACTGACCACGGATCCACAAGACCCTCTTTGCACATCTCAAATATTCTCGACACTGATCTGTAGAAAGGGTCTGAGTATTCAACCCCATGATCCATATCCTCCAGTATATCCCTGTAAATCTTCACGTCAGAATCAAGCAGTGTCCCCTGAGTAACAATGCTTTTCAGAATATCATTATTATCCATCAAAATGCCTCCGTCCCATCGTTAAGGGTCTTTTCAAAAACCTCGGAATTCTCGTCATCGAAACTTGTGACCCCTATGACATGGTCTGCATACTTTAACATGGCCTTCCTGAGGGAAACAACCAGTATCTGTGAAGTCTTGGAATTCTGCATAAAAAGGCTTCCCGTTCTCTCCGCATTTGCACCGTCCAGGAACATGTCGACCTCGTCCAGATAATAGATTGGGGACGGCTTTATCCTCTGAACAGCCATTATGAAAGCAAGGGCTGTAAGGCTCTTTTCACCCCCAGAAAGTGCATCAAGCTTGCTGAAATTTGTCCCCTTTGGCCTTGCTCTTATGTGAACCTCGGAGTTAAGTGGATCGTTTTCATCGCTGAGGATAAGCTGTGCCTCACCGCCTCCGGAAAGGTTGTAATAAATACTGTTCATATCAGTTCTCAGTGAATAATAGAGCTTCAGGAATGCTTTCTTCTTCTCATCGTTGAGCCTCTGCATCAGATCCTCAAGTGATTTCTTCTCATTCCTGAGCCTGTCAATTTCACTAACAAGCGTTCCAAATTCATCCGTGACAAGTTTGTATTCCTCTATGGCCTTCTGGTTAATTGGGCCCAGGATCTCAATTTCAGAGGACAATGCTTCAATGCCTCTCTTCAGTTCATTGCTGCCCGTTCTCTCTGCCAGAACCTCCCCGCCGAGTTCTGCCATTTCCAGCTCTTTTTCAGAAGTTCTTGATGAATTTGTATCCAGTTTGGCATTGAGGCTTATGACTATTCCCCTCTGGGTTGATAGATCGGCGTCAAGTTTCCTTACGTTCTCATTATGGGCATCTATTTCCTTCTGCATGGACTGAAGTTTCTCATTGAACTCCCTTGATTTTGAATCCAGCTGGCTTTCAAGCATTCTCAGTTTCTTAAGGTCTGTTTCACTTTCTTCATACTCTTTCTTTATCTGCCTGATGTCTGCGGCATCCTTCTCCACTGTTGCCTTAAGATTCCTTATGACGTCTGAAAAATTCTTTTCTCTTTCCCTCTGTGTGGCAAAATCGCGATCTATGCGATTCATCTGATCATTCAATGCCGCCTCTTCTATTTTTAGCTGGCTGAGTTCCCTCTCTATTTTTCCCTGTATTTCCATGGTTTCAGGGGAGTTTTCCCTCATTTTATCAAGTAAGGATCTCTTCTCGGTTTCGAGCACTTCCACATTTTTTGCAAGAACAGAACGCTGGTTTTCCAGATCTCCAAGTTCCTTCTCCTTAAGGCTGAGTTTGTTTCCCAGTTCCTCAAGATCTGTTTTAAGTTTTTCCAGTTTTACCTTTCCATCGTCCACAATTGTTTTTAGGTGCTGTTCCTCAGATCCGCTGGATCCCTCACTTTTTGACATGCTTGTAAGCTGCCTGGTAACATCTTCAAGTTCCTGGTTNCTCTCATTAATCAATGGNCCAAGTGCACNTAATTCATCATTTAGATCCCTGAGTTTTGATGACAGTTCTGCAATNCTGGCNTCGCTNTCCNGTGAACCGGATCTCTTTTCACTGAAGCCCCCTGTTATTGCTCCGCTTGCTTCGAAAATATCGCCGTCCATTGTGACCAGACGNACNCCTACCATGTATTTTCTGGCTGTATCAACATCCCTTACTATGACAGTATCCTGGAAAGCATACCAGATCACATTTTCATAAATTTTNTCATATTTAACCGTTTCAAAGACATATCCCAGAGACCCCTCCGATCTACTGACAATTATTGCTTTCCCCCTTGGCCTGCCTACAGTCATCTTATTCAGGGGAAGAAAGGTCAGTTTTCCCGTCTTCTCTTTCTTGAGCACTTCCAGGCACTTTGCTGCCACTGAATCATCATCCACCACAACTGCATTGAGTCGGGAACCGGCAGAGGATTCAATCGCATTCCTGTACTTCTCCTCAAATGAAATCAGCTCTCTTACAGGGCCATGTATTCCGGAAATTCTCCCCTCATTTCTGGCTGCCATAATAGAATGGAGGGCCCTTCCTGAGGACATGTTTCTCTTTTCACTGGAAGCCTGTATTCTTTCATACTCGCGGCCCAGTGTCTGAAGTTCCCTGTTTATTTCATCCTTTTGTTTCCCAAGGTCCTGAATTAGAGCTTTCAGATCATAATATCTCTTTGTTAACTTCTCTCTCTGTTCCTTCTGCCCTTTTGCCACATCTCCACTCTGATGGAGTCTCCACTGGGCATCCTTTATCTGGAACTCCACTGTTTTCTGGTTTTCCTCCAGATGTGACATGTTGCTGCTTATGCCAGTCCTCTCTGAAAGCAGATCCTGTCTTTTGGCGTCAAGATCAGCAATTTTTATCCTCAGGTCAGACAGTTCAGATTCCATCCTGTTTAATTTTTTCTGGGCGTCAATTAAAAATTTTGAACCGCTTTCGTTCTCCTTCCTTATGAGGCTTAACTCATACTCCTTTTCCCCGATTTTCTTCATATTCTCCGCAATCTTAAGATCATTCTGACTCTTGCTTAGTTTCAGTCCGGCAAGAATTTTGCCTACATCTTCCATCTCCTGGATGTTTTCCTTTATCTTCTGGCCCAGATTCCGGATCTCAGTTTCAAGATCCTCGTACCTTATTTTCTTTGTTGCAGTTTCCACAACTCTGTTTTCAATTTTTTTTCTTAACTCAGTCAGTTCAGAACCTGCAATAGAGTCTCTCTCTCTTTCCAGTTCCATCATATGTGCCTTGATACCTGCAATTGAGGTCTCTTCTTCCCGTATCCTGTTTTCAATTATAGAGATCTCAGAATTAATTCTCTCTATCTGCTGTTCCATTGAATTCTTTTCCCTCTTAAGTGCTTCAATCTCATAACTGACCAGGGTTGTTCGCATATCTTTTATCTTTCTCGAGATTACATTGTATTTTTCGGCTGCCTCTTTCTGAACCTTAAGTTCTTCGGACCTTCTCCATGCCTCTTCTCTCAGGATCTCAAGTCTTGTCATGTTGTCGTTTATGGTTCCCATGTCATCTTTGGCCTTTCCAATCTGTATGTCGTAGCTTTCTATTCCCGCAATACTTTCTAAAAGTTTTCTTCTCTCCACACCCGTCATTTTTATTATGTTGTTTATGTCCCCCTGCAGAACAAAACTGTAGGAATCAAGGTAGATGTGAAGTGCGTCAAGGAGCCTTTCTATGTCACTGTGCTTGCATCTTGTGCCGTTTATTGAATAAACTGAATGGTAACCATCTACGTCAGACAAAAGTTCCCTTGTAATTCGGATTATTCTTTCGTCTTCAGGTCTGTCCATTTCCTCGGTATTAACTGTAATTGTTACGCTGCAGTAGTCTTTCTGCTTTTTTCCGGATGGGGGGTTATGCACAAGATCCCCAAGCCTGTCTGCCCTCACGGATTTCGATGACCTTACACCGAGGACAAATAGCAGAGAATCCCCTATATTACTCTTTCCACTTCCATTAGGTCCACTGATTACAGTAAAACCTTTTTTGAATACAATTTTCCTTTTGTTTCCAAAGGATTTAAAATTATCCAGCTCAAGAGATTCAATGATCATGTTCAACCTGTCTGACAATCGTCATATACTTTATGTTTTAATATGTATTTAAGTCTTATTATTTTTCATTTTTTGAATCTTGCGGGTTGTTGAAAACACAAAGTAATTATTCAATTATCCAAGGTGGAAGGGAATTTCAGAAAACTGGATGATCAAATTCATTCCTGATCTTTTTCCTCAAATCCGGGTCTTTCATGTATCTCTGTGCAGCCTCACTGAGAACTTCAATAACTGTTGCAAGAGGTCTCTTTGCTTCTGGAGATCGGGCAGCCTCCAGGGACTTTTTTGAATGCCATGGTGTTCCTGCCGGAGCAATCTGGAAATGAAGCTCAATTGCTGGAACAACCTGCGTTACATTTGCAAAATCTGTGGATCCACCTGGAAGCCTTTTCATAGTCTCTTCGACTGTAGGCACCTCAACTCCTTTGCTGACTATTATCTCACGAATAAAATTTGAAAGTGTTCTGTTAACCTTTACTGTTGAAAACAGAGGGCCGATCCTTTTCATTGTATATTCAGTTTCTGTTGCTATACAACATCCTTTCACTATGGTCTCAAACCTGCTCATCAGCACTCCATGGTAATTTAAGTCTGAGGATCTTATTCCGAATACAAGTACCGATCTGTCAGGTGTGACATTTGANGCACCTCCCCCCTCTCTTATAACTCCATGCATTACCACATTNGCATCTCTTCTTACATGNTGCCTCAGCATGTTCACGGCGGTATATGTTAGAATGGCAGCATCCAGNGCACTCCTNCCCTGGTCNGGATTTGCAGCTTCATGGGAAGATCTTCCTTTGAAAGTCACCTCNACATCCTGAACAGCAAGGGCCTGGCTTGCCACATTCCACTCACTTCCGGGATGTGCTCCAAGCACTAGATCAATATCATTGAACGACCCCTTATTGGCAAGGAGTATTTTTGATCCTGAATAATCTCCGGTGCCCTCCTCATCTGGTGTTCCTATTACAACGATGGTTCCATCTTTAATCTTTCTGGAAGCATCTATTGCCGCAAACACATTTGCTGCTGCAATAAGATTGTGGCCGCAGGCATGTCCTATTCCAAGGAGGGCATCATATTCGGCCAGAAACGCAACTGTTGGTTTCCCTTTACCTACCGTTATCTCTGCCCTNAAAGAGGTGGGTATGCCCTTGTAACCCCTTTCTACCTTGAAACCATTTTTCTCAAGTATATTCTCTATGAGTTCTGATGATTTGAACTCTGAGCTTCCAACTTCGGAAAGTTCATGAATTTTTAAAGCAAGTGACCAGGGACTGTAATCCTGAAAATCTGTTGATTCCATAGTTAATAAACAGTTCGCATAATATAATTATTTTGATTTATTTCGCAGCATCGGCTAATTTCTTTTACAGTTAAGTTTCATGATCTCTTTTATATCTTATTTTCTCGTGTTGTAAGCTGGTGTTATTACGAGGCTTGTTGAAGTGAAAATACCACGATGCCATAAGGGCCAGATAAATAAATTCCCATGATTGTAGCCGCAGGCGATAATTATCTCCAGAGCCAAAATCTATTGTACAATAGAATGTATTAAGTACGATTTGGTTACTGAAATTGAATAGTTATNTTGTAACTCCAGGGTTTTCCCATATTNCAACATATGGGAAGGTGAACATAACCGCTACATCGGTCGATGATGGTTTATTATGGTCTATGATTTTCTATGTTTATAACTGATATTGCAATGATAGGAAATACCAGAATTATGGAGAAGAGAACCCTGGCCTGACTGATCCATAGGCTCATGAAATAATATGATTCAAATTATTAAAGCCACCGGGTAAACTATATTTATATATGGCATTGCATCATATCCTTACAATGGTCACCAGAAGGCACGAAATTGAACTGATTACCGGATTGGTGGGACTTGTCCTGGTCATTCTTGGGGGGTATTTTATAGGAACAGTTTTTAAGGCAATATCTAAAGAGGCGCCGTCTCTAGAAGCCGGGTTAATTCTTCTCGTTATAGGGCTTGTAATACTCACGCTCATAATCCCAAGGATGTTAAGGAAGAAGAAAACCCAGTAACTTCATAATTTCTTATCCAAAAGGGATTGGTGTTTCAAAATCACAATTTTTAAAAATTAGTTTATGGTCAGATCGGGTTCAATTTAGTCCTGAAGGAGATTGGACCATGTTGTTATTCAAACAACCTGATAAATGTATTTACCTGCCTTTAAATTGCGGTTTTTTCTTCTCAAGAAATGCCTTTATTCCAATTTCATGATCTTCAGTTCCGAACACTTCAGCAAATGCATCTATTTCATCCTGGAATCCTTCATCCGGCCGCTTTCTTATTAAACTCTTAATCAATCTTAAAGAAACAGGTGGAAGTCCCGCATATTGAGAGGCAATTTCCTGTGATCTTTCAATGACTTTATCCGAAATCTCATTCACAATCCCCATTTGAAGGGATCTTTCTGCAGTGATTCTGCTACCAGTTGAGGCAAGGTAAAATGCATTCCCCTCCCCAACAAGTTCCTTGAGTCTCTGGGTTCCTCCAAATCCAGGGACAATCCCAAGAGTAACCTCAGGAAGCCCCATCTGTGCATCTGGAGTGCATATTCTAACATCGCATGCCAGAGCAAGTTCGAAACCTCCTCCCAGGGCATATCCATGAATTGCTGCTATTACAGGGAAAGGATAGCTGCTTATTGAATTCATAACCCTGTGTCCACTGTCAGCAAACTGGAAAGCGTCAGATTCTTTCATCTGCAGAAAATTGTTTATGTCGGCGCCCGCAGAGAAAGCCCTGTTCTTCCCCGCTATAATAGTCGTCTCTTTCCTTTCCAAAGTAAGCACACTCTCAATTTCCTCCAGGGTCTCCATATTCAATGGGTTGAGTGGAGACTCCCGGTTGATCCATATAATCCTGTAATTGTTCTTCTCTTCCAGCTTTATGTTCTTATAATTCATTTCACACACCTCAGTATTTATAAAACCCTTCTCCAGTTTTTCTTCCAAGTTTACCCGCATTCACAAGATTCCTTAAAGTTACAGGGGGTTTGAATCTTACATCTCCAAATTCAGTATAAAGGACCTGCATTATGTCATAAACAACATCGAGGCCTATGAAATCTGATAGCTCCAGTGGACCCATGGGGTGGTTCATCCCCATCTTCATGGTCTTGTCAATATCACTTTTCGTTGCCACATTTTCTTCCAGTGCCAGTATGGCCTCCCTGAGAAGGGGCATNAGGACCCTGTTGGAAACAAAGCCCGGAAAATCCTCCACGATTACCGGCTCTTTACCAAGGGATTTGGACATCTCATAGACCATTTTTACAACACGTTCCGATGTGCTGCTGCATTTAACGATCTCTATAAGTTTCATTACTGGTGGTGGATTGAAAAAATGAATACCCAGAAAACGCCTTGGGTCGTTAACCTCCCTGGAAAGAAGATTAATGGATATGGATGATGTGTTGCTGGCAATTATTGAGTTCTCATCTGCCAGTGCATTAATCGCTTTGAAAACCTGCTTCTTTAAATCAGTTCTCTCAAGTACGGCCTCTATGAATAGGTCTGAACCTTTTCCTTCCTGCAGGTCTCCAGTAAATTTAATCCTTGAAAGAATTGCATCCTCCGGATCTTTCAAGAGCCCTTTTCCATTCAAGCGTGTAAGTGAGGAAAGTACTGTTTTCTTTGCCTTTTCAAGGGCTTCAGGGTAAACATCATTCAGTATTACCTCATGATTCCCCATGGCAAAGACCTGGGCAATGCCGTTTCCCATTGTACCTGCACCAACAACTGTAACCTTCATCTTACCGCCTCCAGAGTCATTGTGTGTGCCCCTCCTCCTCCATGACAGATTGTTGCAAGTCCGGTTTGAAGTTTATCTCTTAACATGGAATTGATCATAGTAACAAGAATTCTTGAACCACTGTTTCCAAGGGGATGTCCTATTGCAATGGCGCCACCTCTGATATTGAATCGGTCCATTTCTATTCCAAGCTGCCTCTGCACTATGAGTGAGGCCACTGAAAATGCCTCATTATGCTCAACAACATCATAATCGTCTATCTTTTTTCCGGTTCTGGAAAGCAATTTTCTTGTGCAGGGAACAGGGGTCTCGACAAAATCCCTTGGTTCAAGAGATGCTGATTCGAAACCCGTGATCTTTACAAGAGGCTTCAGGTTGTTTTCATTTACATATTTTTCAGATGCAATTACAAGTGCCGATGCACCATCGGAGAGTTGGGATGAATTCCCTGCAGTGAGAACTCCATTACCGCCAAAAGCAGGCTTAAGTTTCTGAAGATCCTCCAATGAAGTCTCCCTGATTCCTTCATCTGATTTTATCTCTTTCACTTGAACGATTTCACCTGAATAAAAACCGTTCTCAGTATTTTTATGGGCCAGATCAAAGCTTCTATACGCATATTCATCAGCCTCTTTTCTGGTTATTCCGAATTTCTTTGCAGATCTTTCTGCAGAAATGCCCATATGTTCATGGTAAAAGGCATCCAGTAAGCCATCGTTAAGCATGGTATCCATAAACTCCAGTTTCTTGTTGAGAAGCTGCTTCGGTCCCCATCTTACCTCTGACGGAACCATAAAAGGGGAATGGCTCATGCTTTCCATTCCTCCTGCCACTATGAGATTTTTCTCACCAAGGGCTATCTCCCTGAAAGCATGCTCCACTGCTAGCATTCCTGATGCGCATACAACATTTACTGTATATTTTGTAACCTCGCTGGATAATCCTGATAGGGTAGCAACCTGACCGGCGGGATTCTGCCCAACACCTGCCTGAAGTACATTTCCCATTATGACCTCTTCAATATCAGACTGTACGACTCTTGATGCCTTAATTGCTCCCTTAACAGCTTCTGATCCTAACTCCGGTGCAGTTATTGCTGCGAAGGACTTTCCAAATTTTCCTATTGGTGTCCTTTTTGCGGAAAGAATGTAAACATTGTTCATTTCCATCTGCAAGTAATGACCACTTCAAATAATATTTTTCTGGGAGAAGTACATTTAAAATTGATGGCAAGTGTAAACTAAAAAATTCCTGTGAGTATAATCACGGACCGATATATATATAGTGATGTATTTTATAAATATGGGTAAAAAACAACTAATGTTGGTAAGTATTCCAGCTGTTGTAATAGTAATTCTAGTCATCGGAATTTCTTTCAACGTACCAGTTTCTCAAAGTTCAACCATAAGCCCATTTTACACAGGTCCTGTATGTTTCGTTGAGCCATTAAATTCTACGGATAATTATTCAATAGGTATAATAGACGACTTAATTATTGGCTTGCATCCAAATCAAACTAAAACCGTGATTTATTTGAAAACCTCTGACCTGGGAAATGATAGTATTGGTCCAGAGATTACCTCTTCTGGAAACATAGTCTTGAATGACACAGAATATTCTTACGATATGGTAGTACAACACTCAAATTTTAAAAATGGAAACTCAACAATTGATTCCTTATCGCTTTTCAATCAGACAGAGAGTTATTGTAGCAGTGGTTTCCCGGAACATATTTCAATTAAGACAACAATTAAAA
>JGI24721J44947_10010564_pt1 | contig 11683 bp, 9 predicted proteins | sample YelNatPaOPGAMG01_FD_44947 | JGI IMG/M metagenome (IMG submission 44947)
AGGTTGAAAAGTCTTTCGAGATTCCAGTTTCTCTCTCCGGCCTTCATGAGCTCCTCAGAACTGTAGTTGAATCCCGTAATTGCGTTTATCAACTTTCTGTANTCCTCAAAGTTGAGTGCGAAAGAAGGGAACTGGCAGAGCCCGGAACAGTCCATCACCTCNGTGAAATCCTGGACGTATTTCACAAGAGCAGCTTTCCCTTCGATTTTTGTTGGTTCTGAGACNGGTTGAACTCCAAGTATCTCGTTGGAAATTGTGTACGCCCTCATGTGTGATCCGCCTATATTGCTTGTCGCATATTCCAGGGCCATTCCCCAAACACCCCTGGGGTCATAAGCTGCAAGTTCCTGCCCCTTGACGGATATGGATGCATCAGGATACCCGTACTTCGTGGCCAGTCTGAGGGAGCCTTCAGCAAGCTCATTTCCAAAATCCTTTCTATATGCNAGTTTCGTGGACATTTCGAGTAATGCGCTCTGGTTTCCGAATTTAGGCTTTGTGGGTCCAACATCCTTATCCGGAATCTTACCCTTTTCATAGAGTTCCATCGCAGCGGAAATCGTGAGTCCTCCTGAAATTGTGTCGTATCCGAGCCTGTCTGCATTGTCGTTNGCAGCAATGATGCTGTACAGATCATGGATTCCTGTGCTCGCTCCNAGGGCCCATGCACTCTCGTATTCGGGTCCTTCACTCTCTCTTTCATTGTACCGTACTACCCTACCGCATCTTATAGGACAGGCAAAGCATGGCTGGTTATGAAGGAGATAAGTTTCCGCAAGTCTTTCACCGCTGATCTCCTCGGCCAGGGGATCATCCCCGGAATCGGTGGAATTTTTTGTCGAGTATATTCCTGATTTGTTTATTATATTGACGAGAACCTCCGTCCCGAACTGTGTCAATCCCTGGGATGTTACGGGGTTTTCCTTGAGCTTTTTCAGCATTTCCTGGAGAACTGAGTTATATTCTGAGGGATTGGCAACCTTCGGGAGTGTGCCACCANTTGCAACAACAGCCTTGAGTTTCTTGGAGCCCATCACAGCTCCAACCCCGTTCCTCCCTGCAGCCCTGTGTTTATCATTGATGATGGAAGCAAATCTGACCAGATTTTCCCCTGCCGGTCCGATGCAGGCGATGCTGGCTGCTCTGCCCGCTTCCTGGGAGAGGAAATCACTCGTCTCAAACACATCTCTCCCCCAGAGTTTTGAAGCATCCCTCAGTTCCGCTTTCCCCTGGGAAACAAAAAGATAAAGCGGCGATTCTGCCTTGCCCTTGAATATTATCATATCGAAACCGGAATGTTTCAGCCTCGCTCCAAAGTAACCCCCAGAATTGCTCCTTGTTATGGTCCCTGTAAGCGGGCTCTTGGTGACGACCATGTATCTGGANGCTGTCGGTGCGTTCGTTCCTGTAAGCGGGCCGGGAGCAAANATAAGCTCATTTTCAGGAGAGTAAGGATCTATCTTAGGGTCCACTTCATCAACGAAATATCTGGTAGCAAGGCCCTGGCCACCGATGTACTGTCTTGCCCACTGCATATTTGTATCTTCAATCTTGACCTCTTTCTTGGTGAGGTCAACCCTCAAAATCTTTCCTGTGAATCCTCCTATCATTCCCATTACCATTCGAGAATTGAAAGTGAAACTCAAATACCTTTCCCAAATTTAGGCAAAGTGAAATATCTAGCAGGGAGCTGGAAAATCAGGAGAAGGAAATCCAAAAGGAGTGCTTTCTGGCCCTGAGAAATGATTTCTCTTAAATCATTGAACTTGGAACGTTTTATTATTTCCCTTTTCATTCATGAGAAGTGATTCGTTCAATATGCATTTCCTGCGGGAAGGAAAAGACGGAGTTCAATTATAAGCCTGTGTGCGACTGCGGCGGAATTCTAGTGCCGAAGATAGATTTCAGGTACAGGGAGGGGAAATACATTTCCAACTATCCATACATAGAGAAGGAGATAACTCTAGGTGAAGTTGAAACCCCTCTGGTAGATATGGGAAATATAAAACTGAAGCTGGACTATTATTCCCCAACCTTTTCGTACAAGGACAGGGGCAGCAAGGCTTTGATATCAAGCTTGCTATCCCATCTACCCAGGGGTTACACTATAAATGAAGACTCATCCGGAAACGCAGGCTCCTCGATAAGTGCGTACGGATCAGCGGCCGGATTCAAGGTCAACATTTTCGTGCCAGAGAGTGTTAGGGCGGAAAAAACCAGACAGATAGAGGCATACGGGGCTGAAATTAAGATTATAAAGGGTACGAGAACTCAAGTGCAGGAAGCTGCAGCAATCAGCCCGGGATACTATGCCAGTCATGTTCTCAACCCCGAATTCAGGGATGGAATCAGGGAACTTAGTTACGAGATATTCAGGCAGCTTGGTCACAGGGTACCCGGGAGAATCTTTTTGCCTGTATCTGCTGGTACCCTTCTCCTGGGCGTGATTTCCGGGTTTGAGCACCTAATGAACTCGGGGGAAACGGAAAGAATGCCGGAAGTGGTTGCGGTTCAGACTGAGGCCGTTTGCCCGCTATGTGCTGCCGTTAATGGTTTCACATACGATAAGAACAACAATATCAACTCTGTGGCTGATGCCCTCATATCAAGAGAACCGCTGCTTTTAAATCTCATGGTTGAGGGAGTTAAGAGATATGGGAGGTGTGTCGTAGTATCGGATGATGAGATAATCAGGGCGAGGCAGGAGCTAGCAAGAAAGGGGTTTTACGTTGAATACAGCTCTGCAACTGTTCTGGCAGCCTATAAGAAGATGGATGAGAAGGAAAGCGTGCTGGTTCTCACTGGCAACGGTCTCAAGACACCACAGGCGCCTATGATCAGCCACCGACAATGAGCCCTGCTATTATAATGGTGCCTCCAATCAATGTCAACCACTGTATTTGCTCATGTATCAGGAAGGATGCAGATATAACGGTGACGAACGGTGTGATGTAGAGAGTCAATCCAGCCTTAATCGCATCCACTTTCTTCAGTCCATCAAACCACAGGTAGTATCCCAGAAATGTTGCGAATACCCCTATGAAGACGAGTGATATTATAAGGAATGTGTTCCTGGTAGAAAAGAGAACGTGGAGACCTGGAAAAGCAAAGGGCAACAGCATGAAGGCACCGAGTATTGACACATACCCCGTTACATTCATAGGATTATGTCTCGAAAGTATGTCTTTTCCGATAACTGTGAAGATTCCCCAGGAGAGGGCACTCAGAAGAACAAGGACAGCAGAGACTATCTCCTCACTCTTCAGCCCCGTAGGCTTGAGGAGGACAATGAGACCTACAGTTGCAATGAACAAACCAAGGAACCTCCGAAGTGTAAGCCTATCCTCCTTCAGCATCACTCCAAGAATAACTATGAATATCGGCTCCAGGCTCACTATGAAGCTAGCATCTCCCGCACTCAGACCATTTTCCCCGTAGATGAAGAGGAGCTGATATGAAAGAACCCCAGTCAGGGCGAGAGCAAGAAGAATTAAAGATTCACGAAATGAATACCTCTCCCTTATCAACAACACAAGGGGTACAAAGAATATGGAGGCAATGAGGAATCTTGAAAAGGCTATTTCCTGGGGGTCAAGATAAGAAAGAGCGTATTTCAGCAGGACGTATGTAACCCCCCATATTACCGAAGTTACAATAAGTTCCGCATATCCGAATCTGCTGCTGCCCCTATTCACGTATCCGGAATCGCAACCGTGATAAAAGGATGAACGTCACTTAAAATCTATAGCTGAACATATACCAGCCTCAGGTATTAAACATACCCGAAAACCCCGATGTGTTCTCAAATTACTCGTGGCTCAGGCCGGAAGCCCGCAAATGTTGCAGGGAGATAGCATCTTCGTTTGTGATATCACCCATAGTGTTCTTTTTCCTTCTTAAACCTTTGATAGATCATAAGGTCGTAGGCTATCTTTATTGCCCCTCCTATAATGAATGAGGCAGCCCCTGCAGCAGCAGAGATGAGATAGGTGGAAATGTAAGGGGTTGCACCTTGCGATGTACTCCTTGCCGCATTTGATACACCAACAACATAACTCCTGTCTTCTCCCTCAACAACACTGTTCAGGTATGATTGCCTCGTTGGAACATCCATCTGGCTGAGGCTCTGCCGCAGGAACAGGAATGAAAGCGAAGCATAGAGGTTGGGGATGATCGGTATCAATATGAGGAATACATTGGATGGGAGATGTGTGAAGACCATCGTGTTTATGAGACCTATCTTTGATGCTATAAATGGCGTCAGGAGAACGCTGATCGCCATGATCACGTCCACTACCATGAAAACAAGGCCGAGCTCGCTCAGGCTGAAGTTGTATCTTACCCTGAACCAGTAGGCAATCAGACTCTGAAGCACAAATCCGCCGCCGAGCGCATCAATTGAAAAAAGTACACTGACGTCTCTTGCAATAATTTTGCTTTTCTGAGAGACAGGGCTTGCCTTTATTTTCCCCCTTCCTTGGATTTTCGGTATGAAGAGGTAGCTTATCAGTGTGACACCTGAAAGTACAATTGAGAGCCTGATGGAAGTGTTCAGGCCAAGGGAAAGTAAAGCAGCCCCAATTGATGAGGCAATGTATCCNNAAAATGANTAAACNGAGAATAGCATGTTCCTAAAATTTTGATTATCTCTTATTTTTGAAATTATGGGCTGCTCGAATGATGAGAAAACAGTGTTATCTGATGGGTTAACCCCAAGGGAGCCAACTATTACGAAGAGCGCCTTTACAATGGGCTGAGGGGCAAGATAAATTCCCATTACTCCAACCATCAGGAGGATTGAGAAAATTATCAGAAAGAACTTGGAGTATCCCAACCCGTAATGCGTTGTTATGAAGAATGTCAGGAGCGAACCGACAACTATTGATGCAGTGACAACAATGCCAGCATCAACCGGGCTAATCCCATCATCGATCAGGAATATTACTGTCACAACTGAGAAAATACCATATATGAAACCCCTCGATGTTCTTGTTGCAAAAAGGAGATACCTCGAGTCCACTTCTGTCCATATCCAGATGTTATTTACTTTTTTTTCCTCAAATAACCTGAGATTCATAGAGATATTTTATCTCTGGAAGTAAGACAAATGGACAAACCAAGCTCCGGAGGTCACCTTAGGAGGAACGAGCTCCTCTTCAAATCAAGTTAATCGTTTACAGTTGAAAATGAACAAAGCCATAAGACTAGACGGTAGGTTATCGAATGCCACAGCTCAAGGAAAGTTACTCCCCTTTCTTAGTCGTTAAGAAAAGCCCTATAATTATTCGTAGGGAATTGAACCATCACAATAGGGCCGGGACCGGGAATCGAACCCGGGTCCGGGGATCCACAGTCCCCAAGGATATACCGCTACCCCATCCCGGCCATAAATCCTCTAATACAACGCACTAAAAATATTTACCATCTCCTTGCATCTGGAAAAGTGGCAAAGAATCGTTCGATATTCCTCGACTACTCAAATACCATAACCACTGTAGAATCTGAAAACATGGCAATCGAGAAATGGCTGTCCTTCATAAGAGATAAATATAATCTCGATCAGGGAATGAGTGAAAAATTTCTGGAACTCCGTCTCAAAAAATTGGTGGAAAGGGAAAGAAATTTCAAAACTTTCATGGAGATAAACAGGGAAGTTCTCAATGAGCTCTACGGAATCAAAGAAATTTATGAAGATGAGTATTACCGTTTCCACGAAAAATATCTGAGGTTGAGGGATGATTTCTTGCCTTTTATGAAGGAAGTAAAAGGTGCCTTCTCAGTCGTGGTGGTGACAGATGCTGACAATATCTACACGGAGAGGACCATGCGCTCTTTAGGTATCTACGATCTCTTCGATTGCATAGTCACGGCCGAAGACGTGAAAGCACCAAAGCCGGATAGAAGGATATTCGAAGAAGCCTTGAGAAGATCGGGATATCCAGAACAGGTAATTTTCATAGGAGACTCTGAAAGACGGGATATTCAAGGTGCAAATAATATGAATTTTCTTGTCATCAAGATGGGAGATCCTTCCCGAGATACTGCTGCGGATTTCGTTGCAACTAACTTCTCCCAGGTCCTAAAGATACTGGAGGAAAGAGGTCTCCTTAAATAGTTGCTTCAAAAAAATCAGAACATGGAAACGAATTCCGAGGATGTTATCACCGGTATCAGTGACGCCATGTTCTTCAGGCTCCTTTCGTGAGCCTCTTTGTCCCTGGACGAGACTGCATCACTTATCACCACCGGTATAAAACCGAGGTTCTGGGCATGACGGACCGAGGTTTCAACACCTATCTCCGTTGCAATACCCGTGAAGAAAAGGGCAGTTATCCCGGCATTCCTGATCATTAGCTCGAAGTTCGTTCCTATGAAGATGCTTGCAGTGTTTTTGTTTATCACAATGTCATTTCCCTTTGGATAGACATCATTCACAATATCACCTGGCTCAAATCTTCCATAACCTGCTGCCTTCCTGAGGGGCGATTCAAAGCGTGAAGGGAGAGGGGTGATCTTGGTGTAGAAGACGGGGATGGATGAGTTGCGCGCTTTCTCTATAACCTTCCTAAGATTTTCAATGAATTCTTTCCTGTTGAATATTGAAGAAACAAGGGCTTCCTGAACATCCCATACCACAAGCGCACTGTTCTCCTTCTTTATCATGCTCTTTATGCTCTGGAACATATCCTTTCATGGAAGAAGGATACAAATATCTTATCCCCTGGGGGCCAGAAAGGAATTAAAAGGACTGAAATTAATGATTGGAGAAGAACCTTGAAACAGAGATTTTTTCAACAATTTAATGGACCGGCGGGGATTTGAACCCCGGGCCTCCTCCATGCCAAGGAGGCGATCTTCCGCTGATCTACCGGCCCCCTTCCACTTACTTCACTCGCATATAAAATCATTCTCTTGGTTGGCGATAACATCCTTTAATATCCCAGACCAATTTCCTTTCATGGGAGGATTTATCAGGGAATTCTTTGTGATGACCAAACCGAGGGTATGGGTCTTTCTTCTACTTACTGGTATTTCAGGGGAAGTATTTTCACTTGCGATTCTTAAGAAGGCTGATTTTATCGGTTTCATTTTCGTTACAGTTTACATAACCCTTGGTCTCATGGGCGCTGAATCAATCTCCAATTATTTTGACCTTCCGATTGACCGATTGATGAAGAGGACTGTGAACAGGCCGCTTCCATCCGGAAGGATGAAACCCCAAGTAGCCCTGTATGGCGGGATCATTCTTGTTGCGGTCATGCTCCTCATGTCCCTGTATAAGAGCATCCTTTCTTTCGCCTTTATGGCAACCGGGGTTTTCGATTATACGATAATTTACTCCTATCTCACCAAGAGGAAGACCTCCTGGAACATAATCCTGGGAGCATATTCGGGGGGAGCACCTCTTCTTGCCGGTTTCTATGCCTTTTACCCATCCTTCAATATGCTCTCATTACTTTTCTTCCTTGTTATAATGGTCTGGACACCCCTCCACATATGGACGCTCTCAATAAGGTATATGGATGATTATTCCAACGCCTCTGTTCCGATGCTTCCAGTAGTCCTGGGACCTGAAAGAACAATGCTGGTACTGTTTCCCGTCTCAGTTCTCCTGACCGCTATCTCATTCCTGTCTGGATACGAGATGATCTCCTATTTCAGGGGATTCACCGGAATCGTTGTTTTCATTGTTTTCATCGCCCTTGGGCTTTACATCTTCATATCATACCTCAGAGCTCTCCTTTCCAGGGGGAGGGTCATGAAACTATTCGCCGCAACTAATATGTTCATAGGAGCATTCTTCATGGCAGTAGCTATATTCTCGTTGTTGATTCCTTTCATAGGTGTAGCAAGATGAAAACTGATCCTGTTTATCTTGAAGACCCATACTTGAGAGAACTGGATGCAACCGTTATGGAGATAGAAGGTGGAGTTATCCTTGACAGGACAATTTTCTATGCAGCTTCCGGTGGTCAACCTTCCGATACCGGCTACATGGTAGGAAAAGAAAGGTACGAAGTTAAGGGAGTGGAGAAAAAAGAGGAGATCATCCATTTCACAGAACCGGTACCGGAGAAGGGAGAGAGGGTGAAGCTGTTGCTGGACTGGGAAAAGAGATACCGTTACATGAAACATCACACAGCCATTCATGTGGTTTCCGCAATAGCGATGAATGAATTCAAGGCAATGATTACGGGGAACCAGATCTATTTCGATTACGCCAGGATAGATTTCAACTTCAGTGAATGGAATCCAGAAATAACAAGGGGACTGCAGGAAAGGGTCAACGAAGAATTGAGGAAAGGGCACGATGTCACCTGGTTCAAGATGAAGAGGGAAGAAATATTGAATATAGAGGGTTCTGTCAAGGTTGATCCAAAACTGATCCCGGATTCCCCTGAACTGAGGGTGGTAAAAATAGGTGATCTTGACCTGCAGCCTGACGGCGGAACACACGTAAGGAACACTTCAGAAATCGGGATGATTGAGATATTTAAGACTGAGAACAAGGGAAGGAACAACAAAAGGATGTATTTCAGGATTCAGACGTGAAACTGGGAGAAGAAGCCCTTTTCCTTCCTGAACTGTTCAAGCAGTTCACGTTGCTTCCTTGAAATTTTCCTGGGGAGAGAGATATTGACCAGGAGAATCACATCACCGTTCCCCCTTCCATTTCTCTTTGTTATGCCCTCACCTTTTAGCACAATTCTTTCCCCCGGCTGTGTTCCCGGTGGGATGTCTATTTCCCTTTCCCCCCTGAGGAGAGAAACGTTCACCTTTCCTCCCAGGATAGCATCGATGAAGTCCACCGTTATCTCCTTTACAAGGTTGTCTCCATCCCTTCTGAATTCCATGTAATCAATATTGAACTTTATCCTCAGATCTCCCGTCCCACCTCTCCTGTAGTTTCCCTTGTCTCTGAGAACGTAAATTTCATCCTCGTTAACCCCTGGGGGAGGATATATTTCCGCCTTGTCCTTCCTCCTCAAATACCCTGAACCCTGGCAATCACTGCACACTTTTTCGGGCACCTTTCCGCTGCCGTGACAAGTGGGACACACCTGGGTAGTTCTGAACATTATGAAACCCTGGTTGGTGGTCCTCTCCACGTACCCCCTCCCCCTGCACGTCGGGCAGGTGAGAAGCCTTCCCGTGGAAGAACCGGTACCCTTGCATGTTTCGCACCTCACCTCCCTGAAGTAGCTAACCTCAATCTTCTCATTTCTTGCAATGCGCCTTATATCTATGGGGATTTCAACATAAACGTCACTCCCCCTTTCCTCTGTTTGAGCCGCGAAACCACCAAAACCACCGAAATTCCTTCCAAATCCGAACTGGGAGAAGAGGTCACCGATTATATCTTCAATATCCTGGTAATGATGGAACTGTGACCAGTCAAACCCACCCTGGAATTTCACACCCTCTTCGCCAAACTGGTCGTACCTTGCCCTCTTCTCATCGTCCATCAGCACCTCGTATGCTTCAGATATCTCCTTGAATTTTTCCTCCGCTTCCTTCCTGTTTTCCGGGTTCAGATCCGGATGGTATTTCTTTGCTAATTCACGGTACGCCTTCTTGATCTCATCCTTTGTAGCGTTCCTGCTCACGCCCAGAATGGCATAGTAATCCTTGGACATTCAGATCGGAAGTTCACTGTCCCTTATTTTCTTTGTCTTCGTGGATTTCCCTCTCATTCCCCTGCTGACCGGGCTGAGACTGCTGTTCCGTCCTCGCTTCGTTGACGTTCTTGTAGATGTGTTCACCTATCTTCTGAAGTTCCTTTGAAAGGATGTCCATCTTCTCCTTTATTCCCGGAACATCCTTCTTCTCTATTGCTTCCTTTAGATCCTTGAGCTTTGAATTTATTGAATCCTTGAGGTCCTGAGGTATCTTATCCCCGTATTCATTTAGCGTTCTCTCTGTTGAATAGGCAAGTGACTCCCCGTTGTTTATCGTNTCAATCTCCTCCTTCTTCTTCCTGTCCTCTTCCTCGTATTTTTTGGCTTCAGCTTTCATTCTCTCTATCTCTTCCTTACTGAGCTTTGTGCTTGAAGTTATTGTAATCCCTCTCTGCTTGTTCGTGGCAAGGTCCTTTGCGGTNACATTCAAAATTCCGTTGGAATCTATGTCGAATGTCACCTCTATCTGCGGAACACCCCTCGGAGCTGGAGGGATGCCCTCAAGCATGAACCTTCCAAGGAGTGTGTTGTCCTTGGCCAGAGGCCTCTCGCCCTGAACAACAACTATCTCCACTGCTGTCTGATTGTCCGCAGCCGTTGTGAATATCTGCGATTTCTTGGTGGGTATGGTTGTGTTGGCAGGTATCAGGGGGGTTGCCACCCCTCCGAGCGTTTCGATGCTTAACGTGAGGGGAGTTACATCAAGGAGCACTATCCCCTTCACCTCTCCAGCCAGTACTGCACCCTGAATGGCGGCACCTATTGCAACGCACTCCATCGGGTCCACTCCACTCTCCACCTTCTTTCCCATGAAATCTTCCACGAATTTCCTGACTATTGGCATCCTCGTGGGCCCTCCAACAAGAATTATCTTCGATATGTCCTCCTTGGTAAGCTTTGCTGCGCGCAGTGCATCCTCCATGGGCTTCCTTGCTCTCTCTATTATGGGTCTGACGAGATTCTCCAGGTCTGCCCTTGTTATGGTCATCAGAAGGTGCTTCGGGCCATCAGCTCCGCTCGTTATGTACGGGAGGTTCACTTCCGTTGAGAGGGATGTAGACAGCTCTATCTTCGCCCTCTCCGCCGCGTCCTTCAGCCTTATGTACGCATTCCTGTCCTTCCTGAGATCGATGCCGTTCTCCTGTAGGAACTTGTCCGCGATGTAATTTATTAGCGCTTCATCCATATCAGTGCCCCCGAGCTTGGTGTCTCCGGAAGTGGAAAGAACCTCGTAGACGCCGGAGCTGAATTCCATTATGGTGACATCGAGAGTACCTCCTCCCAGGTCGAAGACCATTATCCTGTGCTCCCCCTCTGTCTTGTCAATACCGTAAGCCAGGGCGGCTGCTGTTGGTTCATTTATAATCCTGACAACATCGAGACCGGCAATTGCCCCCGCATCCTTTGTTGCCTGTCTCTGGTTGTCATTGAAGTAGGCCGGGACCGTTATTACGGCCTTCGTTATCTTTTCTCCCAGGTATTTCTCAGCATCATCCTTTATTTTCTGCAGGAGGAATGCTGAGAGCTGCTGGGGGGTGTATTCTTTACCGTTCAATCTGAATTTGTAATTCTCCCCCATCCTCCTCTTGAACGCATAGGCGGTGCCCTCAGGGTTCATGAGTGCCTGTCTCCTGGCCGGTTCACCGACAAGGAGCTGGCCATCCTTGGTGAAGGCCACGTAGCTTGGAAAGGCCTTCCCACCGATCGTTGTCCCCTCAGAGCTAGGAAGCACGACGGGTTTCCCCGCTATCATAACAGCTGCCTGTGAATTGCTCGTACCGAGATCTATACCTATTATCTTCTCCATAGTCAATCCCCCTTATTTATTATGACCAGTTCCGGTCTTATTACTTTCCCCCCAAGCAGATATCCTTTCCTGACGACCTTCTTTATGGTGTTTGGCTGGCCCCCCTCCTCGACCCCCACAACCTCGTGCCTGCTTGGATCGAACCTCTCTGCATCCTGGATTACCTTTAATCCTTCCTTTTCCAGTATGCCTTCCA
>JGI24721J44947_10010576_pt1 | contig 11673 bp, 11 predicted proteins | sample YelNatPaOPGAMG01_FD_44947 | JGI IMG/M metagenome (IMG submission 44947)
CCAGCAGGGATGAAATTGGATAATGCAGGAAATATTTATATACTTGATTCTGGTACTGGTATAATTTATAAATATTCACCTTCTACAGGGTATTATTCTCCTTATGCAGGGGGGACAGGCATACCAAACACTAATGGTGGTTTTGCTTTTGATGATACATTTACTACACTTTATGTAAGCGAGGATAGCCCTACAAACAAAATTATTTCTATTCCACTTCAATAAGAAATAGTGCTGAAATGATACATCAAACAAAAACGGAGAAGCTACATATAAAAAAAGAAAATAATGTAAACCGTCCTGTTTCTTCTAATAATGATCATAATAGCAAAAAGAGGTTTGTAAAACCGCAATTGAATGAATATCCTCCTTTAAAAAACGTAACCTTTTTAAGTGTAGGAGGAGTTTCCGGAGGCAGTGTTTATTGAAGAAGTTATGTTTATTATTAAGTGTTACACATAAAAAAGCAACTTTATTAATCAGAAAGATAAATTTGCAAAAATAGGAAAGTATATAGCGGCTTTGATTTGTCGAACAAAAAACCGTCGCATGAATGCAGCCGCTACGATAATGGATTAGTAATCTGGAATATAGCGGTTTGATTTATCAAACTGCATCCTTTCGCGGAGTTGGGGAGTGTCATTCTGAGGAATGGCTTTTCAAGCCATGACGAAGAATCTGGAGGTAGATTCTTCGCCTGCGGCTCAGAATGACAGGAAAGAACTGAGAAAAAATTAAGGAGTGTGGAGTTGGGGAGTTAACTTCAGATTTTCTGAACTCCGTCCTTACTCTGAACTCCAGAACTTGAAAGAGTGGTGGTTGCCCCAAGCGAATGAACAAACTTTCCTACTGTATTTTTGGGATTAACATCCTTTACCATCGTCGGATGTTGATTGGTGGTGTTTATATTTGGAATATAAACCTGGTGGAAAGGCAGGTAATAGATTATGAGTTATATTATCAATGTCTTCGTCTAAAAATTTCTTTTTTTTATGTAGTTTGTTAAGTTGTTTTCTTAGCTGGAGTGCTATGTGTATGATTTCTATACCAGTGGGATCAAATTTAGTGTAAAAAGATTTATCACCGTTGTTAAGCACATCAAAAATAGCATCTATTGAGTAAAGCCTGTACATTGCAAACTGTTGAGGTGAGAATTTCCATTTTTTGTCNGAGGTAAGTCCATTTATCATGTTTCTGAACAATCTTTTTCTATTAATAAACATTATGCTGTTGAAGATATTTTTGTTAGTGGAAAACGAGAATAGAGTTTTCTCCAATGTGTTTTTTAAAAGTTCATTGTCATCTTTATGACGAAATTTAAAGGTTTTTTCTATCGTTTTTGTAACCTTATCNCCAACAAGTTTATCAAACCGCATCTCCCAATAAGAATGTGGAAACGCCTTTTTTCTATACATAGATACCATCATAGTAGGAACAAAATAGTTGTGAGCTATAACATCTGAGGCAAGATGACCAATGTATCCATAAGCAAAGGCTTTTTGATGATCATTTTTAGCNGCCCTGAATACTTGATCGGCTATAAGCCAGTTATGACAATGATATTCATAATCTGTTAAATTTTTACCTATTACAATATCAGCGCCAATATTTCCATATAAAAAATCGTATGGATAACTTCTTATAAGCTCCATTATCTGTGGAATAAGAAGTTGAGAATAATTTAACACCTCTGTAGCAATATCTATGTGAGAAACCGGTCCCCAGCAGAAGCCAGTTGATGGAAATATGATAACAATAGCCACAGCAGCCAGTACTATTGCAGACAGATACAAATATGCTTTTAAGAAATGTCCTTTTTTCTTATTTGTTGCTAACAGAAGATTTCTCCGTTGTCTGATTAGCTGGTTTGTTTGATTCATGAACCTGATTCTTGTTATTCTTTGCATAATCTGTAACATACCAGCCATTACCCTTTAAAATAAAAGAACCATTTGTGGATATCAATCTTTTTACTTTTCCATTGCATTTTGGACAAACAACAATTGGTTCATCTGATATTTTCTGAAACATCTCAAATTTATATCCGCACACCGTACATTCATATTCGTATGTTGGCATCTTTTGTTCTCCCTTCAACAAATTTGCACAAGTTTTTTCCTGGAATGCTTGCCGCTCTTTATCTTAATGTTAGCCTGTTCAACCTTAAAATAACGGCTTAATAAATATATTAATTCTTCATTAGCTCTTCCGTCAATAGGTGGTGACTTTAGATAAGCCTTTAAAATGTTATTCTCTTCTTTTATCTCGCTTATTCTGGATAAAGGTTTTACATATATGTAAAAGCTCTTAGGTTTATTTGTTTGTAATGTTCTTTGATTTGTTTGGTATGATTGTAAGGGTTTCATCTACATCTTTTGATTCTTTTACGATCTCTGTATCAAGCATCTTTAGATGCGCTTCAAGCACCGCTTTTAAACTTGCTTCAAGCTGAAGTTTTTGTCTCCTTAATTCTTTTATATCATTTACAATCTCCATATATCTATTTTGAGCACTATTTATAATCTCTTCAGCCTTAACCTTGGCATCAGCTATAATCAGTTGAGCCTCTTTTACTGCGTTAGCATGGATATCCTCTTTTAATCGTTGTGTTGTGAGCATTGTTTCTTTTATAGTCTGTTCCCTGTCTTTGTATTCATCCAGACTCTCAGTTTTATTTTTTAATTGTTGTTTGAGTTCCATGTTTTCAGTTATAAGTTCTTCTACCTCATTACGTATAAGCTCCATAAATGCGTCTACCTCACGCCTGTCATAGCCGTTTAAAAGCCTTTTCCTGAATTGTTGTTGTTGAATGTCAAGAGGGGTTAGCTTCATATATTTTCCTCCTTTTGTAAGAGTATACACCTGTTAAACAAAAAAGTCCAATTTTAACCTTATTGTTTGCACTTTTATCTTTACAGAGTTAATTGAATTCAAAGTTGTATTTGAAAAATAGAAAAGTTTGTAACGAACTTTTTATTGCATTTGCAGGATTAAGATACAATAGATTTTGTTATTGTTTCCAGTTTAACTAAGGAGTAAAAAGATCCATGGACACAGGCTGTTACGCACTTATAGTCGGCGCAGGCATTACAGGTATTACCATTGCGAGAGAACTACTTGCAAAAGGAGTAGACGACATAATAATCCTTGAAAAAGAAGAACATATCGGATGCCATGCAAGTGGTCGTAATAGTGGTGTGCTTCATGCAGGCATATACTATACTCCTGATAGTCTAAAGGCGCGATTATGTATAGAAGGTAATCGTCTTATGAAACAATTTTGTCTTGAAAAGGGGTTAGTGCTGAAACAAACAGGTAAAGTTATAGTTGCAAAAACGGAAGAAGAAATAAGTGGACTTGAGGAGCTTAAAAAAAGGGCTGATGCAAGTGGTGCCAGTTCCTTCATTATAGATGAAAAGGAACTCCGGGAAATAGAACCCTATGCTATCACATCTGGAAAGGCATTGTTCTCTCCGGAAACAGCTGTTATCAAACCTTTGGAAATATTGGATGCCCTGGCAAAAGAAATAATTGATTCAAAGAAAGTAAAAATACTTTACAACACAACCTTTATAAAGCCTTTAAACAATCATACCATCCGTACCTCAAAAGGATCAATACATTTTAAGATATTTATCAATACAGCAGGTGCTTATGCAGATAAAATTGCCCATACATTCGGTTTAGCAAGGCAGTACAAAATACTTCCATTTAAAGGAACTTATAAAAAATTAAAGAAGACAAAAACCTTTCTTGTTAGAGGCAATATATATCCTGTACCTGATCTCAGAAATCCATTCCTTGGTGTCCATTTTACAAGGACTGCTGAAGATATAGTTTATATCGGTCCTACTGCTATACCAACTTTTGGCAGGGAAAATTACAGTGGATTTTCAGGGCTTGATTTTGAGAGTTTATTTGTTCTTTACCATGACGCGATTTTGCTTATAATAGATCCTGTTTTTAGATATTCTGCTATTGAAGAGATTAAAAAATACAGAAAAAAGTTCGTTTTTGCTGAGGCAAAAAAACTTGTAAGTATGCTGGAACTTAACGATATTGAGGATACTGATAAAGTTGGTATAAGAGCCCAGCTTGTCAACTGGCAAACAAGAAGGCTTGAAATGGATTTTGTCTTGATAAGAGATGGTAATACTTTACATATTCTTAACGCTGTGTCACCTGCCTTTACCTCTTCTATGGCATTTGCAAAATATGCATTATCACAGTTCGTTTAACAACCACTATTATTTTAGCCACTTTAAGTGTTTGTGGGCTATGTGTAATAAGGCAGGAAACAGGGTTATAGACACTATGGAGCTATAAATAACCATACTTGCAGACAGGATTCCGAAATAGATCATAGGAAGAAAACTCGAGATGGTAAGCACTGAAAAGTCACCAACAAGCACAAATGCACTGTTGAGTATTGATCTGCCTGTTATAACAGTGGCTTCAACCATGGCTTTTTCAATAGAATGATCTGGATCTTCCTTAAATCTCTCTCTAAACCCCATTACAAAATGTATGATGTAATCAACACCAACCCCTATTGTCATACTCGCTATAAGTCCTGTTGCCACATTCAAGGGAATGTTAAAAAGTTCCATTATGCCGTAGTTATAGCTAACCTTTATTAAGAGCGGTATGAGCGTTAATATACCACCTATTAAGGATCTGAAAACGATGGATAATAAAATAAATACAGATATAATTGATATATAAAGACTTGTTTCTTGATTTTCTATAAGATGCTTATTTATTGTTATGATAAGCATTGGAGAGCCACTTAGTGTAAAGTGAATATCTTTTGATTCAAAAGGCGCTAACTTTTCTTTAACCTGTTTTACTATTTGTTCTATTTCATGGAATCCGAATTTCCCTATCCTTGCTTGAATGATAGCCTCTTTAGAATCGGGTGTGATAAGTGAATCCAGCATTTTTTGATCGGACATTGAATACAAAAGCATGTATTGAGCTATTGCATTTTTGTTNTCTGGTATTGTATGGTAAGCAGGATTATCATCATGCATTACCTCATTCATCTTTTCTATAAGATCAGCGATACTAAATGGATAATGAATACCGTTTATTGTATTTAATTCTGNTTCAACCTTCGCAATTGTTTTCATTACCGAAGGATTTGNGATATCTCCTTTTACGAGGATCTGTAACACAAATATGCCTCCGAAATTTTTTACAGCCTTTGCAGAGGTCTTTCTTACCATTGAGTTAGGTTTGAAGAATTTTGTTATATCTGTTTCTGTATTTATAGTTCTTACTTTATATATAGATATTAAGGCAAGCCCTATACCTATTGCAAGCACAGTATAGTTGTGTTTTTGAACCCATAAAGATAGATGTTTCAGAAACTGGTTGAATCTACTTTGTTTTTCTGAAAGTTGTTCTTCTTTGCCTTTGTGTCGTAAAGTTAGAATTGCTGGTACAAGGGTTACAGAAACAAGCATTGAAAAGAGTATACCAAGACCAGCAAATATACCTGCTTGTTTGACCTGTACAATCGTTGATGACACGTTTGCAAAAAACCCCATAGATGTTATTAACCCAATAAAAAGCATGGGGATACCAAGCTCTTTTATCATACCTCTCAGTGCCTTCTCATTATTCTTTGTATATGCAAGTAACTGGTAATACCTTGTCATGATATGTATGCTGTATATACTACCGAGTGCAATAAGAAGTGTCGGCATACCCACAGAGAGCATGGTAAAAGGTGTGTGGGTGATGCCCATGGCACCAACGGTTAAGACTATGGCAATGAGTGCTGGTGTAAGTCTTAAGATTACACTGATAAAATTACGGAATAGAATAAACATTATAATAATGTTAATAATGATAGCTATAGGTAAAAGCCTTCTAAGATCCGTATGTATTGCCTTACTTATAATATCATTATCTACTGGTACNCCTATTAAATAAATATTTTCTGGTCCCTTATATGGCTCAATAATTTTATCAATTTTTCTTACCAGTAATTCGCTGTTTATGTCTTTCTTGATCTGACACAGTATAGCAAGAGCCTTTCCGTTTGGTGATATAAGGTTTCCGACATACAGATTGTTTGTTATAGCCTTCTGTTCAAGTGCCTGGAGTGTTTGTTTGTCGTATGGAATATGCTCCATGAACTTTGATATATCCAGCTCTCCATGATGTGCTTTAATGTCTTCAACATTTGTAATACTTTCAACTCTGTTTAACTCTGGCATAGATTCAAGTTTATCTGTAATAGACTTAACCTTTTCCAGAGTGGTATGATTGAAGAGGTCTTCTCCCTCTATGACAACAAGAAAATAATCAGTGCCACCAAAACGTTTTCCTATATCATTGAATAATGTTACTTGCGGATCATGTTCAGGTAATGTTTTCATGATGTCGTCTTCAACCGGTACCCCGATGGCAAAGTAACCGGCTATAGCTGTAAACAATGTGATAAGTATTATCACACGCCAAGGATATTTTATAGCTAACTCAACTAATTTTTTCATAAGTGTTTTTGCATATAAAATATAATTCTTTATAATGCAAGAAAAATTGACTTTATTATCAAAAAGAATATAAATAAACTTATGGATAAACTTTCCTATAACTCTGCTTTTGTTGTTGATCGTATGCTCGGGGGGCTTGCAAAATGGCTTAGAATTACAGGATTTGATGCACTTTACAACAACAAATACACAAGAGAGCAACTGATAAACATATCCAGACAAACAAACAGGATTATTTTAACCAGAGATACATGGTTTGAAGCTAATAAGGATGTAAGTTCTATTGTTCTTCATGATAATTACACAATAGGACAATTAAAAGAATTATTCAAAAAGTACAATCTCTTTATTGATCCAAACAGGTTTTTTACAAGGTGTGTTGTTTGCAATAGTGAGCTCATCAAAGTTGGTAAAAATGAAGTAAAGGATTTTGTGCCATCATTTGTACTTTCCACACAGGATACCTTTTCTAAATGCCCTTCGTGCAAAAGGATCTATTGGGGAGGCACACACAAAGAGAACATGTTACAAACATTGAAGGTTATTTTTTTGTGAAATATTGCTGAGCTTTATCTGAATATGATTAGTGATACGATGATGCCAAGTAATAGAAGTATTACAGGATTTATTTTTGTGTAAACAAAGAGTACCATTTTTATTTTTACTCATTTTTTGATAAATTTTGTTGTTTTTAAAATTATTTCTGTTTAATGACCTATAGTGCCAAGTCCTGTAAGGGTAAGGTATACGCTAATGGTATTTAGGCTTGGTGTTAGTGGTCTCTGTATGTACGAGGCATCTATACTCCAGCAATTCGCACTCGTTCCAAACCTTATGCCATAAACAGCCTGGATCAAAGAACGATCATAAAAAGAATAGTTTGCGCTTCCATATAATGAAAGATGCGGTGTTAGCACAAAATTTAGATATGTATTAATGCTATTAACCATACTTCGCAAATAAGAATAACTAAAGGATATGCTATCACCTCTTGTATCATTAACGGATTCTATTACAGTGGTTTCTGTAAGGCTCATGGTAGCTGGGTTTATAGACATATTTATGTTTGTGTTAAAAAAATTAGGCGGTTGAAGCACAAAGGCAAGGTTTAAAGGGAGGAATGGCTTTATAGTTTGAGTAGTGCCTGTTAATGTAGTTGCTGTATTTATCAGGTTATATCCAGAGTAGATGTCAAATCTACCAATAACAGGATAAGAGACCATATTTTCATAAGGCTTTATTTTTCCTATAAAGCTATTACGGATGCCAAAGTTCACGACTCTTGTTTCAAGTGGAGAATTTTCAACTTCATCAAACCCATAAAGCTCGTTGCTTATCAATGTATGATCCGCAGTTATACCCACAAATGGTGATGCAATGTGTTTTATTGCTCTTAATATGCCGATTTTAATATGGAATACCCGCGATAGTTTAGTAGATGCTTCTGCGGACAGGTGAGATGAGAGTAAATTTCCTGGTTTATAGATCCCATAGGTTCCAGCATTGTAAAAGTATGCTTTGTATACTGCCTCTGAATTGAAGTAAAGATAATGACCTATTGTAAAAGGCAGGTACACACCCGGTAAGAGCCCGTATCTTTGTCCCTTTGGAAGAGCAGGATCACCACGCATAAAGTTTTCAATATTTGTGTTAAATTCAGCATATAGCGGTAAAATAGGAGCTATACGCACAGGGAAGTAGGTAAAGGAAGCAAATGGCAGTTGTTGAAGTGTTGCATCATTGTTTGGTGTCCACATGTTTTCCAGATATATTAACGAGGCGATAGCATCTGCATTATTGAAGTTTTTCTGCAAACTAAACATAGATTCTACATATTCTACAGAGGACTTCTCCAGCAGGGTATCAAAATCATTTAGATATTCTTTATCACTATAGTAATTCAGTAGACCTTTTGAGAAAAAACCGCCAACAAGATCTTGATAGTAGTTAGCTCCCAGAAAAAATCTATCCCGTTTATAGGGCAAAAAAAGTTCTTTAAAATATCTTGCATCAAATTCACCACTATCTTTTTCGTTAAGGGCATACCTGAATTGCCCTCCTGTTCCTAATCCTCTTTTGGTCATAGCATCAAAATAAAAGGTAGCATCCTTATCCTGTGAAATTGCCCAGAAATATGGAATACTGATTGTAAATCCATTCAAGCCTGAATAAGTGTATTGAGGAATAAGAAGTCCTGACTCTCTATTCGTTTTTACAGGTATAGTTGCTATAGGTATGTAAAGGATAGGCATGTTTTTTACTTTGAAAATTGCGTCCTTAATAGTTGCATAGCCCCCAAGTTTAGCGTCAATGTATTTTGCTGTAATATCCCATGCAGGCGCATTGAGTTCACATTTACAGGTTGTAAGCGAACCCTCTTCTATTATAAAATGTGTATCCGAAAGCTTTTTAATTACCTTACCTTTAATCGTATATGCGCCATTATCTATACTTATATTTCCGTTGTATATTGTTCCTTTCTGGTTTGATAAATTTATCTCAAGCCTGTCAGCATCTATGTGCTCATTTCCAATAGACCAGTGAACATCGCCNTGTGCAATTATATCCTCTGTTTTAGAGTTAAATATTACACTTTGAGCTGATACATGTGCATTTCCTTTCTCAATATGTACATGTCCTTGTGCATCATATATACCTGTTTTATCATCATACATAATACTATCTGCGCTAAACTTTATTATGCCTTTTTGTGTTAAAAGGGAAGATAACTCTAATGCATTTGCACTCTGAGCCAGCAATATAGAAAAACATACTATAATTAGTACTTTCAACTTCATAGAGAGCAATTAACATATACAGCATGGTTTGTTCAACACAAAATGATAATTAATGTTAAAACAAAGGCGAACCCTTGGTTCGCCTTAACAAGTTATACTGTGATATTTTTTCCCAAAATTTACAGTAGAAAAATTCGTTTGTTCAATCAAGGTACACATTCGCAGGACATGTCAGACGCGAATATGGGTATTCTTCCCTAAATCCTTTAGTTATATTATTACTTTTCTATTGAATTCTGGGTTTATTTTTCTGCAAATGTTGTAAAGGTATTGTGATGCTCTTCTTCGTCCTCAAGTATATTTTCAAATAACCTCTTTGTAACTATATCGTTCTCTGCAGCAGCTATATTTATAATATCCTTGTAAAGACTTATCGCTTCTTCTTCTGCATTTATATCAGCTTTAAGTATCTCTTTTAGATCGCCGCTTATTTCAATGGGGGTTGGTTTTATAGTAGGAACTCCACCGAGATAATCAAGCCTTTCTGCTATACTTTCCGCATGTTTCATTTCTTCAATTGCTATTTTCTTTATCGGTTCTCCAACAGCATCTGCAAATGGTCCTCGTATCATTACGTGATGCCACATATACTGAATAGTAACCTGCAATTCCCTTGCAATAGCCTCATTCAACTTCTCCATAAGTTTTTTACTTGCCATAACATCCTCCTTTTTTAAGGAGAATAGCTTATTTTTGAATAATTGTAAATAAAATTGTAAATAAAAAAATAAATTATAAAATTATTATTTCCTTTTACTAAGCAGGCTGCCCGACAATTGTCATTTTGAGGCATTACCGAAGAATCTTTTTTATAATTTGTTGAAAAGATTAAATTCTTCACGGAGTTTATACTGAGAGAAGCGCATGTATTCTGAATGACAACTCCGTTGTTTTCTGAATTGTCGGACAGCTTCTCATGGAGGTAGGAGGACTACGGATGGATCGTCCAACCCTTGCCTTCGGGTTGGTAACCAAAGCGAATTAGCAAATCTTTCTATTGCATTTTTCGGTTTAATAAGTGAAGGATATATAGCTATGATATTTTAAGGAGGAAAATCAATATATGGCTGATAAAATAATAACTATAGGCCACAGTCCTGATGCAGATGATGCATTTATGTTTTATGCACTAACACATAATAAGTTAGACATACCTGGTATCAAATTTGAACATATATTGACAGATATAGAAACCTTGAACAGGCGTGCAATGAGGAAGGGAGATACCGAACTTCCTTTGCTTGATGTTACTGCTGCTTCACTTCATACTTATCCTTATATAGTAAAAGATTATCAAATACTTACCTGTGGAGCCAGTATGGGCAAAGGCTATGGNCCAATAGTTGTTAGCAAGGATACAAAACTATCTCCTGATTCAGAGATAGCTATTCCAGGGGAATATACATCAGCATTTCTTGCCTTAAAGATGTGTATTGGTAAATTTAAATACAGGGTTATACCATTTGATCAGATTATGCCTGCTGTCATAAATGATCANGTCTACGCTGGTCTTTTAATACATGAGGGACAAATTACCTATGCGGATAAGGGGCTCAATATAGTTCTTGATCTTGGTAAATGGTGGTTTGAAAAAACTAATCTTCCACTTCCTCTTGGTATAAATCTTGTTAAACGTTCACTTGATGAAACATTAAAACATACAATCAACCAGGCTATAAAAGATAGCATTGCCTATGGTTTTGCACATGAAGATGAAGCAATGAGTTACGCTGCTAAATTTTCACGAGGCCTTGACATGGAAAGGGTAAAGCAATTCGCTTTGATGTATGTTAATGAGTATACAATTGAACCAGGCAAAGAAGGTAGGGCAGGTATACAAGAGTTTATAAGACAGGCTATAAGTCTCAATCTAATTCCTCCTGTAACAGTGGAATTTGTTTCTTAACCAAAAAAATGCGATAGGGAAGGTTGCTCATTCGCGCCGGGACCAACCCGAAGGCAAGGGTTGGACGATCCATTCGTAATCCTCCTGCCTCCATTAGAGGTTGTCCGACAATTCAAAACGAAGCGGAGCGGAGTGAAGAATCTGGAAGTAGATTCTTCGTCTGNGGCTCAGGATGACAGGAAAGGACTGAAAAAAAGTTCAGGAATTAAGGAATTTGAGGAGTTATGGAGTCGGAAAAAAGTTAAGGAGTGTCATTCTGAGGAATGGCTTTTCAAGCCATGACGAAGAATCTCAAGGTAAGCAGATTCTTCGTCTGCGGCTCAGGATAACAAGGAAGAGTAAATTCTTAGGCTGTGCCAGAGTGACCGTTGGAGGGTAGATACCAAGAGAGGAATTTAAGTAAAGAAACTGGATTCCCCCCACATCAAGTGCGGGGCAGGCTCTTTCAAGTCTGGAATGACAG
>JGI24721J44947_10010590_pt1 | contig 11663 bp, 8 predicted proteins | sample YelNatPaOPGAMG01_FD_44947 | JGI IMG/M metagenome (IMG submission 44947)
GCTTTAGTGGTTGATATTATCGGCCTGTGGGTTATTGATGAGGAAAAAAACGCTTATTATCTAATCAGTGCCCAAAGGAAATTTGGGGAAAAAAATTTTTCTATGGACAGTCCGCTGATCGCCTTTCTCCAAAAAACTAGTCGAGTTGTAGAATTGGCCCCCCTCAAAGAATATGCCCATCTGCGCCCAGAAGCCCAAGAGCTTATCGAAAAAGGTTTCTTTATGGCCATTCCTTTCCCTTGGGAAGAAGGGTTATTAGGGTTCCTGCTCTTGGGAGAAAAAAGAAATGGCAAAAGTTTTTCCATCATGGAGATCGAAGCCTTAGAAGCTTTAGCTCCCGCTACGGCTATGGCCATTTCGCGCGCCCTTCTTTACCAAAATTTAAAGAAGAAAGACTGGCAAATGATGCAGTCTGAAAAGTTAGCTGCCTTGGGAGAAATGGCTGCTTCCTTTGTCCATGGGATCAGAAATCCTTTGGGCATTATCTTAGGAGCTGCCGAAACCCTCCAAAAGAACCTTTCCCCTGCTATCCAAAAAGAAATGATCCAATTTATCCGGGAGGAAGGAGAACGGATAAACCAAATGCTCGCCAATTTCCTGGAGTTTGCCAAACCCAAACCCCCGGCCTTTAAAGAAACAAATTTGCAGGAAATTTTGCGTAAGACCGTAGAGTTAATCTCGATTCCGGCTAAGCAAAGAGGAATTAATATTGTTCAAGAATATCCCCCCGAAGAAATTTCTCTTTATTTAGACCCAGAGCAAATAAAGGAAGCTTTACTAAATTTGGAGATAAACGCCTTAGAGGCGATGCCGCAAGGGGGGGTTTTGCGCCTGGTTTTGGCTAAAAAAGATGACCAGGAAGTAATTATTCGGGTGAGCGATACTGGCCAGGGTATTTCTCCCCAAATTAAATCTAAAATCTTCGATCCTTTCTTTACCACCAAAGAACAAGGCACCGGCCTGGGCTTGACTATTGTGCATTTGGTGGTTAAAAATCATGGCGGAACTATTTCCGTTGCCCCAAATAATGGCCAAGGAACTACCTTTACCATCACCCTTCCGCGGCTGAAGGGTTTAAAAGGTTGTTTTGGCCCGCTGGGCCCGATTAAATAATATAATGCTCAAAAATTATGAAACCTAGAATTTTAGTTGTTGACGACGAAGTGCGCATGCAGCGCCTCTTTGAAATTAATCTGAGCCCCAAATACGAAATCTTGACTTGCGGCGATGGATTAGAAGCACTGGAACTTATTAAAGTAAAAGATTTCCACCTGCTCATTACCGATTTAAAAATGCCGCGCATGGATGGTCTCACTCTTTTACAGGAGGTGCGCCGAATTCAGCCTTCCTTACCCATAATTATTACTACGGCCTATGGCACCATTGAAAGTGCTGTGCAAGCGATGAAAGAAGGTGCCGTTGATTACATTCTTAAGCCCATCAAAATGGAGGAGATGGAAATATTAATCGAAAAAACTCTCTCTATCAGCCGCCTGCGCGATGAAAATTTGGAGCTCCGGCAAGAATTAAAAGCCATATTCGGGCACGAAAATATCGTGGGCCAGCATCCGGCCATGCAAAAAGTTGTGCAACTCATCCATCAAGTTGCTCAAACCAAAGCCACGGTCCTTATTCAGGGAGAAAGCGGCACGGGCAAGGAATTGGTCGCCCGGGCCATTCATTATGAAAGCGACCGTTCCAGTAAGCCTTTTGTGGTCATTAACTGCGCGGCTATCCCGGCCAACCTCTTAGAAAGCGAACTTTTTGGCCATGAAAAAGGGGCTTTTACTGGGGCTGTGCGCACCAAAAAAGGTAGGCTGGAGCTGGCGGATAAGGGCACCCTTTTTCTCGACGAAATTGGAGAAATGCCTAAAGAGCTGCAAGTAAAAATTTTACGCGTCATCGAAGAACAAAAGTTTCAAAGAGTGGGCGGAACAGAAGATATTGAAGTGGACAACCGGATAATTGCGGCTTCTAATAAAGATCTCAGGCAAGCTGTGGAAGCAGACACCTTCCGCGATGACTTATATTATCGCTTAAAGGTCATAACTATTCATATTCCCCCCTTGCGGGAAAGGAAAGAGGATATCCCCCTTTTAGTGGATCATTTTCTCCAAAAACATCGGGGCATATGTAAAAAAGAAATTAGAGGCGTAAGCGAGCGGGCCCTCCAGGCGCTTATGGAATACGCTTGGCCCGGAAACGTGCGGGAGTTGGAAAATGCTCTCCTGCGGGGTATGGTCTTATGCCGCGGTGACTTTATTGACTTAGAAGATTTACCGGAAGAACTAAATAAGCAAAATCTTCCGCCCAAGGAATATGAAAGAGCTGTGCCCACTGATCGGCGNGAACTAATGCAGCTGAAAAAACAAGCCCAGCAGCGCATTAAAGAAGAAATCGAGAAAAATTTTATTATCGATGCNCTTCGCCGGGGCAAGGGGAATATTCAACGCTCTGCCGCCATGGTAAATATGGACCGTCGCCAATTTCAAAACTTAATAAAAAAATACGGTATCTCTAAAAAGGATTTTGAAAACGATTAGCCTCAAGTGCGAATATTTTATTCGCACTTGAAAGATAAAATTCGCACCTGATAAATTTATGAAATAATTAATTATTCCTTATTTTTCCCCTCATTTCCCCAGAAAGCGCTGGTTCTGATCAATCTTAAGCCTCTACCTCTTTTAAAAATTATTTAATATTTTCAATGAGTTAATTTTTAAAAAACAACTCTCTCCTGGCCCATTTTTTGCTAAGAAAAAAGATAATCGGAAAATAACGCCCAAAAGGAGAATAAAATGGCTATTGGAGAATTGATTCGGGATTTAAAAAGAAGAGTAACTGGCGGGGAAATCTCCAGATTAGAGCCTTATTATCCCCCCACGCAAAATATTCCCATAGGATTGCCTAAAGATGTGCAGAGCCTTTGCCCTGAATGTCGTCAAATAATTCCTGCTAAAATTTTGGAAAAAGATGGGCGGGTGCTCATGGAAAAAACTTGCCCCGACCACGGTTTTTTCCAAGATTTAATTTCTTCCCTGCCTTCTCTTTATAAAAAGGCGGAGCGCTGGACTTACGAAGACGGAGATGGAATTTTAAACCCCCAAATCAAAGGAGCAAAAGTTTGCCCGGATGACTGCGGCCTCTGTGACTTGCATATTAGCCACGCCGCTTTGGCCAACATCGATTTAACTAATCGTTGCAATTTGCGCTGTCCAATTTGCTTCGCCAACGCTAATGTTCAGGGTTATGTTTATGAACCTACTTATGAACAGGTCGTGGAAATGCTCACCATGCTCCGGAATATTAAACCGGTCTTCCCGCCGGCGGTGCAATTTTCAGGTGGCGAACCTACCATCCATCCCCGATTTTTGGATATTCTTAAAGCAGCGCGAGCCATGGGCTTTAGCCACTTGCAAATTGCCTCCAATGGCATCCGTTTGGCTAAGGATTTAGAATTTGCCCGAAAATGCAAGGAAGCAGGCTTATACACTGTTTATTTACAGTTTGACGGCACCGATGATGAAGTTTATCAAAAAACCAGAGGTTTGAAAGGTCTCTGGGAACTTAAACAACAAGCCGTAGAAAATGCCCGAGTGGCCGGTTTGCGCATAGTACTAGTGCCCACTATAATTAAAACTATAAATGATGATCAAGTAGGGAAAATCTTACAGTACGCCATTGATAATTCCGACGTAATCAGCGGCATCAGCTACCAACCGGTAGCTTTTACAGGACGGATTTCTAAAGAAGAGAGAGAAAAACAACGTTATACCCTTTCCGATTTGGCTTTAGACATAGAAAAACAAACAGGATATTTAAACGCCCTGGAGGATTGGTATCCGCTCTCGGTTACTTCTCCTTTTTCCAAATTGCTGAGCGCTATTTGGAAGTATGAAGTGATGAAGATTACCTCCCACCCGGACTGTGGCATCGGTACTTATATCTTCGTCAACTCGAAGACTAAGAGTGTGACTCCTATTACTAAGCTAATCGATATTGAAGGGTTCACTATGGACCTAAACAAATTAGTAAAACAGAGAATTTCCCATATTCGTTCGCTGACGGCTTTGAGCGCCCAGCAGCTTTTAAAGAAGCATTTCCGCGAAGAAGAAGCTAAGGACGGCATGACTCCGCAAGTTTGTTTAGAGCTTTTCCAGGGTATCGTAGATAAAGAAGCGCAAAGACGCGTGGAACTGATCTATAACTGGCATATGATGTTAGTAGGGGGTATGCACTTCCAGGATGGATACAATTACAATGTGGACCGGGTTAAGCGCTGTTGCATTCATTATGCGGCCCCTAATGGCCGAATTTATCCCTTCTGCGCTTATAACTCTGGCCCGGTCTTTCGAGAGAAAATTGAAAAAGAATTTGCTATTCCCCTCGAAGAATGGCGGAGGCGCCATCAGCATTTAGCAGAAAGTGAGTATTTCCTGCCGCAAATTTAAATATTTTTTGGATGTTTCCAGCCCAAAAGGGAGGCATTTAAGCCTCCCTTTTTATGGGGATGAACCACAGAATTGAGGAAATCCTGGATTATTAAGGCTTGTCTTGCTCCCCCAACCGCGTACCATAATAATAACGATAAAGTAAGAGAGCTCCTATAATCAGCAGAATTATTGGTCCTACCAAGTCGCTCCATGCTTCAAATTCGGGAAAGAATTCAATCACAAAATTGACCACAAATAAAATTACACCAATGCCACCGACTATCCAGCCGGCCCAAGTGCGCCGATTAATCAAGAAAAGGCCCAGACCTATGACTACTAAAAGCAGNGGCCAACTTGTTTCAAAATTTAAAATGAACAAACGATGAAGAAGCAGCAGTGCCCCTAAGGTCACCAAAATAAGGCCACTCATTAAAAGTCCTTTTTTCCCCCTGCTCATGATTACTTTTAATTTCTCCTTATATTTAAATTTTAATCTATCTTAATTTTCCATAATATCCAATTTTAGAGGTACTGGCAATAATTTAAATTACGCCCATGGCTAATCTGTTTTTATTAATTATCTATCTCTGCTCTTAACGGCTTAATCCGGGAACTAATTTTGTAATTATCGAGGTTTTCTTCATGAAAAGTATGGACGACGAGCAGGATAAGGTTAGTTTGGCTTTGGATGGGGTTCCATTCAAAGTTGACGCATGAGTAAAGCATTCCTGGTAAGGGAAAGGTTTGAATTTTCATATTAGGTCTGCTAAATTATTTTAAGAGTAAAAAAAAGTCAAAATTTATGGAAAAATTTTTAGAAAGTCTTAAAAAGAGTCGTTATTACGCTCCCCAAATTGTCTACCATCACCGGATTCCTCCGCGGGAAGGCCAATGGGTGATTGACGAAAAAATTTCTCCCCTCTTGCTTTCTTCTTTGAAAAATTTGCAGATAAAAGCTCTGTACGCTCATCAGGCTGAAGCTATTCAAAAAATCAGGCAAGGAAAAAATGTGGTAATAGCCACTCCCACAGCCAGCGGAAAAACCCTAATTTATACCTTGCCGGTAATAGAAAGCCTCCTCAAGGATCCCCAAGCCAAGGCTTTATACGTCTTTCCCTTAAAAGCTTTGGAACAAGACCAATTAAAATTTCTTTCGGAGTTTATTGCTCCTCTACAATCTCAGCTCAATCTATCTACTCCTGCAGCCATCTATGATGGAGATACCTCTTCTTATCGCCGCCAGAAAATTAGGCAGGCTTTACCTCCTGTTTTAATTACTAACCCAGATATGATTCATCTCAGCCTACTTCCCTTCCATACCCAATGGGCATCCTTTTTCCAAAATCTAAGATTTGTTATTCTGGATGAGCTCCATACTTATCGCGGAATTTTTGGTTCGCATCTGACGCAAATCATGCGCCGCTTGAAGCGGGTCTGTGAATTTTATGGTTCGGCCCCCCAGTTCATTGCCTGTTCAGCGACCATGGCCAACGCCCAAGAATTTGCCGAGAAAATTACTGGCCTTCCTTTTGTGGCTATTGAAGAAAGCAGCGCTCCCCGCGCCGGCAGAAATTTTCTCTTCTTGAATCCTACGGTGAGTCCTTATACATTGGCCGTTAAACTTTTTTTGGACGCCTTGGACAACGGTTTCCGGACTTTGGCCTTTACCCAAGCCAGAAAAATTACCGAGCTCATCCACACCTGGATTTTAAAAGATCGACCAGATTTAAAAGGGCGGGTCAGCTCCTATCGCGCTGGTTTTTTACCCGAAGAGCGCCGAGAGATCGAAAAAAAGTTGGTCTCCGGAGAACTTTGGGGAGTAGTTTCTACCAGTGCTTTAGAGTTGGGGATTGATATTGGCGGATTAGATGTTTGTATCCTGGTGGGNTATCCAGGAACTATTGCGGCCACCTGGCAGCGAGGCGGCCGAGTAGGNCGGGGCGACCAAGAGTCATTAATTGCTCTCATCGCTCAGCCTGATGCTTTGGACCAATACTTCATGCGCCACCCCCAAGACTTCTTCCAGCGCGGCTTTGAAAAGGCCATAGTTGATCCGCATAACTCAGTCATCGTTTCTAAACATTTAACCTGTGCGGCGGCGGAAATCCCTTTGCGTCAGGACGATAATTTTTTTCCTCTTAATAAATATCGTCCTTTAGTGGAGCAATTGGTTTCGGCCAAAGAACTTTTACCCAGCGCTTCGGGGCGGGAATGGTTTGCGCATCGCCTGCATCCCCACCGGCTGGTAGATATTCGTTCAGCAGGGGAAGGTTTCGCCATCTTTGAAGAGAAAACTAAACGCTTGATTGGCCAGATCAGTGTACCCCGAGTTTATACCGAATGTCATCCAGGCGCCATCTACTTGCACCGCGCCGATACTTATTTGATTAAAAACCTTGACTTGGGAAAAAGAGAGGTCTGGGCTGAAGCAATAGAAGTAGATTATTACACCCGGGCCCGGCAACAAAAGGAAACCGAAATTCTATCTGTAAATCTGCAAAAAGAATTTCCGCGCTTTACAGCCTGCTATGGACGCCTGAAAGTTACGGAAAAAGTCATTGGTTTTGAAAAAAGACGTATCTTCGGTCAAGATCTCTGGCAAGTCCAAGAGTTGGATCTGCCCTCCTATGTCTTTGAGACTATGGGGCTTTGGATAATTCTTCCTCCCGAAATAACTTCTCTGGTCCAAAGAGAAGGAGGACATTTCATGGGGGGAATTCATGCCCTCGAACATGCTGCCATTGCCCTTTTCCCCTTATTTGCCCTTTGTGATCGTAATGATGTGGGAGGAATATGTTATCCCGTGCACCCGCAACTGGGAAAACCGGCCATATTTATCTATGATGGCTATCCCGGAGGCGTTGGCTTGGCAGAATACGGTTACACTTTCCTTACCGAGCTTCTCCAAAAAACTTTGGAATTGATAAAGAACTGTCCTTGCTTAGACGGTTGTCCCTCTTGTGTCCATTCTCCTAAATGTGGTTCAGGTAATAAGCCTTTAGATAAAAAGGCGGCTGAAATTATTTTGCATTGGCTAACGAATGGGGAAGCAATAGAAAAAGAAAATAANCAGTATTTTTCTCCGCCTGCCGCACAATTTCTTTTAGTAGAAGAGGTCAACGATGAAGTAAAAAGCTTGGCCCAACCTTTTCACCCACCCGAGAAGCTATTAGCTGAAATTTCCCAGCACCGCATTCTCTTCCTCGATTTAGAAACGCAGCGTAGTGCCGAAGAAGTGGGCGGATGGCAGAATAAGCACCTCATGCGCCTGGCCGTGGCCGTGATTTATGATTCCCAGGAAAATTCTTTCACGGTCTTTACCGAAGAGCAGGTCCATGAANTAATTGCTAAGCTGCAGACGGCCGAACTAATTGTGGGTTTTAACATCTTTAATTTTGACTACCAAGTACTGCGGGGTTATACCCCTATCCCTTTAGGCAAGCTTAAAACCTTTGATATTTTAGAAGAAGTGACTAATTGCTTGGGCTATCGTCTTTCTCTCAACCATTTGGCCCATAAGACTCTGCAGGTAATGAAAACAGCCGACGGACTCCAATCTCTGCAATGGTTCAAGGAAGGACGCCTTGATGAAGTGATCGCTTATTGTCGTCAGGATGTGGAAATTACTAAAAACTTATTCCTTTTTGGCTTAGCTAATGGCTACCTTTTGTTTACTACCAAGAACGACCAGTTAGTACGTCTTCCTGTTTCTTGGGATTTAGCTAAGATATTGGCCGCCTAAAAGAGAGCCGAGAAAAATTCTCATTCATTGGCCCGGCATAAGAGAATGGGCACCGTAGCCATATGGATTACCTTGCTGGCTACACTCCCCAAGAAAAATTGGGAAAAGCCGCTCCGCCCATGGGTGGACATAGCGATGAGATCAAAGTCGCGATCGCGGGCGTGATCGACTATTTCCTGGGCATCGTGGCCGTAGCGCACCACAGAATTAACTTTCACGCCCACGCTCTTCAAATCATTTTCGATTTTCGCCAGGTATTCTTCAGCTTCCCGCACCACATTCACTTGATGTTGAATGGGATCCATGCCCGGTAGGGTATGGGCCAAAGCTACACGTAAAAGAGTCACTTCCGCATCATGTATTTTAGCCAACCACTCCACCCGCGGTAAAATCTTTTCCGCTAACTTGGACCCATCTAAAGGCACCAAAATTTTTTTAAACATCACTCCCATTGGCCCGCCCCCTTTAGACTCCTATCTGCCCCTTTCTTTATTTCCTTGGGCAGCCTTAATTTTTTCCTGCTCGGGGCGAGCTATCTTCTCGCCCCCTAAATTTTCGATCACTCCCGCTCAAAATTCAACTTGTTTTAAAAAATAGCCTTAGAGGTTTATATTCGAATATTTCCTCCAGGGACGAACTTCAGATTTATTCTCCAGAATATCCAGGCAGCGATTAATATACTTGCGCGTATCATGGGGCATGATCACATCGTCAATATAGTTCCGTTCGGCGCCTCGGTAAGGATTTTCGTAAAGGTCACTATACAGCTGAATTCTCTCCCGGCGCGTCTCCTCGGGATTAGGAGAATTCTTTATTTCTTTGGCAAAGATCACGCTCGCCGCCGTATCCGCTCCCACAATAGTCACCCGAGCCTGGGGCCAAGCAAACATAAAATCCGCCCCTGTGTCTTTACAGCACATGCCTAAATATGCTCCCGCATACGATTTACGCAAAATAATAGAAATTTTGGGCACCGTAGCATCAATATAGGCGTAGAGCATTTTTGCTCCATGGCGTAAAATCCCTTTCCATTCTTCCTCTGGCCCAATCCAATACCCGGGTGTGTCGTGGAGATTTACTAAAGGGATATTAAATAAATCACAAAAACGCACGAACCGCGCCACTTTATCAGCCGCATCACAATCGATAGCCCCCGCTTTAGACATTGGTTGGGAAGCCACGATCCCCGTAGTCCGCCCGTTGAAGCGGCCAAACCCAATAATCACGTTAGTGGCGTAATATTTAAAAAGCTCAAAAAAGTAGCCATCATCCACAATCTTCAAGATAACTTTGTGCATGTCAAAAGGCTTAGAAGGCCTTTCGGGAACTAAAGTATCGAGCTCAGGAATAATCCGCTCTGGATCATCGTGACACTCTTTCCGCGGAGGTTTTTCTTTGTTATTCGAGGGCAGGAACTCTAAAAGTTCTTTGGTTTTATCCAGACAATCTTTGTCATCTTCGGCTACCAAATGAGTCTGGCCTGTTTTATAAGCATGAGCTTTAATGCCGCAAAGCTCCTCCAGGGAAATCTCCACGCCTGTCTGGGTTTTGACAAAAGCCGGCCCGGCAATACCCATAAACCCGGTGTGCCGAGTTTGGAAAACAAAGTCTTGCATGATCGGATGGTAAGCCTGCCCGCCCAAACACGGCCCCATGAGTAAAGCAATCTGGGGGATGATTCCCGAAGCTAAAATTTGCGAACGAAAGAGCCAGGCATAGGACTGCAGAGTATCCATCCCTTCTTGCAAACGGGCTCCCCCCGAATCATTCATGCCTACGAAAGGCCAGCCCTTCTCTTTGGCAAAATCTATGGCCTGGGAAAACTTTTTGCCGTGATACTCTCCAAAAGTCCCGGCCATGGAAGTGTAATCTTCTGCTCCCACTACCACCATCCGCCCATTGACTTTTCCAAAACCAGTAATCACCCCCTCGGCGGGAACTTCTCTTTTATCCATCCCAAAGGCCGTAGTGCGGTGTTTGACGAAAATGCCCAGTTCCGTAAACGTCCCGGGATCAAAGAAATATTCTACGCGCTCGCGCGCGGTCATTTTCCCCTCTTTGTGTTGGGCGGCTACCGCTTGGGGTCCCCCCATCTGCATTATTTTGCGGCGTTTCTCTTCGTATTCTTTGTATATTTCTTCAAAACCTTTCTCTTTATATTCCATGGAGAATATCCTCCCTTTACCGATTGGCTTTTCGATAACCCAATTGATCTAATGCAATAATAGTTTTTTGAATATTTGCCGTTCCTTCCACAATTTGAATTGATTTGGCGTCTCGATAATAACGGGCCACTGGATATTCCGTAGAATACCCATAGGCGCTAAGAATTCTCATAGCAAAATCAGCTGCTCGGCCAGCCACTTCGCCGGCAAAATACTTGGCCATAGAAGTTTCCAGCACATTGTTTAGATTTCCTTCATCTTTCTGGACGGCCGCTCGATAAACTAATAAGCGAGCTGCCTCAATCTCTGTAGCCATAATGGCAATCATATCCTGATTCATTTGAAACTGCCCAATCTGTTGCCCAAACTGCATCCGTTCATTGCAATATTTGATGGCGGCTTCCAAGCAAGCCTGAGCAATGCCAACTCCGCCAGCAGCGCAAGAAAGACGAGTCTGATTTAGCGAACCAAAAACGTGCTTCACCCCATCCCCCAGTTGCCCCAAAAGCGCCTCTTGGGGAACTTTAACATCTTCCAGAATAATTTCTCCCGTAGGGGCAGAGTGCAGTCCCAACTTATCAAGGGGCCGTGTAGTAATTCCAGGAAGATGCATATCCAATAGAAAAGTGGAAAGACCTTTGCTTTTTGCGGCAGGGTCATGGTAGGCATAAAGAACGCATAAGTCAGCTACCTGCGCGTTAGAAATCCAAGTCTTCGATCCATTTACTAAAAAATAATCCCCTTTGGGGATAGCCGTAGTTTTCATAGACATAACATCGGACCCGGCGTTAGGCTCGGTGATGGCAAAACATCCTATCCATTCGGTGGAGACTAACTTGGGAATATATTTTTTCTTCTGTTCTTCCGTTCCATAGCGGAGAATAGAGAGGGCTGGACCAAAGGTCTGCATATTAAAAGTAACGCGCAAAGAGGCGCTGGCCCGCGCTATTTCTTCAGTAATAATCGTCCCAGCCAAAAAACCCATTCCGTTTCCCCCATACTCTTCCGGAATCAATGTGCCATAAAACCCTAAATCAGCCATCTTNTTTACTACTTCCCGGGGAAAATAATGTTCCGTTTCCCATTTATCCGCAAACGGAGCTATTTCTTTTTCAGCAAAACTACGAGCAGTTTCCCGCAGTGCTTGNAGCTCTTCGCTTAATTTGAAATCCATTTCCCGTTCCTCCTTTTGGCCTTATGAGCCAATCACTCCGATTTCTTNGTCATCGGTCCGTTCGTTTAAATTATTCTATTACCATTAACACCATATCAGTTTCGCAGGTCTGACCCACGCTCACCTTAATTTCTTTAACTACTCCAGAA
>JGI24721J44947_10010606_pt1 | contig 11648 bp, 10 predicted proteins | sample YelNatPaOPGAMG01_FD_44947 | JGI IMG/M metagenome (IMG submission 44947)
GAAATTATATCTTTATAGGCTTGAGAGTCTACATTCGTCTCTTCGATAAGAAGTGAAGCGCTAACATTTTTCCCAATAACTTTAGAGAGTTTGTTAATAACAGGCCTGTTTTTTTCACCAAGGCCGCATGAAGAAACAAAAACAATTTCCTTGTCTTTAATGGCATCTTTATTCCTCGTAAGAAATGTGCGCATTGGTGCGGGAATATTAAAAGCCCAAATTGGTGTCACAATGAAAACCCTCTCATAATCTTTAAAGTCAAATGTCTTTGGTTCAATTTCGACAGATGCGTGAACAAGTGAATAAAAAGAATCCCTGAGGAAATTTCTCTTCAATTTGTCTTTGACCTCGACCACATCGCATTTAAGGTGCTCTTTAATTGCTTCTGCTACCTTTTTGTTTTTGCCCGTCCCCGTAAAGTAAACAACAATGTCTTTCATTCAAACCTCCTTTTTATTTAATTCTTCTAAACGCACAACCTGTATTGGATAAACAATAGAAATGCCTTCCTTACGTAAGTTTTCAAGAATTGCAATGTTTACGGCTTCCTGCAATCGCATAAAGTTGTTGTAATCGATCTCATTAATATAGTATGCAAGTGTATAGTTTACACTGTATGCACCAAAATTAGAGAGCCTTGCAAAAGCAAATGTAGTCTTCTCAACGCTTTCGACTGCCTTCTTCAATAAATCACTTATCCTTTCGAGTTTCTCCTTTTCTGTTTCAAGTGCAACAGCAATATTAACCTGCACTCTTCTGGTTGTTAATCTTGACCAATTTCGTATAACCTGCGATGTAATGACAGAATTTGGGATATTAATTTCCTCTCCTGNTAAACTNACCAATCTTGTACTTCTTATGCCAATTTTAGAAACTGTCCCCTGCGTATCGCCCATAACTATATANTCACCTTCAACAAAAGGCTTATCAAAAATTATTGCAAAATAGTTAAGAATGTCCTGTAATATCCTTTGTAATCCAAGCCCAACAATCAGTCCACCAACACCNAATGTGGTAAGGATCGATGTTATATCAAAGGTAGGAATAAAGTTTTTAATAATGAAAACGACACCAAGCAGGATAATTATTATTTTAATCGAAAGCATCAATATGCGNATTGCTTTCTTTTGGTCATCNTGAAGTTTTGAAGAAATGAGNATTTCAGAATAAAGGAAATCAATCANTGCAGTTAGTAGATAGATTATCAATATCGCAACAAACCCTCTTTCAATCGAGTGAAGAATGGCTCTAAAATCTTGCAAATTCAACTGTTCAAGGCTTATTAAAAATGCAAAGATGTAAAGAAGAGGGCTTACACGCCTTATGAGGAATTGAGTAAGCCTTAAACCTACATTGTCTTTCCTGTCTTTTATCTTATCAATAATCCGTTTAAAAATCTTGTTAACAACAAAAATAACAATAGAAATCGAGGCAAAAATAAGTATTGAAATAAGATATCTCAAAATCGAGTTTCCTAAAAAATTTATCTCAAGCAACCTTTTAATAAAATTCACTTTTCACCTCTATGGATTTTTGCTCAGGTTTTCTATCTCAACTATCAATTCCTCAACCGCCTTTAACTCTTCTCCTGCTTTTGCATAGTCGCCCTGTGCAACATATTTCTTATAGTTCTCGAAATGAGTCTTTGCTAATTCAACTAATTCCTTTATATTCCCTTTGGTTGGTTTTGGTGTTTCTGTTGTAGCCTCTCCGAGAAGTAAATTAAGTGCATCTTCAAAAGTGTCACCCCAAACAAGTTTGTCCTGTGTCGAGAGGACGATCTTTTTAATTTGAGGGAATTTTGCCGTATTAGCCTGCAAATAGATAGGCTCAAAGTATATTATGGAAGTATCAATAGGTATCGTAAGAAGGTTCCCTCTTATTACTTCTGACCCTTGCTGGTTCCAGAGTGTAAGAACCTTAGAAATCTCTGAATCCTGGTCTATCCTTGCTTCGATTTGTAGAGGTCCATAAACAAGTCTATCTTTTGGAAAACGTAAGAGATTTAGGTCCCCAAAATTGTCTTTTGCGCAATCAGCGATCATAAGGGCAACAAGATTATTCTTTCCAAGTGGTGTGAATGCATAGATGTTTGCAAAAGTGTAGTTTCCTTTTTTATCCTTCACAATTGCATAGTAAGGGATTACTTCTTGCGTCTGTGCATAGTATTTTTCCTTTGCAATGTCCCATGCATCCTCTTTGTTGTAGAAAACTTCAGGGTCGGTCATATGATAAGTTAGATAAACATATCCCTGAATTTTCATTAAGTCATCGGGATAGCGCATATGGGATTTTAAGAATTCAGGCATATCATTAAAACTATGAAGAAGCGTTGGAAATGCCTTAGAAAGGGTTTTAGCAATTGGATCACTCTCGTCTACAATATAGAAATTCACATCACCAGTATAAGCATCAACCACGCATTTTACTGAATTTCTTATGTAATTGAGATATGAATCATAAGCATAAACAGGTTCTGAGTAGGGATAGAAATTAGAAATAGTGTAGGCATCGATAATCCAATAAAGTTTTCCATCGGTTCCAAGAACGATATAAGGATCGGAGTCAAATTTCAAATATGGGGCAATCTTTGAGACCCTTTCTTGAATGTTTCTCACATAGAGAAGCCTACTTTGAGAATTAATATAGCGTGAGAACAGGAAATTAACCTCGTTAAAGTTGATAGCATAAAGGAATCTATTTAAAGGAGTCATCTTTATGCCTTTGTCGCTTTTGTATTTCGAATAAACATTATCCTCTCCTTTTGGATAATCAAACTCATCCGTTGCCGTATTTACAATAATGTAGTTGTTTGTTAGTTCTCCAAAGTATATTTCGGGTCGCACTACATTTAGCTCAGGGACAGTAGATACAGGCGGGATATCTTTTATAAGAAGGTTCGGCAAACCTTCCTGTGTAAATTCGTTAACTGTGTTCATACATATGCCATATCCGTGAGTAAACTTGAGATGAAGATTTACCCAGGTTTTTGAGGTTTCAGGAAGCAGTTTTTGGTCGAGTTCTCTTGCCGAAACAAGTACTTCTCTCAAAGAATTACTTATGGTGTATCTATCAACATCTACATCGTTAAACGCATAGTAGAGTCTTATTGACTGGATTTGCTGATATGTATCCTTAAGCGCTCGCCAATCCCAGAATCTAAAGTTATCAACAATTGTCTTGTTATTATTCAACAGTTCTCTTGTGATAGGTTTGAGGTCTCTAATCTCTGAAACAACAACCTTATCAAGATTAAAGCCCTGAAGAGTTCCATTTATGTTATAAGTAAGAAACTGTTTCTCCCGCTGAAGTTCTGTGGGCTGGACAACGAGCGCCTGAAATACATTCGGGACAACAAGATAAAATAAAACTACCACTACAGCACTTGCTATAAGGATTCTAAAAACTGGTCCCCTTTGTGTGAAGCGAGGAATGAGAGCATAAATAATAAGAACAGCACCTGCGATAATCAAAAGAAGCGAGATGATTTTAAAAAGCGGAACTCTCAAATAGTAATCTGTATAGCCTATACCAAAAACAGCACCACTTTTTTGCAGGAGTAGAGTATATATACTGAAGTAAATCTTAAAAGAAACAGCGAAAAGTATAAGCGACACAAGCACAGACAAAAGATTCGTAGCATGAAGATTAACTCTTGAGTTTTTTGAGAAATTAGGGCGTATGTAAAGGATATAAACAAATTCTTCAACTAAGAATGCCATAACAAATATCGAAATAAGCGTTGAAAGTAACATACTCAAAAACGGGTATGTAAAAAGATAGAAACTTATGTCCTTGTGAAAAATCGGGTCAGTAATGTTTGCAGGTGTCCTATAAACGAACATCAAAACCTTCTCAAACTGTGAGGATAAAGCCGAACCTGTAAAAAATGCAAGCACAAGAGGTACTGCAAAGCGAACGATGTTTATAACTTTTTCTCCAATCTCAAGTTCTTCGTGCCTCTCAGGGACATAGAAGGAAATAAAATAAAGGAAAAATGAAACAGCAAAACCAACAAGAAAAAGTAATATTTGAACAACAATTCTTTTCAGGAACACGCTTTCGAAATTCACACTCTTAAACCAAAGAAAGTTCGTAAGAAAATTTGTAGAAGAAATAAAAATAGTAACAACTACAAATCCTACAATAAGAATTACAAACTCCTTTTTTACAAGACGAAACGGCGGATTTCTCATTTTTAATTTACTACTCTTTATAATCAAAGGCAGTGCGAAAACGACATAAAGCAAAAGTATAATTAGCCCAATCATAATCTCCTCCTGTATCAATTATACATTTATTTGGGAAATTAAAAAAGCCCGTAGCAACTTTGCTACGGGCAAATTATTGTGAATGCTAAAGCAAAACTAATCAAGAATTTCCTGGTAACTTACGAGGTCTTTCTTTGAACTCATCTTCTCAACTGCATCAAGAAGGAGTAATCCCTGTTCGTTAATGCTTGTTTCGCCAATGAAGCCTGCTGCTCTTGCAAGTTCAAGTGCATCCTGGAATGCTTCCTTGGAAAGACCGGAGATTTTCAATGCCTCTTTTATATTCTTTGGAAGAATTCTTACCTTTCTCTCCTTAACATACAGTGTTCCAACTTCTCTTAACGCCATTAATACCCTCACCAAAAGTGGGTTTACCGGGAATCCAAGTCCTGTTGGAACTCCTGAAAGCGCTTTATCCATCAAGACACCTGCTTCAGTTTCAATAACGTTGCCGTCGGGGAGGATTTCGATAAGGTGACGCGCTTCGAGTTTTTCAAGAGCAAACCTAATTCTATCTTCCTCGTATCTATCCTTCAATTTGTTGACTACTTCCTCAACCGTTACGCCTTTTTCCGGAATGAGTGAGAATACTTCTCTTTCAAACTTTGTAAGCAAAGGCAATCTTTCGATATGTTCTGCAAGATTTGCAAAGAAATATCCATTCTTTGTGGGCTCAAAACTCCCTACAAGGCCTTCTTCTTTTGCCTTGTTAAACCATTCNATATTAGGTGAACTGAATGTCTTCCTCGTAATGGTAATTGCCTTTACTGAATCTGAGCTTACTTCTTCAACTTTACGTTCAAGNACTTTTTCNCCCCATTCGGTTATTTCGAACACTTCTTTACCCTCATCGTCAACNGTGCTTCGGATGAGCTCAAANCCTTCCATTGAGTGCAAGTCCGCTCTTAAATCAAAGTATCCCTCATACCATGAAGCAAGGTCTTTTGCATCCTCAAATGCCTTTGCTATCTCCTGGTACTTTTTAGGCATTTCTTTAATCTTTCTTCCATAACGCTCAAGAAGATCTTTATACTGGGCAATTCTTCTGTCAATCATCTCTTTCTTGAGATTTTCAAGAGTAGGTCGCTCGTGTTTATTTATTTTTGCTTTTTCCCAGAGTGCCTTTATCGCACGAAGCGCCATCATTTCGCCCTCTTCGATGTCAAAAGACCAGATCTCTTTTCTTGGTCCATCTTTAACGAGTCTGTAAACTTCTAAAGCCCACTCTCCTGCAGGAAGAAGGTTGCCATCGCTATCAATGTAGCCAAGAGACTGCAAAGTTTCAAGGGCAATATCCGTAATTTTCTTCTCATCATACCAATCAGCAATTGCCCTCAAAATATCAAGAGAAAGGACAGTCCCTTCACCAAACCCGCCCAATGTTAGTGTTTTCTTGACTGCCTGTCCCAAAGCGGTAAAAGCAAACACCTCACCATTGGGTACTGAGTAAGCAATTAGTCTCATAGACTCAAGCAATTTAGAATTTGGCACTGAGAGTTTAATTTCTGATGATGGCGCAGGTCCTACAGGCAAACCCCTTATAACATTTGCAAGGTCAGAGTCAATTATTAACTGTGGTGATACTGCGTAAATTTCAAGAATTGCTTTACCTTGTTCGCTTAAGGTGTAAAACTCCTTTTTTGTTTCCTTATCTTTTACTTTTACTGCAAGACCTCTTTCCATAAGGGGCTTTATACCAAGAGGACCAACATTATCCGCCCTGTATGCTGCATCAAGCATTGCAATGATTTCACTTCCAATAAATCTAAATTCTGGATCCCACTCTTCTGGCTTTGAAAGTCCTCTCTTTTCAAGAATTACTATGTTCGAGGTTGTTGCATTTTCGTCCTCTGATGTAACCTGTGGACCAAGAGAGTAAAGTTCCCTAAGTACATTTGCAAGCCCTCTTCCCGTATATGTTAAAACTAATTTTACGGGAGTTTCAAAACGGATTAAACCCATAAGGTCAAGCTCATGCACCGTGTCACTATTCAACTGTGAGAGATCTGTTGCAAGAAGTCCTGCATCTTCATTTGCAAGCATTTTTTCAAGGATAATTGCATGTTCCTTCCTAATTACCATAGTTTCACCTCCTTCAAGAATAAATTTTTATACTTTCTAAGTTATTATATCAAAAATCTATAACAAAAATCAATACTTCTTTATCTTAATCCATAGATTCCTTATACTTTTTAGTTTGACGAAAATTTTTATTGTTAAATTACTTGACAAACATAAAAATGGTCATAAAATTTTTTATGGAGGCAAAAAACTATTAGAAAGGAGATGGAGAACATGAAGTGGGGATCAAGAGTTTTAGCATTCATTCTTAGCGTAATGGTTATAGCATTAACAGTCTTAGCAAATTTGAAGTGGCGTTAGAAAGGAGATGGAGAACATGAAGTGGGGATCAAGAGTTTTAGCATTCATTCTTAGCGTAATGGTTATAGCATTAACAGTCTTAGCAAATTTGAAGTGGCGTTAGAAAGGAGATGGAGAACATGAAGTGGGNANCTTTTAATAAATTTGACAATAATGGAGAATTTAAATATAATTAAACGTGCAGAAATTACCTAATAAGGCTAAGGTATTAATTTTTGTATTAACGGCGCTTTTTGTAAGCCTGCTTATATATACTTCCTTTAGGTTCAAGTTCATATTAAACAAAAACGAAATTTTATTAGCCATAATTTTGTCTATTTCTATACTCATCTCTGATAGGTTCCCTGTTGCTGTTCCTGTTGGTACTGAAATGTCTGAATTATCGGTCTCAACAGCCATTACATTTGCAATTGCATTCTTATTTAATCCACTTATCGCAATTACATTAGTTTCAATAAATATGGCTATCTCTGATATTTTTTCGAAGAGAGAATGGTATAAAATTCTTTTCAACGTTTCTAATATAGGACTATCAGCAGGATTAGTTAGCCTATTCTTCTGGAAGTACTACAACGGACTTTTACCATTTACTTCCCCATACAACCTCGGGATAATAATTGGCGCCGCCCTTCTGAATTTCTTACTTGAATCGATCTTCCTTTATCTTCTTCTCTCCTTTATCGTTAATAGNCCGCTTCNTTCTTTCTATATAGAAAATATAAGATTCATATTAGTTGAAGTCCTAACGCTCTATCCACTCGGCATAATACTTATGTACTTCTTCAAATATAATCCAATAATGAATGCATTCCTTTTGCCGTCACTTATTGCTGTGTACTATGCTCTTGAAAGAAGATATGTAATAATTCAGGAAACAAAGAATGCGCTTTTTGCAATTGCAGAAGTCGTAGATAAAAAAATACCTGATACAATAGACCATACTAAGCGTGTTGCAATAATAACCGAGGCTATTTGTAACGAACTTCAACTTCCACTCTCTCAAACAAATGAGATTGTTCTTGCTGCAATGCTACACGATATCGGCAAAATCGTTGTCCCCGATTTTATACTTAGAAAGCCAAACCCAACCGAAGAAGAAATGGAAGTTCTAAGATTACACGCAATAGAAGGAGAAAAGATTGTTGAAAGGCTTTCGCTATTCAGGAATGGCGCTGTTCTTATACGTCACCATCACGAAAGATGGGATGGAACAGGCTATCCAGACCACCTTAAAGGTGAAGAGATACCACTTGGATCAAGAATAATTGCTATTGCTGACTCATTCGATGCAATGACAACCCAGAGATATTATCGAGACAGGGTAAAAAGTTTCGAAGAGGGCCTTCAGGAATTAAAAGACTGTGCAGGAACGCAGTTTGACCCAAACCTTGTAGATATTGCCATAAAAGTGATTTCTGAAAATAGAGGAAAACTCATTCAGTTAATGTATCCTTTAACTTCTCAATGACTCTTTTTGTTCTTGTTGCAGCAGTTCTTGGCATTATAATAAACAAAGGTTTTGAAGGTGTTAACGAAAATCCAATAAGAGGATTTTATCTTGCAATCATAGGTTTTATAATACAACTTGGTATTTTTAGCCCTGAATTTGCGTTTTCGGAGTATGAATATCTCACACCTTACTTTTATATAGCCTCTCTTCTTTTTTTGCTTGCCTTTATTGTTTTAAATCTCAATTACCACGGCATGAAAGTAATTTTCTTAGGATTCATTTTGAATTTTATTGCGATAATTTCAAATGGTGGTTATATGCCTCAATATATAGATAAACTTACAATTGCAAACGAATTAGAAAAAATTAAACTTTTGGAGCAATACGGTCACTTCTATAACGGGATTTTGGGAAATGACCATACAAAATTCAAAATATTGGGAGACATTATCGCAATCGGCAAACCGCAAATTCTTGCAGGAGTCTATAGCATAGGCGACTTCATAACCATCTTAGGAATAATCATTTTTATATTCGAATTTACAAAGCCAAAGAAAAAGGGCAGCCCTGTTTAAAATGAGAGCCTGCCCTAAAAATCTCAAAATGCCTTTAAAAATTTCAAAATCCTGTATGCAATAAGGAAACCTTCTTCCCTTGTAAGAAAGTCTTTGGGTCGAAAGGAATTTCCATCCCCCAAAACTATCCCCAGCTCATTAAGTTTTGAAATTACATCCTGATAAGGATAATCATGCTCAGTCCCTTTTAATTCCGAAAATACTCTTGTAAGCATCTCTTCATAAGGGAAATATTTTCCAGGGCAAAGAGTTGAGTTCTTCCTTCCCGTTTCATCTGAAACGACATCCTTATGCCTCAAAACATTTTCACTTTCAATATCGTACCGATTAACAATATCTTTCAATAATTTTACTCCCGCCTCAAATTGAGAGACACTCATCCGCTCTTTTTCAAAGTTCCCGAGGAAACACACACCAATACTTTCAAGATTAATTAAATAGTTTGTTGCATGCCATCCTGCAAACTCCTCAGGCTGCCCTTTGAAGACTTTTCCTGTTGGGCCGACCATATAGTGGTAATCGCACACATAATTTGGAAAAGATGCCTTCCATTTGCTCTGGTGGTAGCGCATTATAGAATCGGCAAGTATACTTCCATCACCTGTAACATTAGTTGCGGAATGGTGCAAAACCACATACTTAATAACACGCATATAAAATCACCCTTTATTTTCCATAAGGTTTGCAAGTTTCTCGACTGCATCCGACAACCTATCTATCTTTGCCCCAAAAACAACCAGAAGATATGTTGTAATAGCAATCGGAAAGCCGACATTCTGTATTAATGTAATAATCTCATCCATAATTACCTCCTTAAATTAAAGGGGGCTTACGCCCCCCTAAAAAAACTTCCTCTAAACTAAGGAACTAAATCCGTAAAAGACCTCTCAACAATACCGCCATCAACAAACTCAACAAGTTTTCCACTCTTGGTTAAGATAACATCCTTAGTAACGATAAGATTACCAAGAGATTGCACCTGCGCTGCAGTAATAGTATCAACGGGATTTGTAAATTCCATTGCGTAGGTCTTTCCACCCTCTGTTTTAAAAACAAGTCTCAAAACTTTTGTACTCGTATTAGCCATACATTACCTCCTATTCAGCATAACTCTTAACAATTCTTCTCCTCACATCAGAAACAGGATCCGCAAGGAGATTTGCAATACCCTGTGCAATCTCAAACAAGTCCGCATCAGTTGCAGCAGGCTTAATGCCCGTAATGCTTTCACGCCTTGTTTTACCATTTGCACTCAAAACAATCTCTAATACACCATTACTTTCAATTACAGTCATGTTTACCTCCTATAAATTTTTTTGAAGGTAGCCCCGGGGTTTCCCTTCGCACAATAATATGAAAGTCGTGTCGAAAATATGTGAATTGCATATTCTTTACCAAATTGCATTTTCTTTTAAAATTTGTTAAAATTCTTTTATGGAAAAGAAAAAAGTATTTGTCCTTGGAAGCATTAATGTTGACCTCGTAGTTTATGCTGAGCATTTCCCTGAAAAGGGAGAAACCGTAGTAGGTAAGGAATTCTTTATAAATCAGGGTGGGAAAGGAGCAAATCAGGCAGTTGCAGCCAAAAAAGCAGGAGCAGATGCAATATTTATTGGTCGTGTGGGGACTGACATTTTCTCGAATATTGCAGAAGAATCCCTTAAAAAATTCGAAGTCGCACACCGCTTAACTTTTGACGAAACTGCGCAAACGGGTATTGCTGTAATAAATGTTGATAAAACAGGCGAGAATAGAATCACAATTATAGAAGGCGCAAATGGGCATGTTGGAAGCGAAGAGCTCATGTTTCTAAAGAAAAACATAAAGAGCGGCGATTTTCTTCTTTTACAGGGAGAAATTCATGTGGATGTCCTTGTTGAGGCATCAAAAATTGCAAAAAGTGCGGAAGCCTTTATAATATTCGACCCAGCTCCTGTTAAAGAAGAATAATCAATGTAATTCCTTATGCTGACTATGTAACACCTAACGAGGTTGAATTAAGGAAACTCACAAACTCAAACGACCCTGCGGAACTTTTGAGGCTTGGTGCAAAAAATGTAATCTTTAAAATGGGCGAAAGAGGTGTAAGGTTTATAAACCTTAATGAAATATTCGAAGTTAAAGCATTCAAAGTTAATGCAGTAGATACAACAGGCGCAGGAGACACATTTAACGGAAGTTTTGCTGCAGCGCTTTCTATGGGAATGGATATAAAAGAGGCACTGCGCTTTGCAAATGCAGCCGCTGCAATTTCAGTAACAAGGAAAGGGGCAGCAGTATCTTCACCAACATATGAGGAAATTATAAGTTTTATGGAGGCGCATAAATGAACTATAAAATGATAATTGATACGGATTGCGGGATTGATGATGCAGTTACAATAATTAGCGCAATAAAATACGGAATTAACATCCTGGGCGTTACCACGGTTTCGGGAAATGTCTATGTTGACCAGGTTACAGACAATGTATTAAGAATACTCAACTTTATGGGGAGAAACGATATCCCGGTTTTTAAAGGCGCACACAAACCCCTTATTTCAGAGAAGTCAACACCTGCTAAAATCCACGGAGAAAATGGCATTGGGGATGTTGTCCTTGAAAAACCCGATAGAACCGAGGAAGACATACCCGCACCATATGCAATCTATAAACTTGCTAAAGATAATCCTGGTGTAATTCTTCTTACACTTGGGCCCCTTACAAATATTGCAATGGCATTTAACCTTTATCCCGACCTTAAAAATTATGTTTCTAAAATTGTTGCAATGGGCGGTGCTGTAAATGTAGGGAATGTAACAAGATTTGCAGAGTTCAACTTCTTCTACGACCCAGAAGCAGCAGAATTTGTTTTGAGACTTGGAATCCCGATGCACTTAGTTCCCTGGGATCCAGTTGTTTCAACACCAATATTTGAAGAAGAATTAAAGGAAACATTCAAAGGAAAAGAAGGAGAACTCGTCCTTTCAAT
>JGI24721J44947_10010607_pt1 | contig 11647 bp, 10 predicted proteins | sample YelNatPaOPGAMG01_FD_44947 | JGI IMG/M metagenome (IMG submission 44947)
GAGTCGCTGCTTAAATAACGCATCTCAATGTCTGCTTTAGCGTCCACATTCATTTGACAATTCTAAACCCCATAGCATTCTGGTTCAACATGCATTTTTTTAAATAAATCCTGCCTAAGCTCCAAAGCAGGACAATACATGTTAAAACCCTGTTGTCGTAAATTTTTCTTTTATAATCGTTAAATTACCGCAGATAGTTTCTGATTTCAAAATACCGGCGGGTTTTAATTAACCGGCATTAAGTTCACAATTCTGACTGAATTAAGAAATTCAGCTAATCCGAACGCAACATTGATAAATATTCAACCATCCACAATAAATATTCGAATATTTCTGATTGAAACGCCGTTTATTATTGTATAGAAATACGGAATATGAAAACCACGATATTACGGTATGCTNGANTCGCNGCGTTTGTAATTCTGCTTTCCGCTGCAGCAGTCGNGCGGGCAAGCGAATTTGTCTCATTGTTTAACGGGAAAGACCTTACCGGATGGAAAGTCCCTAACCCGAATCCGTTCTGGAAGGTTGTGGACGGGGTTCTGGTGGGGGAAAACGATGAAAAACTCAAAGGCAGCATGCTTTATACTGAAAAGAGTTTCAAAGACTTTATTTTCGAAGCGGACGTCCGTTGGCAGGGAGAAATTGACAGCGGCTTCATGGTTCGCAAACCTGAATTGCAAATGCAAATCGGTGTCTCCCGGAGTCTTAAAAAAGATATGACCTGCTCGTTTTACACGGGCGGAAAAGAAGGCTATCCAGAAGCCGGCAGGGCAAAGGACATTGATAAAGTTTTAAAACAGGGCGACTGGAATACAATCCGCCTTCAGGCAAAGGGCGACACATTCACAGTCTGGTGTAACGGTGTAAAAGTCTCGGAATACACAAATCCAAAATACTCAAATCCGGGGCCGATTGGTCTGCAGATTCATCCGGGCGTAAAAATGAAAGTCGAGTTCAAAAACATAAAAATTCAGGAATTAGAATAACATCTTAAATTCAGAAATAGTTTACGGTTTGTTAAAAACGCCGGTTTTGTTTATCTCATCTTTCTTATTAGGGCAATCATTACGCCCTGAATAACAAGTTCGCTGGCTGGAATCAGTTTCGGATATTTCGGATTTTCGGATTTCAGACACGGCTTGCCATTTTCAATAACAAATGTTTTAAGGGTTGACTCGTTATCTATGAGCGCTGCGACAACGTCCCCCGGTTTCGGCGTAAGTCCGTGTTCGAGTATGGCAATATCGCCTTCCATGATATGACGCCCAATCATTGAATCGCCCCGGACCTCGAGCGCAAAGGTGCGTGCTGTGGGTTTAAATCCCAATGTTTCAATGTCAATAGAGACACATCCGCGCGACTCCTGAAACCTGTCGCGGGGAAATCCAGCCGGTATGGAACCAAATATCGGTATATTTACTATCGTTTTGCGCGGAGATTCCGACGGCAACACAACCCGGATGGAACGTTTTTTGCCGTCCTCCGACTCAATAACACCCTTTTTTCGCAATAAGCGGATATGTTCCGCCACNGTTGCAACGCTGGAAAACCCAAAATGACGCGCAATATCCCGGAACGTCGGCGTGATGCCTGTCTCTTCCTGAGTCGAACGGATGTATTCGAGTATCTGCTGTTGTCTTGGCGTCAGCATTCTCATACCGAACAAATGTATGGTATATCCATCAAATTGTCAAGGGATAAATTTTATCAGCAATCAAGATGATACTACCGCTTTCTCCCACAACTTCGGCAATTCAACCGTAACTCCGGTTATTGCCGTTGATAAAAGGAATTTTTCTGGCAAAAAAATACTCTCTTGTCAGAAGAGGAATTTATCTAATCAAGAGTCAGGGTTGATTTTCTATCTCACTCTGGTCTAATAGGTACATGAAATCAAAATCCCGTTCATTATCAATATGGCTGTTGTGGTTTTGCATGCTTGGATTTATCGGCGAAGGAATTTTTGCCGCAACCAATATTTCAGAGGCATTCGTCAGGGTGAGCCCGCGCGATGAACGTTACCTCGAATTGAGCGATGGTCATCCGTATATTCCCATTGGCTTGAACATGATTCACCCAGATACCACTGACGCTCAAGGGCTTGCGCGCATGGAGGAATGGATGCAGAAACTCTCAGCAAACCGCGGCAATTACATCCGTGTGTGGATTAGTTCCCCGTTCTGGGATGTGGAACATCAGAAGAGCGGTGTTTACGACGCGGAGAAAGCAAAACGAATCGACGCCCTGCTCGAAATGGCAAAAAGATACGGTATCAAAGTCAAACTTACCATTGAACATTTCCGGACAATTGAGGGCGAAGCCCGTCAGAAATGGGCACATAAACCCATTCATCACGTTTCAGCTGGCGGAACGGCGACGAATCTTGCGGATTTCTTTGCCGGGGAGGCAAGCCGAACGCAATTTAAGAAAAAACTTGCGTGGCTCCACAACCGCTATGGCGACAACCCATCTATCTTTGGCTGGGAACTGTGGAACGAAATTAATGCAGTGGCAACAAGCGATAAATACTACATGCCATGGACAGAGATTATGCTTGATGAACTTCATAGGTTGTTTCCGAAAAATCTCGCAATGCAGAGTCTGGGAAGTTTTGACAGGGAAAACCTTCGCGACCTTTACCGCCGCCACAGTTTATTAAAAGGGAACGACATTGCGCAGGTGCATCGCTATCTTGACCTTGGCTCTCAGCTGGAAGTCTGCCATGGACCGGTAGATATCCTTGCCGCAGACGCAATCCGTGAGTTGTTAAGTTATAAGCCAAACAAACCGGTTATACTTGCCGAAAGCGGCGCTGTCGAACCACGTCATACCGGTCCATTCAAACTTTACTCAAAAGACAAGGATGGGATTATCCTACACGATGTCTTGTTTGCCCCGTTTTTTGCAGGCTCAGCCGGAGCCGGTCAAATCTGGCATTGGGATGTCTATGTTGACCGCAACAATCTGTGGTATCATTTTGGCAGATTTGCCGAGGCGGTAAAGGATATTGACCCACCCGCCGAACATTTTGTNCCCATGATGCTTGAACATCAGAGACTCCGTATATACGTATTAAAAGGCGAGAAAAATATACTTATCTGGGCACGCGACTCTGAAAACAANTGGATGAGCGAACTTCGCGACGGGATGCCTCCCCAAATTGTTGATAATGGGAAAATTGACATTTCAAAAATCATTGGAAAATCCACCCCGTCAGGCGTTTCCATCTATGACCCGTGGAAAAATACATGGACTGACTCCCGTATTGAGGACAACGTTATCACCCTCCCCCAATTTTCAAGGTCAGTTGTAGTAAGAATAAAACTATAGCAATTGCCCTCTATTTTTACTTGAAAAANTAATCCGCGTTGTCAAATTGGAGACATGAAAACCCGGAATTTAATGGCAATTCTTTTACCATGCATTCTTCTGANATCCATTTCACAAGCGCAGGAAAAGCCAGTCAAAAAGACCGAAGCGTTCGCCGCCCTTGAAGAATATTTTAAGTCGCAGGTTCTGCGGATTTCTTCACAGTGTCTTGATGATATTAAGACAAAGGAAGACTGGTTAAAGAAACGGGAGATTTATAAACAGCAGATCCTTGAAATGCTGGGATTGTATCCGTTGCCGGAGCGGACGCCGCTTAATCCGGTAATAACGGGCAAAATTGAGCACGATGAATTTACTGTGGAAAAACTGCATTTTCAGGCTATCCCAAATCTTTATGTTACCGCAAATCTTTATATTCCCAAAAAATCGCCGCTACCTGCGCCTGCCGTGCTTTATCTCTGCGGTCACGCCTATCCCCTTAAACCGGATTATTTCCACGGCAACAAGGTGAATTATCAGCATCACGCAATCTGGTTTGCGCGCAACGGTTATGTATGTCTTGTAATTGACACGTTGCAATTAGGAGAGATTCCCGGACTCCACCATGGAACATACCGGCTCGGGATGTGGTGGTGGAATTCGCGTGGCTATACGCCTGCAGGGATCGAGGCGTGGTCTGCAAGCAGAGCCGTTGATTACCTTTTCTCGCGTCCCGAAGTGGATACAAACCGAATCGCTGTTACTGGGAGGTCGGGCGGCGGCAGTTACAGTTGGACGGCGATGGCTATTGATGAGCGGATAAAAGTCGGAGCGCCTGTTGCTGGCATAACCGACCTTTATAATTATGTTGTAGATGGAACCGTCGAGGGACACTGCGATTGCATGTTCTTTGTAAACACATACAGGTGGGATTATCCATTGCTTGCAGCCCTAGCAGCGCCAAGACCGCTGCTCATCTGCAATACTGATTCTGATACTATATTTCCTCTGGATGGCGTGGAGCGGACTCACGCCAAGGTGCGCAAAATCTATAACCTTCTGAACGCACAGACAAATATTGGTCTTGTGATTGCGCCCGGACCACACAAAGATATTCAGGAACTTCAAATCCCTGTCTTCCGGTGGTTCAATAAATTCCTCAAGGGAGTTGATAAACCGGTTGACCTGATGGTTACCAATCTGTTCAAGCCGGAAGAATTAAAGGTCTTTGCGGAAATTCCGACGAATCAATTGAACACAAATATCCATAACTTGTTTATCCCGATGGCGCAGGAGCCGCAAATTCCTGAGACATACGAAGAATGGAAAAAACTTAAATCAGATTTAATAAATCAGTTGAAGACAAAGACGTTCCACGGTTGGTATGATGGGGAAATAACATCTGAGCCGACACGCTCTTCTACAATTACTACCAATGGCATAACTTTCGAAGTCTGGGATTTCATCAGCGAACCACACGTGAACTTGAAATTTTACGTCCTGCGACCTGCAAAGGCGGAAAAGATAAACGAGGTAGAAATCAGGTTGCTCGATACAAATAAGTGGAGCAAATTTTCCGCATGGATTTCATCTTTATCCGGATACACTCCTTCGCCATTGCAGAAATTAGGTTCTCTGGCAAATGAGACAACAGAGTTACGGATTAAACCAGAGCAAATATCAAATGAACTATCAGAAAAAAACATGGCGATTGTCTTTTTTGCGCCACGGGGCATAGGCGCTGACGACTGGCAACTTGAACCGCGGAAAATGACACATGTATTGAGACGCTTTATGCTGATAGGACAAACCCTTGAAGGGATGAGAGTCTGGGATATAAAAAGGGCGGTTCAAAACGTCTCAAAAATTGACTCATTCCACGCCGCAAAGTTTAATCTTTCAGCCGAAGGAACAATGGCTGTAAACGCTGTTTATGCCTCGCTATTCGAACCTAAAATAAATGGTTTAAATTTATCTGACGTCCCGCTATCACACATGAGCAACGAATCGCCTCTGCCCCCTGATTATCTAAATGTTCTGAAAATTATGGATATACCAGTCGCTGTCGCGCTCTGTTCAGAAAATGTGACAATCAACACCGACATACCGTCCGAAAAAATTTCGCAATCTACTTTTCGGTTTGCAAGCAAGGTTGCGCAAAAATTCGGATGGCAGAAAAACCTGAAGTTTAAATAGATACCATTATTTTTAAATTTATTTGATATTGAGAATATATTAAAGGTTCATGCANTAAATTGCAGGCTGTATTGGAAATTATAGTTGTCCGGTTCAAAACCTTCATCCTTATTTGTATATATGGTAAAAATTCTAAAAAAAAAGGGAATCTTATAAATTTTTGACCTGCGTCAAGAAGCAACTGTCCCGTCTGGGTAATNATTNAAGCACTGAAATTTAAACTTCCGCACGGCGACAGGCGCCGAAGCGGAAAAGACAGGTGAAAAACAAAACGAAAGGAAATAATATGTTCTGCTGGCAGTGTGAACAGACATCAAAGGGACAGGCATGCACGGTATTATCCGTATGCGGTAAGGATGAAACCACAGCAGTCCTTCAGGACTTGCTCATCCATGCGGTTAAAGGAATATCAAAATACGCCCACAAGGCAAGACAACTTGGGTTTAAGGACAATTCAATTGACGTCTTTGTTACAGAGGCGTTGTTCACAACAGTTACAAACGTGAACTTCGACCCGTTGCGGATGCAAAATTGGCTAATCCGCGCAGGCAAAACAATGGATAAGGCGAAGAAACTTTATGAAAACGCTCGTTTGTCCGGAAATCTCCCTATAGAAGATTTTAACGGCGCTACAAAATGGAAACCGGCGCCGGATATCAATGGTCTTCTGGCTCAGGGACGCGAGGTTTCAATCGAAACCAGAAAACAACGGTTCGGCGATGATATATGCGGACTTCAGGAACTTTTGTTATACGGAGTAAAAGGAACAGCCGCTTATGCTGAACATGCGAGAATCCTTGGAAAAGAGTCCGATGAAGTTTATGCATTCTTCCATGAGGCGCTTGATTACCTTACAAACGAAAATCCGACTGTTGATGAATTATTCCGTCTCTGCATGAAATGCGGAGAAATGAATCTCAAAACTATGGAAATGCTCAGCATGGCTCATGTTTCGACATACGGCGCCCCTGTTCCTACAAAAGTGCGAACCACACCGGTAAAAGGAAAGGCAATCCTTGTATCCGGACATGACATGAAAGACCTCGAAGAACTTTTAAAACAAACAGAAGGAAAAGGCATTAATGTATATACACATGGGGAGATGCTCCCGGCTCATGGTTATCCGAAACTTAAAGCATACAAACACCTTGTCGGAAATTACGGCGGCGCATGGCAGGACCAGAAGGATGAGTTTGCCGCATTCCCAGGCGCAATCCTGATGACAACCAATTGCATTCAGGAACCTCAACCCTCATACCGCCACAGAATATTCACATCCGGACTCGTCGCATGGCCCGGTGTTCAGCATATTTCAAACCGCGACTTTACACCAGTGATTGAAGCGGCTTTGAAAGAACCCGGTTTTACTCAGGATGAGCCTGCGCAATATACAATGACCGGTTTCGGTCATGACGCTGTTCTTGGTGTTGCGGATAAAGTCATTGATGCGGTCAAAAATGGTGATATAAAACGCTTCTTCCTCATCGGCGGTTGCGATGGCGCAAAACCCGGACGTAATTATTACACAGAACTTGCACAGTCTCTGCCGAAAGATTGCGTTATTCTGACTCTCGCATGCGGAAAATATAGGTTCAATAAACTCGATTTCGGGACTACCGAAGCCGGCTTACCGCGATTCATGGATATCGGACAGTGCAACGACGCATACTCGGCAATCCGTATTGCTCAGGCGCTTGCAAACGCCTTTAATTGCAGTGTAAATGACCTTCCGCTTTCTCTTGTGCTTTCATGGTATGAACAAAAGGCAGTGGCAATACTTTTAACCCTCCTTTACCTTGGCATTAAAAACATAAGAATAGGTCCGTCTCTGCCGGCGTTTATATCGCCAAACGTTTTAAAGGTTCTGGTAGAAAACTTTAATCTTAAACCAATTACAACTCCGGAAAAAGACCTCGCCGAGATATTGGGAACATCTGCTTAATAAGACTGAATTAATAGTAGAAAATCCGCCGGATTATTTCGATTCGGCGGATTTTTGTTTTTGGGCATATTTCACAACATCGGCAAGTGTCCACCTGCTTAATTCTTGTTTAATCTTTTCTTTAGTTTCGCCCCAAAAAGGATGCGTAGGGCAACACTGCTCATTTTTACACCAACTGTATCCGAGCAAACAATCCGTTGCCCATTTATCTCCTTCTATGGCTAAAACAATTTCAAACAAAGTTATTTTATCGGCAGGACGTGCAAGTTTAATTCCGCCCCCAATACCTCGCCTCGAAACCACAAGCCCCTTCCGTGTCAAAAGATTTATGATTTTACAAAGATACGGCCTCGGCACTTTTGAACACTTTGCTATTGCTGAGGTCGAGTTTTTCTCCAGATTACACGACGCCAGACAACACAGGGCTTGTACCGCATAGCCCGTTGTATTTGAGAATCCTAACATAGCCCTATTAAAACATCTGAATAAATCGGATTTCAATATAAAATTTTATAATATTGTCATGGTATTGTTCAACTTGAATAAATTGGATATAAATGTATAATTTTCGTTGTCAGATGAATAAACGCATTATTTACATGGATTACAACGCAACCACGCCCGTGGATTACCGTGTCCGCGACGCAATGTTGCCTTACTTTTGCGAAGTTTTTGGCAATCCATCGAGCGTACATACTATTGGACGTCAGGCACGAGTGTGCCTTGATGAAGCCCGTTCAGGGCAGCAGAAATCCTCGGATGTAATCCTCTTGAAATTACATTTACAAGCGGCGGCACAGAAAGCAACAACCTTGCTATTATTGGTACTGCAAGGAAAATGCGTGAGCGCGGGAAACACATCATAACCTCAGCCATCGAGCACCATGCGGTTCTTTGTTGCTGCGAATACCTCGCAAAACACGAGGGTTTTGAACTCACAATCCTGCCCGTTGATTCCAGCGGACTTGTTGACCCGGATGCAGTAAAAAAGGCAATCCGGCATGACACCATCCTCGTCAGCATAATGGCAGCAAATAATGAAATCGGGACAATACAACCGATTAAAGAGATCGGTAATATATGCCGTCAATATGGTGTTATTTTCCACACAGACGCAGTCCAGTTTTTCGGAAAGGAGGGTTTTGAAAAGATAACAGATTTGAACGCAGACCTTGTTTCAATATGCGCGCATAAAATCCATGGACCAAAAGGCGCCGGGCTTCTTTATACGCGGTCTCCTTTAAAACCGATGCCGATAATCTTCGGCGGAAGTCATGAAAACAAACTCCGTGCAGGGACTGAAAATCTTCCGGCAATAATGGGATTTGTAAAGGCAATGGAGTTGTTCTTAAAACCCCCAGTTTTCGACCGTAACCAAATCCAGCCGCTAGCTGACCGCGTGATAAACCTGATTAATAATCTCGACGGCGTCCGTTTTCGCGGTTCGCCTGTAAATCGTCTATGCAATACGGTCGCGTTTACAGTTAATGGCGTGGAAAGCGAGGTTATTATAGCCGGACTTGATATAGAAGGCATTTGTGTTTCAGGCGGAGCCGCCTGCTCCACAGGCGCGCTTTTAGCATCTCATGTAATCACGGCTCTGGGAAGTCCGTCAGATGCAAGGTCGCTGGTCAGAATTTCACTTGGCAGGGAAAACACAATGGAGGATATCGCACATCTTGAAAAAGTCCTTCCTTCAGTAATTCGTCGCGCCAGAATTCATGCTAAAAAATTTGTGTAAATACCCCGCGCAGACGCTTTTTAAACTGCTATTCTGAATAGCATAGACTAAACAAGAATCTAAAAAAACAACCACAGAAAACACAAAGAAACACAGAGAAAAAATTATAGGATTGTAAAATCGACACGATTAGCATGATAGGAAAGATTTATTCAAAGATTAAAAAATCTGGAAATTTAAAAAATCCTATTAATCATGGATACCCTGTTAAATTAAAAATTTAATCAGCCCTTTAATCTTGTCGAAATTAATTCAGCCACTTTGGATTTATTTCTGTGTTCCTCTGTGTCCTGTGTGGTTAAAGACGCTGTTAATCCTGCCAATGCTGTGAAAGATAGTCCTTTAAAAAAACATTCTATCAGCTTGTAACGGATAGTTTGTATTTAATCGGACAACCTTGCGTATTGTTTTTTCTGTCCTCATCGGTAATTATCCACTTTAAATTCCTTAATGAGTCTTAAAACAGACTGAATTCTTTTATTGTCGGGCCATCGGTTGACTCTAAAATGTTTAAACGCACATATCGGGCGGTAACAGGTTTAAATCGGATATCTTCGGTTTCGCCCATAATCCCGCCTTTATAACAGGTAATCCACCGGTCATTATGCCGTATTCAATTGCGAACTTTCTGACTCGTTTTAGTTCCGGATAAGCCTGTCTGATAATTGCGTGACTGAATTTTACCGGCTTGCCTAAATCCACCTCCAACCATGCAGATTTAATTCCGGAATCTGTTGCCCACCTTGTCTCTTCGTTGTTATCAACCGCCTTCTCGGCGCTGTATTGGGGGTCATTATGATAAACATTCGAGGCGGTTGCTTTGCACCCGGTTGTCAAGGAACGCGGCGACGGTACATTTATTGCCGGTATTTCAAGCGCAGAACGATCTAACACGAGCGCAACAACCGTATCGATGGGTTTTCTGGCTCTTTTTAACAGATATTTCTATCCCGTTGGTGGTCTGCAAAACTTTAGCTGAACCGCCGCCAGGCATGTAACTCTTGAGAATCTTTGCTGGAATCGGTGGTAACACAACATCATGAGTCCAGTCCAAAATATGCACATAAACTGTGTTATCTTTCCTTGTCGAAACGCCGTAGTAACCTGGCTTGAAAGGACCGCCACGCGTACCGTAGATGCTTTCGCCGTATGACTCGAGCCATTCACCCATTTTTCTCAATATCTCTGCCTGCTCGTAATCAATCTCGCCGTTTGGCATAGGTCCGATATTGAGCAGAAGATTCCCATCGCCACCAGCGCACCGGATTAACATCTTCAGACAGGTTTCGAACGGCTTCACTCCATCGTTAAATCCACCCCACGCCCATTGTCCCCTTGCGGATGTGGTCATGCACGATTCCCACGGCGTCTGGTCGTCATAGGCATTTATATGCTGCTCCGGCGTATAATAATCGGCGAACTGAGATTTAATCATTCTGTCGTTGTCGCCGGGGGCTAAATCGAGCCTGTTATTTATGATAATCTGCGGCTGAAGTTCTTTAACAAGCGCATACGTAGTCGGCTGGTCATAGAGCGGTTCACCACCATCCCAGTCGAACCAGAGCAAATCAATCCGCCCGTAGTTTGTAAGCAACTCGCGTAATTCTCCCTGCATGCGCTTTAAAAATAGATTATTCCGTTCTGATCTGAAATCAGGGTCACGCCAGTCCATTGGCGAAAAATACCATCCCACGCGGATGCCATTTTCTCTTGCCGTTTTTGATAATTCATAACAGACATCGCGCCGAAACGGAGTATTGGAGATATTGTAATCGCTTACCTTGGAATGCCACAGGAGGAATCCATCGCAATGTTTCGCTGTAAGCACAAAATACTTTGCCCCGGAGGCTTTTATTAAACCAATCCAGTGTTCAGGGTTAAAATTATAAGGATTAAAATTTTTATACAGGCTGTCGTATTCCTGAGCCGGGATTTGCCCTTTGTTAGGACATTTCGGATTTGTGTTTGCCCGCGACCAACTTATTTCTTTGCCTGTGATACTCACAGGTCCCCAGTGAATAAAGATCCCGAATCTTGCTTCAGCCCACCATTTGAGCCTTTCCGGATACGGACGTGGAGGAAGGTTTGTTACGGACACAGTCTGACCACCGGAACCCGTTGCCGAAAAGGACAACACCAAACATGCAAAAATCAAAAACCAGCGGATATCTTTTTTATCTGACAAGTTCATAACACTATTTAATCATGTCCAAAGTTTTAAACGCTGATATTACNGAAAAATTTCTTAGTTTCAATAATTTGTGCTGATATTTGTGCTGATGTAAAAATTAAAAAAAACCATTAATCCTGCATAAGTTATTGAAACTGTTTTAATTCTCTGTGTTTATCTATATTGAAAAAATTTAAAACTGAAGCTCTTCATCTTTTAGGCATTATGTCTAACAACTAATTGATGGAAGTCCTTATATTTTACGGTTGGAGACCGTGAGTTGGTT
>JGI24721J44947_10010609_pt1 | contig 11646 bp, 13 predicted proteins | sample YelNatPaOPGAMG01_FD_44947 | JGI IMG/M metagenome (IMG submission 44947)
CTGACAGAGCGAGCACAACCAACGCCAGTGGAGTTCCCAGTAACAGTGCGCCAATGTAATCAACCCTGACGTCAGGTCTCCTGTATCTGGATTCATGGACTTTTACAATTGTGAGTATTGCTAGGAGAACTATGAAAGGTATGGCTGAGTGATATGTCCATCTCCACCCAAATTTATCTGAAATCAAGGACCCAAGGGGAAGACTTATTGCAAATCCTGCCCCAAACATTCCACTTATGAGTGCCTGTGCTTTTGGTACCATGTCTTTTGGAAATTCCTCCCTTATGAGAGACATTCCAAGCGGCATTATTGTGAGGCCAATTCCCTGTACTGCCCTTGATGCCACCATGAATGTAAAGTTTGGAGAAAATCCGGTCACAGCAACAGCCGATGCATAGATAAGCATAACTATGGACATCATCTTTTTCTTTCCGTAGATATCAGCCAGCTTCCCTACTATGGGACTCAAAGCCACTCCTGTGATGAGATATGTCGATAAGACAAGACTTACCTGATCTACAGTGATATGAAAACCCTCTGCTATTGATGGGAGTGAAGGTGTAAGCATACCTTCTACATACATCACTGCCACTATTATCATGGCAAGCAAAATCATTACAAAATTTGCATATTTTCTATCGTATTTCTGTTCTTCCAATCAAATCATCTCTGGTTCTTTCGCTGTTTATAGACTCTGCGATTCTGTCTATGACTTCAGATGCTGCTTCCTGCTTTATGGGGTCTATTTCTGAAAGCGAGACCACTATTGCTTTTTCAAACCGATCCCGAATTGAGAAAAGGCCCATTGCCTTGTCGGTAGCTTTAACCCATATAACACGCCGATCATTCTCGTCGTATTCTCTTTTCAGGTATCCTCTTCTTTCAAGGGCGTCCACTACGTACGTTATTGATGACTTAGTCTGTTCCATTCTGACGGCCAGATCTGAAAGCTTCTGAGGGCCTCTCTTTGCTATGTAAGAAAGCATGAACATACCTGAAAATGATATGTTCTCGGTCTTTAGCTGCTTTTCTCTGTAAGCTATTATTTCATACGCCAGGTTTTTAAGAGAGTTTATAACCTGTTCTTCAGCCATACTAACGATATTAGTTCAAAGTATTTAACTATTATAGTACTATGATTATTAGAAGTATTTAATGATATAGTTTGTCAATGATTTTATTCTTTGAATTTTTTAAATTGGTTTGCGCCTTGCCATATACAAACCGCATTTTGTTCGATTTCTGATTATGAAAATGTGAAAATAACATAATAAGAANCTTCCGGGATCGTGTCTCAACTGTTCATACACATCCAGCATAGCCTTCAAACCTTAATTATTAGTTTTAACCTCCTCCCCCAACCAATGCGAAGGGCTTTCCGCTTCAATAGCTGCTGGCGGGATCTCTGTGGATTTGAATTCCTCTGGACTTTATGGTACTATGCCCTGCATAACAAGCCATCTGACTTAACATATGTTTGAATCCAAGATTCAATATGCAATCCTTCCAGTTTCATTTCCCAATAACAGCGGACATGAGATTTATTGATTTTCTATAAAAGCAGATTACCTTTCATCCCACATCCTGCAAGAGGATAATTCTCTCTCGCAATGTTAAAAAGTGAAGGTTTATCATTAAATTTTCACTTCATTTCATGTTGAAGAAGTACTCACTTGAGAATAAGATAATAAAACTGGTCTCAACCCATAGGGATCGTGGCATTTTACAGTCAAGAATAGTTTCAGACCTTGGTTATTCCAGATCATACATCTCAGAAACACTGAAGAGCATGGTTGAAAGGGGGATTTTGAAGAGAGAACTTGATAATCCTTTCCAGTACAGAATTTATCTAACAGAGGAACACAAAAAAAAGAATTTTAGTTTCACTGTGGGATCCTTGATCTCTTCCGAGTACATCTTTGCTATTGCAGCCATAAGAAAAGCTGCAAGGAAAGTTGGGGTAAATGCAAAATTCAAAGTATATAAAAATACAACAAAACTGAATTCTGATGCTATTGCCGGAAAAATTCAGGTTATGTTAAGTCCAACCTTGAGTCAGCTGGCAATGTCCATTTCCTCAGATTCCATATCTATGCTCAGACCAATAGCTACTGGTGGAAGTTGCATTATAGAGAATACCAGATCAGAAAATAACCTGAATCTCAGTAGCAGTTCGTCAACCATGATACTGATGATGAAAAAATTTCTTGGCGGATCCATTAAAAGTGAGATAAGAAGGATGGATGATGCTTCAAAATCACTGGAACTGGTAAGAAATGGAAACTTCAGGAGAATTGCCATATGGGAGCCTTATGCTTCCAATCTTCTTCAGGATGAAAACTGTACTGTAATTGCTTCTTACTCTGACTTACTTGGTGAATTCCCATGCTGTTTTCTCTGTGCAACGCATGAATTTGAACAGAAGATGCCGGGCACAGTATCAGCAATATGCAATTTTTATGATGAACAGAGAGAAAGCAATGATATAAGCGATGGCGATGTTAGATGGGCCATAAATTTTATATCTGTAAAAACTGGAATTGATGAAGGCCTTGTAGAAAAATCACTTGATAACTATAATTTTAAGATCCACTACAGCCGTGAAAAATTACTTTCTTTTATTGAGGATGTAAAGATGTATCTGACAACCGATCAGGTGGAATCATTGCTGGGTAAAGATTAGATAATCGCCTTGAGTTCTCAAGTAATACTTCCCCTCTGGATTCCTGAGTTTCTGTTAAAGGTAAATTTCAAAGAATGATGCTGGGTTTTTCAACTGGAATTTTTCGATTAGAGAAGGACTGACTTCCCCTATAATTCCATTTATTTCGGAAGATTCTATTCTACCACCCCTCCCGGGGATTATGCTTTCGATGTTATCTGAGGCGATCTCATATGACCCTGAGAAAATTTTTGTATTCAATGTATCAAGAACTGATTTGGCATCAGAAAATGATGCATCTGAATTTTCATACATTACACAAAGTTTAGATTTCTGGATCCCATTCTCAACCACATCCCCTATTTCAAATATTTTCTGTGGCAATGGCCTTCTTCTGTTTATTGAAAGAAAATTCAACATTCCCAGGTACAGTCTATCTCGTATTACTGAAAAATCAAGACTTTTAGGGTTTAATACCTCAAATCCGCCCCTGTAATTTTCATTGTTATAGAATGTATGGGAAGTGACCACAAAATTCATAACTTCGTTAAATCCCATTGAGATCATAACATCCCTCACTTTTTCGAATTTTGAGGCTTTTTTTATGCTCTGCCCAATGGTGGTAAGTTTAAGTGGTATTTCCTCAAGTTTTGAAAAATCTATGGCTTTTCCAATATCTTCTATTATATCAACCGGCCCCATTACATCAATGCGATTTCCAGGGACTACCACTTCAAGATAATCCGGAATCTTATTCACAGAATATCCCATTTTATCAAGTGCTTCATGTACTGCTGCATCAGATAGTTGTATGCCCAGGACTTTCTTTATCATGTTCCTGTTGAGTTTAACAGTCCTGTTTAGACAATTCATTATTTCCCTGTGTATCCGGGAAGCAGATCCATTGATTACCGGGAATTTTATCTTGTAGCCGAGAACTGCCATTTCATATATTAACAGCAACGAGGCGTTTCTAACACCCACCATATCTGTGCCGGTTATATCTATAAAAAAATTTTCTGTGTCTTCGCTCAGAACTGTTTTTCTGCCATTGATTACAGGTGGCATTGAGAGAACTGTGCCTTCACTGTCTTCTATAAAGACTGCGTTATCCCCTGAGGGAATAAGGTTCGAATACTCCTGGCCTTTGGGATGTTCTGCCAGTATCCTCCTTGCTGTTCCTCTGACCAGTGTGTCATAAGTTTCGAAAGTTTTTGAATCTATATTTTCAGCTTTGTACAGTATTGGAGGGGCAATTTTATCCAGGTTGTGAATTCCCACTGCCACCTTGGATCTGTTTTTTCCCATGCCGGTGTGTATCCTTTCCTGATAACTTATTAGGGACTTTAATTTTAGGCCAATTGGGTTTCCGTATGCCATAAAGCCAAATGCAAATGGCCTGATTTTGTTTACCGAAGATGAAACTTTGAATTCTATTCCAGATTGTCCAATATGAATTGGATCGCGTCTACGGCCTCCATAGAAACATTCAATTGCACGGTTAAGGGAATAAAATGAAAAAAGGTCCTGTCTGTCAGGATTAAATTCAAGCTTTAGTTCAACATCAACCTCAACTGAGTACCCGATTATTCTTGAAAAATCAGTGATCTTTTTTATAAACCCCTCGGGGAACTCTTCATTTATATCCGAGAGGGCTTCTCTTAGAACTACCATTAACTAACGGAAGAAAATAAGTGTTAATTATTTAATGTTTTCTTGGTTATTCAACTGATCCAGTTCTTTGCTAACTCTCTGGGCAGTATAGTCCCTGAGGATAACTCTTATGAGATCTTCCAGTGAAATAGCGCTCCCCTGATCTACATCCTTCTCCAGATCCTGAATAATTTTCTTTGGAAGAAGCACGTCCACCTTACTGGTTGGACCTTTCTTGTAATGCCTTTCTACGAACTCATCAACAGCCTTCCTGACCACATCGGAGACATTGTCATACTCGTAATTCTCGACGAGTTCTTCAAGCTGATTCATTGTATTCTTGGAAATTCTAACGGTTACCCTGTAAGGTACTGACATTTCTTTCACCTCTAAATATATAGGATCATTCTTTATTAATCCTACACATGTCCGACAATTTTTTTAAAGCATATAAAGTTTGTTCATTGGGAATTAAATGAGAAAATGTGAAATTTATCAACTTACCGATTTAAACGGTACTTTCATTTGAATCACAGTCTGTGGACATAGTTCTCATTTCCGTTTTTAGATAACATCCCTTATTCAAAGTTTACTCTCCCAATGTTTATGAAGGGTCGGATTATATGCCTCTATGTCCATTAAAATTGGCAGAGATTGTTACATATCAAGAAGCTGTGTACTAATTGGGGATGTAGAAATTGGGGATTACTCCATGATAATGGATAACGCTGTATTGAGGGGTGATCTCAACCGGATTGAGTTTGGGAAATACAGCAATATACAGGATAATGCCACCATTCATGTTGAACTTAATCACGAGGCATCGATTGGAGATAACGTGTCAATTGGCCACAATGCCGTGGTTCATGGATCTACTATTGAAGATAATGTAATAATTGGTATGGGAGCAATTGTAATGAATGGAGCAACCATTAAAGGTGGTTCAGTGGTTGCTGCAGGATCAGTAGTAACTGAAAATTTCCATGGTGAAGAAAATGCCCTGATAATTGGAGTTCCTGGAAAAATTAAAAGAACCGGCACCGATCTTCTGGAATACGCAAAACTGAACGCCGCTTCTTATCAAAAACTCCGTGTTGATTATCTGAATGGCAAATACGATATGAATTACGGAGAACAGAGCATAAATCATAAATCATAGTATTACTTTCCTGTATTTTTTATTCTTATAACCTACATAGGGGCATACACTCGTATGTATGACCTTGCAAATAGCGGTTCTTACAGTAATATGAGTAGTGAATTATACAAAAAAGCTATATTAATATAGTTGAGGTTGCAAGGTTTGAGGTGTCTAATGTATAGAGCCGTATATAGAGGAGTGAAAAAACTCCGTAAGGTATTCAGCCTTAAGGCGGACAATAAGGCTGAAACTGGGATTGGTACCCTGATTATCTTTATAGCCATGGTACTGGTCGCAGCAGTAGCAGCAACCGTATTGATCAACACCGCCGGATCATTACAACAGAGAGCAACGAGCACTGGGTCTCAGACAACAAACCAGGTTTCTACCGGGTTGATCATCCAGTCCATATATGGAATGGATAACAACAAAACGAGTCCTGAGTCTGGAACTCTGAACTGGACAGCAATATATGTGACTTTGAACACTGGAAGTTCTCCTGTGGATCTGTCAAATGTATCGCTGAGCCTGGAATACAAGGGACAGCTGGCATCACTTAAATACAATTCGACTGCAACGAACGCCATATTTGCAGTTGATACAAGTGGAACGTCCAATGTCTTCAGCGTTCTGACAGCTCCAGTTGGAAAAAATTCAACAGGGAAAGCAATTGAGCTTAAGAATCTGACAACAAGTTCGAACTTTGCCATAGTTGTCATAAGAGATCCATCAAATTCGCTGACAAGCTCTCACCCAGTATTGACAACCGGATCTGAAGTTGTTCTCCTGGTGAACACATCAGCAGTATTTGGAGGACTGCAGCAGGGGCAGAGTGTAACTGGACAGGTCACACCATCAGTGGGATCGCCTGGAATCATACAGTTTACAACACCGTCAGCCTACACAGAAACAGTGATGGAACTACAATAAGTTCCATAAAATCGGAGTACAGTGACTAACAATGGGTCTCTTGGATAATATATTTGGAAGGAGGAGAAGAGAGACCACAGCGAACGTGGCTACCCAAAATGTGCCTCAGCAACAACCCCCTGGCCCAATCCAGGGGGCTCCATCCCAATTTGACAGCAAGTTTATAGATGGGGTTAACCAGAGAATAACCTCAACAGAGAACGAGATCAGCAAAATAAATACTGCACTGGATGGTGCAAAAAGGAATATATCTGATATAAGAACTGAACTGGACGTAATCAAGGAGAATGTTAAAATGGTAGTATCGTTATATGAAATGGTATCCAAGAAATTCAACCCATTCATGGACACGACTCCCGAAGAGATTAAGGAAATAACTGATGCTCTCAGGGAAGAGATCCATGAAGTTGAGCTTCTTGTGAGATCGGCAATTAACGATCTCCGTGAACTATACGGAACCCCTGATGTGGAAAGTTTAGTATCGGATATAGAGCCGGAGGGAGACGAAGATGATCAGTGAATCACTAAAGGGATACTTGCAGAGCAAACTGGACTCTGCTGATAAGTCCATACCAAAATTTGTAATAGAAGAGCTGAGACAAAAAGTTCTCAATTCACCAACTAAGTTCTCTAAATCCGACATAGAAACCCTCTTTAACAATCTGCAACAGAGATACAGTGAAGGCAAGGAAAATTCACTTCTTGGAAAGGTTGATACCCTGTTCAAGGAGATTACAAACGTAGAAAGAATGCTTTCAGGAGACGCGAACAGGAAAAAGCCTGCAGATGAAGGTGAAGGCGAAGACCAGCAATCTTTAAGGAACAGAAACGTGTGGAGAACCCACAGGAAGTCCAAGCTTGAAGCTATTGGAGACGATGTTATATCGTTGATGGTGGCCTTGAGATGGCTGGAATTCCTGCTGGATAACTACGGTCCTGAGAATACCATAGACATACTGGACTATTACGAGAGCATCGGGTGGATCTCATCTACCGTAAAGGAACAGATGATAAAATTCACAAAGATGACTGGAATAATAACCCCTGTCCAGGAGTACAAAATAAAGCCGACAATTCAGGACCACATCGTGACAATGCTCTTCATCGAAAAACTGAATGGTGGAGAAATCAGCAGAGACATTGTTGAGTCCTTGGAGAGGGAGTTTAGAACTCTTAAAAAGGGAGTTGACGAACTGTATGGGATTTAGTTACGTAGCAGCTGTGGCAATTCTGCTCAGCTCTTCCCTTATTTTTTTCGGGATAATCTATTCAGACTATGTTCATTCGGAAACGCAGCTTAGCAATGCCCAGAATGACCAGAACAAGCAAATGTATGACTACATAAATTCCAAGGTTAAGATAACCGGATACAATGTGTCGCCTTATAATTCGGTTTATAACGTGACGATCAACATGACAAATACAGGCAGCATATCACTGGGTTTGATGAATTCGAATCTGCTGCTGAACGGAAGTCTTGTGAACTTCAGTTACAGTGCTGAATATCTGTTTCCTATGGCCAATGGAAGCGTAACTTTCCAGACAGGTGCTGGAGATTACCAGGTGGAGATAGCATTCAACACCGGCTACAATGTGATTACGGAGGTAAAGGTTTAATGGCTTCAATAGCAACATCAGAAATGATAATGTTCATCGCGACAATGGTCCTAACTGCTTCAGTGGTGGGGGTACTGGGAGGTGAAACGCTGCATCTTTCCAACAGTCTGACAGGATCCTCGGCAAGCGCATCCGCCCAGATACAGACAGACTTCAAGATCATAAACGATCCCTCCCAGATACCATACGACAAAGGATATGTATTCTATGTTAAGAATACAGGGCAGGTTGGATTTGACTTTACGAACAATACTGTGAGTACAATAATTAACGGTTCAATAGTTACGGGTAGTTACATAAGCTATAGCACTCCTGTTGGAGCTAACGGTGAGCTGATGCCATCGCAGGTTGGAGAAATAGTTGTTAATGTCACCCTGTCCCCTGGATATCATACCATAGTCATAACACTCAATGACGGGGTTACACAACAAATGGTATTTGAGATCGATTAGTGGTTTAACATGTTCCTGAATTTCACCATCGAGGGGGATGAACTCGACAGAAGAATGGGAGGGGGCCTTTACGTTGGCCAGATTGTCACAATAATAGGTGGCAATGGAGAGGGTAAAACCCTCCTGTCTCTGAGGCTATCCTACGGTGTGATGAAACATGGGACAGAAATAGCATACATATCAACACAGTTTCCCATAAGAGAATTTGTTTCAGAGGCAGAAGCCCTTGGGTATTCACTATTCAATCCAATCCTCTCGGGACAGGTATCCTACATAACCACCGTTTTCCTTCTGAGGAAAAGCAGAAGATCATCGGTTGACGAGATGCTTAACAATGATGGAATAAAGGAGAAACAGATGGTTGTCATAGATTCATTTAAGAAGGACATATTCAGGGACTTTGACATATCAGACTTCTTCTCAAAACTGAGGAAGTTCTCGGAGGGCAGAGTCGTCATACTAACAGTGAATCCGCAGGACTTCACAAATGAGGAGATGACAATAATAAAACAGCTTTCAACAACAATAATAAACCTCACCTCAAGGGATCTTGCAGGGGAGAGAAAACATACCATTGACCTGATGAAATATCCCATGGCAATGAAATCGTTCCAGCAGGCAATTCCTTTCAGGATAGAGCCCGGACGTGGACTAATAGTGGAAATATCAAGTGTATCATGATGAAAATGAGGTAATAAAATGGCAGAGATGATAATATCAGACAGTCTGGAAGTGGCACAGAGCCGTAATCCACACCTGAAGGCTTACCTGGACAGGTACAGGGCAACCACACAGAGAACACCCACATTTATCCCTGTTCCTGACAATTCACTGAGGGATATGGCATCCATTGATGTCATCTATCCAGTTGGCGATCCCATATTTATACATATAAACCTGGATGAGTTCGGAGAGAAGATTTACACTCCAATTGAGCCTAATTTAACAGATGAGGAGGACCTATTTATGGATGAGGTGTAAACCTAATACTGGCAGTTGCGGCTGACTATCCTCCTCCCGAGAATGATGAGGTACTGGAAAATAATCTGGACGAGATTTATAAAAAGAAAATAACCATAGGAACGGCAAACAAGATCAAGGGATCAACTGCAACTGTGACCCCGGAACTCAATGCAAGGCTCCTTTACAATCTTAAGAAGAACGTGCTGGGACTGGGTCCAATAGAGCCACTCATAAGGGATTCAAACATTGAAGATATAAGTGGCATAGGGGCGTTCGATATATTCATAGTCCATAAAATACTTGGAACCTTGAGAACCAGAATCACATTTGGGAACAATGATAAACTGTCCCTTTACAGCAAGAGACTCAGTGAAAGGGTGGGCAGGCCAGTGAGCGATAAGACCCCCATAGTTGATGCAACTCTTCCAGATGGATCAAGGCTTTCTATTGTTTACAGCAGCGATGTTTCCGCCAGGGGACCCAGTTTCACAATCAGGAAATTTGCGGATATACCCATAAGTATGGTGCAGCTTGTGAAATATAATACACTGTCCGCAGAGGAAGCAGCATATCTCTGGCTTGCACTGGAATATGGGCAGAGTATATTTGTCTGCGGCGAAACAGCCAGTGGAAAAACTACTGTTATTAATGCAATGGTTCCTTTCATAAGGCCTGAATCCAAGATTTTCAGTGCAGAGGATACACCGGAAGTTAGGGCACCGCAACCTGCATGGCAGCAGCTTGTAACAAGGGAAAGAGGGGCTGAGGACAGCAGGGTTACACTTTATGATCTCTTAAGGACGGCACTGAGATCAAGACCCAACTACATTATTGTTGGAGAAATCAGAGGCGCAGAGGGTTCCATGGCATTCCAGGCAATGCAGACAGGACATCCTGTTCTCGCAACGTTCCATGCATCATCGGTGAAGAAGATGATACAGAGGTTCACAGGAACGCCCATAAACATACCTGTTACCTTCATGGATAACCTGAACATAGCCCTTATACAGCAGGCTGTTTATGTTAATGGAAGGTTCCTAAGGCGTACCACCAGCATCAATGAGATTGAGGGTTATTTTGAGGAACTTGGGGGTGTATCAACCAAGCAGGTATTTCAGTGGGATCCATCCACAGACCAGCATGTGTTCAGAGGCCTAAACAACAGCTACATTCTTGAAAAGAGAATAGCACAGACAGCTGGAATGAAGGATCCAAAGGCAATATATGATGAGCTGTTCAAGAGAACCAGGATAATTGAGGGTTTGATAAGGAAGAATGTCAATTCGTATTATGATGTATTCAATGTCACTAAAACGTTCTATATAAAGGGAGAAGGCGCTATTTCAGCACTTTATGGATGATTAAGATGAATGATGCAAAGAGACTTGGGAGATTTACCGGTATTGAATTCGGGAAGAGAGATGTTGCATTTGTACTATTTGCAGCCGCCATTTCAGGTGTTTTTCTCATACTCTACGGTGAAACAAAGAACATAGTTTTCCTTATAATTACAGCTGTAAGCGCCGTGATGCTCATGGGAATATTCCTGAAGCCAATACTGGATAGGGACAATAAAAAAAATAACATTAACTCAAATATCCCATTCTTCATAACTGCCTTTGCCACACTTTCAGTGAGTGCCGCAAACAGAATCGACATAATTGAACTCCTTTCAAAAAAGGACAAGCTGGGTTTTGTGAAAGACGACATGGCCAAGCTTGTCAATCTGGTTAAAAACTGGAAAAGAGGCCTCTCTGAAGCAGCCATGTTTCTTTCTCAGAGAACTCCAAGTGAAGTGCGGACTTTCTGGCCAGATTCGGACATGCCATAGATAGTGGACAGGATTTCGAGGAATTTGTCAGAGATGAGGCCGGAACAGTTATGAGCAATTTCGAGACCACATACATCTCCAGCCTTTACACCTTTGATCTTTACAAGGATATGTATATCTCCCTTCTCCTTGCATTTGCATTCCTTATAACATTTATCCTCATAATGCCAATTCTCATACCGATTAACATAATAGCTGTGCTTTCACTGAGCATGATTACAATCATTATGGGAGAAGGGCTTCTTGTTTATGGGATCAAGATTGTTCTACCTAACGACCCCATATGGCATGATACGGGAATAAAGACAGAGTTACAGCTCAAGATTAGAAAGATTTTCATCATGGCTGGAGTAATTTCCATGGTTCTCCTCACAGCTCTTCTTACCACAGGGCTTTA
>JGI24721J44947_10010623_pt1 | contig 11633 bp, 7 predicted proteins | sample YelNatPaOPGAMG01_FD_44947 | JGI IMG/M metagenome (IMG submission 44947)
GCCAGAAACGCCAGTAGCGCAGCGATCGATTCCGGCTTGACCCAGCGCGAGTAGTCCGCATTGGGATTGGCGGCGCGGTTGGCCGGCGTGTCGATCACGCTCGGCAGAACGATGTTGGCCGTGATGCCCGCGTTCTTCACTTCCAGCGCCACGGTGCGGATCAGAGCCACCAGGCCGGCTTTGGAGACGTTGTAGGCGCTGAGGTTGGCGGCCGGCTCGACCGCGGTGCGGGCGCCGATGGCCAGGATGCGCCCCTGGCGCGCTTCGAGCATGGGAGGAAGAGCCGCGCGGATGATGTGAAAGGCCGTGTCCAGATTGAGGGTCATCATGCGCCGCCAACTCTCCTCGNTCGTCTGATGCAGGGGTTCACCGCCGGCGAAGCCTCCCACCAGGTGAACCAGCGCGTCCAGACGGCCCGCCGCTTGCACCACGGCCCGCACCGCGCCCGCCGCCTGCTCCGCCGAAGACAGGTCTGCGCGCAGCACCGCCGGAGCGTCCTCCGGGAAAGGGTTCGCCTCGCCGGGTGCAAGCAGGCCCCAAACTCGCGCCCCCTGATTCTGGAATTCCGCCACAACCGCCCGCCCCAGCCCTCCGGCGGCGCCGCTGATCAAAACCACCCGCCCAGTCATGTGCCTCATATCCTCTATGATGATGGATAGATGTCTCGNCTGCTGCCACGGCTCCGCNCCAATNTGGAATTCCTGCCGTCCCCGATGCCGGACCGGCCGGGCTTGCTGATCCGCGACGCGTTCGCCTACTCCGATGTCAGCTTGATCATCCCGCCCGCCCTGGTGGAGTGTCTCACCTGTTTCGACGGCACGCAGACGGACCTGGATCTGCGCGCCCTGCTGGTGCGCATGACCGGCGACCTAAGGTCGGGCGAGGCCGGCGAGCATCTGTTTCAGGCCTTGCAGCAGGCGGGCTTCCTCGAGGACGAGCACTACGAAGCGCTGAAGCAGCGCAAGCACCGCGAGTTTCAGGAGTCGCCCGTCCGGCCTTCCATTTTGGCGGGCCGCTCTTATCCCGGCGAACCGGCGGAACTTCGCGTGCAGTTGGACGCCTACTTCCGGAATGGAGACGCGCCGGCGCCGGAGGCCGGCCTGGCTGGAATCGCTGCCCCTCATGTGAGTCTCGAAGGCGGTTATGCGTGTTACCGGTCCGCCTATCAAGCGCTGCCTGAGGATTTCCGGGACCGGGTTTTTGTCATCCTCGGCACCTCGCACTATGGCGCCCCAGAAACGTTCGGATTGACCCGCAAGCCTTTCCGGACTCCGCTGGGCGATGCGGTCACCCAAGCCGGCCTGGCGGAGGAACTGGCCGCCAAGGGCGGCCCGGCCGCGCAGATGGAAGACTATTGCCATTCGATCGAACACTCCATCGAGTTTCAGGTCCTGGCCTTGCAGCACAAGTACGGAGCGGACGTGCGGATCCTGCCGGTGCTCTGCGGGCCCTATGCGCGGAGCCTGTACCAGGGAGGCAAGCCGGAGGACGACCCCGGCGTCGCCCGATTCCTGGATGCCTTGCGCGAAATTGCCGCCAGGGAGGGACAGCGCCTGGCCTTCGTGATGGGCGTCGATATGGCGCACATCGGGCGCAGGTACGGTGACGGATTTTCGGCGGCGGCGCGGCAGGGCCGGATGGCGGAAGTCGAGCGGATGGACCGCGAGCGGATCGCGCGGATCGAAGCCGGCGACGCGGACGGCTTTTGGGAGCTGGTGCAGAAGGACCAGGATCCGTTGCACTGGTGCGGATCTTCGGCGCTCTACACCTTCCTCCGCGTGCGGCCCCAGGCGCGCGGCCGCCTGCTGCGCTACGAGCAGTGGAACATCGACCCGCAAAGCGTCGTCAGCTTCGCGGCGCTGGCCTTCCACGACGCGGCTCAGGCGGCGAACACGCTGAAGTAAGTCACGGTCCGATAGCCCAACCGGCGGTAGAGCGGCTCGCCCTCGCGCGTGGATTGCAGCACCGACAGCGATGCGCCCCGTTCCCGCCGCGCCCATTCGACCGCGTAGCGAACCATGGTTTCGCCCGCGCCTTGTCTCTGAAATTCCGGGAGCGTCGCCACCGAGTACAACCCAGCCACGGCGCCCGTCTGAAGAATGGCGGCCGTGGCGATGGCCGCGCCGTTGCGGTACCCGACCCACCCCCACAGTTTTTCGGACCAGAGCGCTTCCACTCCGTAAAGTTCCAGGCACCACTCAAACGGCACGCGGAAGGCGTGAGCGTTGATATGGCTGAAGGCCGCGCGGGTCTCGCGGCTAGCTACGGGGCGGATCTCCAAAGGCGGCGGTGGGATGCGCGGCGGCGCCAGCTCGGCAGCCGCCATGCCGGGATGCCGGTAAGCGTAGGAAAGACCGTTGCGCCGGAACACTTGTTGAAGCAAATGAGGCGGCAGGGCGGGGCACTTGTGTTCACAGACCCAGAAAGACCAGCCGTCGTCATGGCCGTTCAGCCACCCGGCGGCTTCCCGGATGCGGGCGGAAAGGCTGGATGGATCCTCGCCGAGCGGCTCCGCCAGGAACGCTGCGTTGAACATGTAGAAACGCGCGCCGCTGGCGGCGATGACAAGGCCAGGCGGTTGAATCAATTTGCCCGACGGCCGCGCGCGCGCCGCGTGCTGGAAAAAGGCGATCAGGTTCTCCTCGACCAAGGCGGGCCACTGCTCCTCGGCCGGCGCAGGCGCCTCGCCGCCTATAGCAGGCTCACCGGGTCGACGTCGATCGTCAGGGCCGTAGGATTCCACTTAGACTCCAAAGCGAACTGGCGCACGCGCCGCAGAACCTCCTGGAGCGGCTTGCGGCTGGCGGCCTTGATCAGAATCTGAAAGCGGTACTCCTTCTCGACGCGGGCGACCGGCGCCTCGGCAGGCCCAAGGACCCGCATGCCTTCGGGCGGAGGCGTCAGCAGCATGCCTATTTTGGCGCACATCTCCGAGGCCGTCGCCTGGTCTTCGTGCCGCACCAGCAGATTGGCCAGCGCGCTAAACGGAGGGTAGCGCAGCGAGCGGCGGAATTGCAGCTCCCGCGCAAAGAAGCCGCGGTAATCCTGGGCCGCCGCGAAGCGCACGGCGTAATGTCCCGGCTCGAGAGTCTGCAACAGCACCAGCCCGGGCGTCTGGCCCCGGCCGGCGCGGCCGGCCACCTGCGTCAAGAGCTGAAAGGTNCGCTCGGCGGCCCGGAAATCGGGCAGCGANAGGCCGATGTCGGCGTTGACCACGCCCACCAGGGTCACGTTAGGGATGTCGTGTCCTTTGGCGATCATCTGGGTGCCGACCAGGATGTCGAAGTGGCCCAGGCGGAAGCCGCGCAGGATCGTCTCATAGCTGCGCTTGCCGGCGGTGGTGTCGCGGTCCAGGCGCGCGATGCGCGCCTTNGGAAACAGCGCGTGCAGTTCGTCTTCGACGCGCTCGCTGCCGGCCCCCGCAAAGTAGATGTACTCGCTCTGGCAGTGGGGGCAGAGCTTGGGCGGCGGCACGGAGTAGTTGCAGTAGTGGCACAGCATGCGGCGGTCGCGGCGGTGGAAGGTGAGCGTGACCGAGCAGTTCACGCATTGAAGCCGCTCGCCGCAGGCGCGGCAAGCCATGAAGTTAGCGAAGCCCCGGCGGTTCAGCAACAGCATGGATTGCTCGCCGCGTTCCAGCCGGGCTTCAATCTCGGCCAGCAGGCGGCGCGAAAAGGTGGCCTGTTTGCGCGTCTCCAGAAATTCGGCGCGCATGTCGATCAGCTCCACCTGGGGCAGAGGACGGTCCTCCACGCGCTGGGGCAGCTCCAGCAGCGTGTACTTGCCCCGCTCGGCGTTGTAGCGGCTCTCCATGCTCGGCGTGGCGGAGCCGAGAACAGCACAAGCGCCGGCCGCCTGCGCCCGCACGATGGCCACGTCNCGCCCGTTGTAACGCGGAGTCTCGTCCTGCTTGTAGCTGGANTCGTGCTCCTCGTCGACCACCACCAGTCCGAGATTGCGCACCGGNGCGAAGACGCCGGAACGCGTGCCGACCACGACGGGCGCGTCTCCGGAATGGATGCGCCGCCACTGATTGGCGCGCTCCGGCCCGGAAAGGGCGGAGTGAAGGATCGCCACCCGCTCGCCGAACCGCTGGTAGAAGTGGCCGGCCATGGCCGGCGTCAGGGCGATCTCCGGCACCAGCATCAGCGCGCCGCGGCCCATTTTCAGAGCGGCTTCGATGGCGCGTAGGTAAACCTCGGTCTTGCCCGAGCCGGTGACTCCAAACAGCAGATAGGTGTGAAACACGCCCTGCTTGAGAGTGCGGACAATCGCGTCGAGCGCCTGCTGCTGGTNGGCATTCAGGACGTGGCGGACCGAAGGAGTCAAGGGGGTGACCGCCGGCCGCTCCTCGACGATCGTGAGATATCCTTTGCGGGCGAGCGACCGGGCCGCCGCCCCGGCGTTCTTCACCGCGGCTTCGATCTCCTTGAGATTATGCGCCCCCGGGTGCAGCTCCAGGTAGGCCAACAATTCGCGCTCGGCTTTGGGGAGTTTGACGCCCTCCGGGCGCGCCGCGGCGGTGACGCGCAGCAGGTGGGACGGCGAGCGGAGCGGGTCGCGCTGTCCGTGGACCGTCTCGAACGTCACCAGGCCCCGGCGCAGCAAGGCCTTGAGCGCCTTCGCCGCCAGCGGGACCTTGGTTTTCAGATGCGCGGCCGAATAGGACCGCTCGGCCAGCAGGTGCAGGATCTGCAACTCGGGGTCTTCGGCGGGAACGTCCAGCAGCAACTGGCTGGCCGCCTGCTGGCCGGCGGGAGTGAGCACGTAGCGTTTGGCCTGGCGGATTTCGCTCGACAGCGGCGTCATGGCGCGCAGCACCTCGCCCAGCGGCGCGCAATAGTAGTCCGCAATCCAACGGCCCAGCTCGAGCAGTTTCTCCTCCAACACCGGCGCCGGATCCACCAGGCGCAACACCGGCTTGAGCTGGAATTCCGGTGTTTCATTGTGGCAGCGGAGGACGACCCCGGTCAGCCTGCGCTTCCCGAAACTCACCGTCACCCGGCATCCCGGCTGGATGCGGCGGCGAAGAGCTTCGGGGACGGAATAGGTGAACGGCTGATCGAGCGGAACCGGCAGNCTGACGTCGCAGTACAGGCAGGCCTCAGCAGGCACTCTCTTATCGTACATGCGATACTGGCGCATGAGCGTGGTCCGGCGGAAGTCTGGACCGCGGGAGGAGGTGTTCCAACATGTTTCGGGACGCAAGATGGCCCGTGCTGGCGGCGCTGGCGGCAATGCTGTGGCTCATGCCGCTCAGCGCGGAAGAAGGGATGTGGACTTTCGATAACCTGCCGGTCCAGCAGTTGCAGCAGAAGTACGGCTTCACGCCGACCCAACAATGGCTGGACCATGTGCGGCTGTCCTCGGTGCGGCTGAATGACGGGGGCTCNGGTTCTTTCGTTTCCCCTCACGGGCTGCTTTTGACCAACCACCATGTGGCGTTGGGTCAGTTGCAGAAGAACTCCACCGCCGAGCGGGACTACGTGCGGGACGGGTTCTACGCCGCCACCCTTGAGCAGGAGATGAAGTCGCCGGATCTGGAGGTCAATGTCCTGGTGTCGATGGAGAACGTGACAGCGCGCGTGGTGGCCGCTTTGAAGGCCGCCAAGACCCCGGAGCAGGAGTTCGCCGCGCGCCGGGCGGTGATCGCCGAAATCGAACGCGAGAGCTTGCAGAAGACCGGGCTGCGCTCGGACGTGGTGACGCTGTATCAGGGCGGGGAATACTGGCTCTACCGCTACAAGAAGTACACGGACGTACGGCTGGTCTTCGCGCCCGAGCAGCAGATCGCCTTCTTCGGCGGCGACCCGGACAACTTCACCTATCCGCGCTATGACCTGGACCTGGCGCTGTTCCGGGTTTACGAAAACGGCAAGCCGCTCGACACTCAGAACTATCTGAAGTGGAACCCGCGGGGCGCGGCCGAAGGAGAGTTGGTGTTCGTCTCAGGCCATCCCGGCTCCACGCAGCGGCTGTCGACCGTGGCCCAACTNGAGTATGAACGGGACGTGCTNGAGCCGTTGATTCTCAAGCTGCTGCGCCACAGGATNGCGGTGCTGCGGGAGTATTCGGCGGGCGGCGCNGAGCAGGCGCGGCAGGCGTCTGGCCGCATCTTCAGTCTGGAGAACAGCCTCAAGGCTTANGAGGGCCGCCTGCGGGGGCTGATGGACAAGAACGTGATGGACAAGAAGCGCCGCGAAGAGGAAGAGTTCCGGGCGAAGGTGCTCGCGAATCCCGAGTGGCGAAAGCTTTACGGCGGGGCCTGGGAGGCCATCGCCGAAAGCGTGAAAAAAGCGGCTACCCGGGTGAAGGAGAACTACTACTACAACCTGGATTCGCAGCTTGCGGCGCTGGCGGCGAACATCGTGCAGTACGTGGCGGAGATCAAGAAGCCGGACGGTGAAAGGCTGGACGGCTATCATGAATCCCAGTTGGATTCTTTGCGGCTGCGGATGTTCTCTCCGGCGCCCATTTATCCGGGGATGGAGATCGCCCGGCTGGCAGGAGCGCTCGAAGTGGCGCTGGCGGAGATGGGGCCCAACGATCCTTTCCTCAAGATCGTGCTCGANGGACGAACGCCNAAGGAGGCGGCAAGGGCCTTGGTGGAAGGCNCNAAGCTGGGCGACCCCGCATTCCGCCGCAAACTGGTGGAGGGCGGGGAAGCGGCCGTGGCGGCCTCGAACGATCCGATGATCGTGCTCGCGCGGAAGCTGGATCCGATGCGCCGGGAGCTGATCAAGTGGACCGAGGACAACGTGACGAGCGTCCGGCAGCGCGCCGGCGAGCAGCTCGGCAAGGCGCGGTTTGCGGTCTACGGCAAATCCGTCTACCCCGACGCCACGTTCACGCTGCGGCTCTCCTATGGGCAGGTGAAAGGTTACCCCATGAACGGCACGGTCGCTCCGCCGGTGACGACGCTTTACGGGTTGTACGACCGCGCCTACAGCTTCGGCTTGAAAGGCCCGTGGGCGCTGCCGCCGCGCTGGCTGGAGATGCGGTCCAAGCTGGATTTGCAGACGCCGCTGAATTTCGTCACCACCAACGACATCATCGGCGGCAACTCCGGCTCGCCGGTCATCAACCGGAACGGCGAAATCGTGGGGCTGATCTTCGACGGCAACATCGAATCGCTCGTCGGGGACTTCGTCTATGAGGAAGAAACCAACCGCGCCGTGGCGGTGCATACCGCCGCGATGACCGAAGCCCTGCGCCAGATCTACCGGGCGGACCGGATTCTGAAAGAGCTTTTGGCACGCTGAGTCCACTCCGCGCGGATGCAGAAACATCCGGCGCCGGCAAAGGCGGCACAGGCAAAGGAGCCTTCAGCGTCGCCAGCGCAAGCCGAAGCGCCACAGCCGCGGCGCTCCCGTGGCAGCCGTGGGCGTGAAGCCGACGATAAACTCGCGGTTGAGTGCGTTCTCCATGGCAAAGACCGCGGCCAGCGTGCGCCCGAATTCGCGCTGCGCGCTGAAATGAAGCACGGCGTAGCCCGGCATGCGGAACGTGTTGAGGTCATCCTCAAACTGCGAAGAGTAGGCGCGCAGGCCGGCCGAGAGGAGCGTCCGGGACGCGCGTAGGTCAGCACGGCGGTCCCCTGATGACGCGCCACCTGCGGCAGGCGTGGTCCGCCGGAGAAGCGCGAGTCGACAAACAGGTAGGAGAACTCGCCGAGCAGGCTTCGCCAGCGGCGGCGGATCTCCGCTTCCACGCCTCGGGCCGCCGCCCGCCCTGCGTTCCGTTTCTGGCGCTGGATGAGATTGGGCGCGGCGCTGATGGTCACGTTCGTGATGAGCCGCCCGAGGGAGTTGTGATACGCGGTGACGCTCAGCCGCGAACGCTCACTGGACCAATCCAAGCCCGCCTCGCCGCCGGACATCGTTTCCGGCCGCAGATCCGGGTTGGGGAACGTAACGGTGTTGCCCACGCGGAACTGGCGGTACATTTCATCCAGGGTGGGGATGCGGAAGGCGCGGTAGGCCGAGGCGCGGAGGCGCACAGGCCCTTTCGCGGCGGTGAGTCCCGCGCTGGGGCTGAAAAAACGGCGGCCGGGCCCCGCCGACTGGTAGCGTGCGCCGGCGAAAATGCGCAGCGGAGCGCCGCCTGCTTCGAGCTGAGTGAAGTATCCCTGTTGGGTCAAGANCCCGCCGGTGACTTGAGTGGCGCCGGTGGCGGGACTGGTCTGGTGGCTGTAGCCTTCGGCGCGCAANAAGTCGGCGCCCGCGATGGCGCTCCACCGGGACTCCCCTTTNCGCCACAAAGCCGTTGCGCCTGCCGATTCGGCAGGCACGCGCTGCCTGGTGGCCGGGGTCTCGGTGTTGCGGTCCAGGCTGAGGCTCGAGGTGTGATCCCGGAACTGCTCGCGGACGTGCCAGGCGATCAACGAAAGGCTGCTCGAAGCCGCGTCGCGCGAGTAATGCGCGGAGATGCTGCCGAGCGAGGTGGAGTTGCGGCGCAGTACCGTGCCGTTGGCGCGTTCTTCGGCGAGGAGGTCGAGCTTCAAATAGAGGCGTTGCGCGCCGCTTCCGGCATCCAGCCGCAGATCTCCCGCGGTGAAACGCGAGCGGGCGGGGCGGTCGGCCAGGCCGCGTTCGGAGGGGCGTACGATGTAGTAGCCGCCGGTAGTGACGCCGCGCCAGTGAGCGGAGGCGGCCCAGCGGTTCCAGCGCCGCGCGGCGGCGGCCGATACGGTTCGCGTGGCCCGGTTGCCGGCCTCCAACTGGCCTTCCAACCGGTTCCGTTCCGCAGCCTTNGAGAAGAGCGAAATCGACCCGCCCATCGAATGATCCCCAAACAGGCTGGTGGCAGCGCCGCGGGTGACCTCGACGCGGTCCAGCGCCTCCGGAGCGACGCGGCTCCACTGGACCCANCCGCCGAAGGGCTCGTTAAGAGGCACGCCGTCCCANCGGACCGAGGTCCGGCTGGCGGCCGTCGAGCCCAGGCCGCGCAGCGAGACGCCTTGGGTCGACGGATGGGCCACCAGGCTGGAGGAGCGGCGGAAAAGCGAAAATCCCGGGATGACACGCAGGCGGTCATCGGCGTTGACGCCGGGGGTGCGGTCGAGGGCGGTGGCGTCGAGCACGCTCATGTGCGCGGGCACGCCGGCGGAGAGGCTTTCGGTGACCGTGATGGTGGTCTTAAGCGGCGGCAGGTCCGCTTGAGCCCACGCGCCGGCGCTGACAATGGCCAGCAATGCGGCGGTGCTGCGCAAGCAGCGGCAAGAGATGCGGCGGTTTACGAAGGATGAAGGCACGGCCCCGGCGGTGCTTTTTTCATTGTGCCATGCCGAAGGCCGTCAGGCCGAGTTGGTGGCGGAGAAAGGAAACTCCGCCGCCCGCGGACAGGCGGCGGAGCTGAGGCCGAATGCGATGTCGGTGAAGGTTGCGATTTTCAGGCTGCTGCGGCGCCGAGTGCGGCTGCGATCCGGTCGAACACGGACTGAATCGCGCCGGTAAGGCCCGGAATGAACGCGATGGCGGCGATGGCCACCAAGGCGATCAGCAGAGCATATTCGACGAGGTCCTGGCCTTCCTCATCGCGCCAGAACTCGTGTTGGAAAAACTTCCCGATATTGCGCGTCATAGTGATTCGTTCTCCTCTCCCTGGGCGGTTCATACCGCTGACAGCCCAAATATCGGGCTAAGGAGAAGCGAATCCAATCCGGCGATTCGCCGGTTCGCGCAAATGGTTAAACCTGTTCGGGCACTACGAAAGGCTTGCGGTAGTCTCGGGTGAACATCCGATTGGCTTCTTCGTCCCCAATTACTCTGAGGTTGACGGGATCGAATTTCAGCGAGCGCCCCAGCCGGTAACTGATGTTGCCGAGATGCATCAGCGTGCAAGAGATCGCGCCCTCGTCGACCGGGCAGGTGAGATCAGAGACCTTGCGGCTGCGCACGGCGCCGATGAAGTTGGCGTAGTGGTCGCCCGCCTGACGCCACGTCGGACCGGGCTCTTCCTTCTGCCCGAAGAACACCGATGCCTGCTCGTACGACGGCACCACCATGTAGCCCTTCTCGCCGTAATAGAGGTTGCCGATCTTGGCGTTCTTCTCGGCGTTGGTGTACCAGTGGCGGACTTCGAAGGTCATCAGCTTCTTCTTGCCGCCTACCTCGAACTCGTAGCCGACCGTCAGAACGTTGGGCGTTTCCTGGTCGTCGTCAAACATCACCTTGCCGCCGACCGCAGTGACGAGGGTCGGATACGTGACGCCCAACCCCCAGCGGGCCTTATCGACCTCGTGGATGCCCTGGTTGCCGAAGTCGCCGTTGCCGTAATCCCAGAACCAGTGCCAGTTGTAGTGGAACCGGTTGCGGGTGAAGGGGCGCAAGGGAGCAGGCCCAGTCCACAGATCATAGTCGACGCCCGGCGGAACCGGTTCGACGGGGGTCTTGCCGATGGTGTTGCGAGGCTTGAAACAAAGGCCGCGGGCCATGTAGATCTCGCCGAGCAATCCTTCGCGCAGTTGCTTGAACGCCTCTTGCAGGGCCGGCGAGGAACGGCTCTGGCTGCCTTGCTGAACGATGCGGTTGTATTTCTTGGCCGCCGCCACAATCTGCTTGGACTCGAAGATATTGTGCGAGGCGGGCTTCTCGACGTACACGTCTTTGCCGGCCTGGCAGGCCCAGATGGTCTGCAAGGTATGCCAGTGATTCGGCGTGGCGATGCTGACCGCGTCGATGGATTTGTCCTCCAGCATCTTGCGGAAGTCGATGTACGTCGCCGGCTTGGGCTTGTTCAGCCGGTCCAGATCCTTGACGCGGCTTTCCAATATGTTCTGATCGACGTCGCACAAGGCGGCCACCTCGACGTTGGGCAAGCTGGCGAAGCCCTTGATATGATCGCCGCCCCGGCCGCGCAACCCCACGATGCCGATCCGGATCGTATCGTTGGCGCTTCGGAGCACGCTCGGACGAATGGCTGCGGCTGTCGCCGCGGCGCCCATAATGAAATACCTACGGTTCATGACCTGTCTCCCTGTGCGATTATACACCCGCGCAGTGCAGTTTGCATCAAGAGAATCGTCGAGGGTAGGAAGCAGCGCGGGGGCAGGGTTGCGGCGGTATTGGGAACAGATGCCCTCGCGAGTGAGCAACGAATTGGGGAGTGACACGCGTGTAAGACTGAAGCTATACGTTACTGGCGGGCACTGCGGAGGAGCCGAGCGCCGGAACGAATACCGGCGTAGCGACCTACAAGGAGGCGGGCGACCTGAGGTGGAGCGCGCAGTCGTGCGTGCCACGCCGCCAGTCTTGGCGGCGGATGGCGTTGGAACTCCCGCGCAGCTCGGGATTGTGTGACTCTGCCGGCGCGACCGCCGGCATGGCAAGCCTGGCGGCTTGCTCCACTTTGCGGCGGCGGGTTGAGGTGGAGCGCGCAGTCTTGCGTGCCACGCCGCCAGTCTTGGCGGCGGAAGGCGTGGGAACTCCCGTACAGCCCGGGGTTGTGTTCCTCTGCCGGCGCGACCGCCGGCATGGCAAGCCTGGCGGCTTGCTCCACTTGGGGCGGCGGCTTGAGGTGGAGCGCGCAGTCCTGCGGGCCACGCGCGGAAGTGGAGCGCGCAGTCCTGCGTGCCACGCCGCCAGTCTTGGCGGCGGATGGCGTTGGACCCCCCGCACAGCTCGGGATTGTGT
>JGI24721J44947_10010628_pt1 | contig 11630 bp, 7 predicted proteins | sample YelNatPaOPGAMG01_FD_44947 | JGI IMG/M metagenome (IMG submission 44947)
GAAGTGGGGCGACGGTGAAGTGGGGCGACGATGAGGTTTCTGGACGGGCATCGACCCGGGTATGACCTGACCTACGACGACGTCTTCATCGTGCCGAACCGCTCGGAGGTCGCGTCGCGCTTCGACGTCGACCTGTCCACCGACGACGGCTCGGGCACCACCATCCCCGTCGTGGTCGCCAACATGACCGCGGTCGCCGGGCGGCGCATGGCCGAGACGGTCGCGCGGCGCGGCGGCCTCGTGATCCTGCCGCAGGACCTGCCGATCCCGGCGGCGCAGCAGACCGTGGAGTTCGTCAAGAGCCGCGACCTGGTGCTGGACACGCCGGTCGTGCTCGAGTCCGACGATTCGGTGTCCGACGCGGTCGCGCTGATCCACAAGCGCGCCCACGGGGTCGCGGTCGTGGTCTTCGAGGGCCGCCCCATCGGCGTGGTCAGCGAAGCGTCCTGCGTGGGCGTGGACCGCTTCGCCCGCGTGCGTGACGTCGCCGTCAGCGACTTCGTCGCCGCACCGGTCGGCACCGACATGCGCAAGGTCTTCGACCTGCTCGAGCACGCCCCGATCGGGGTCGCCGTGGTGACGAATGCGGACGGCACGCTGGCCGGAGTGCTGACCCGCACCGGCGCGATCCGCGCCGGGCTCTACACCCCGGCCACCGACGCGCGCGGGCGGCTGCGCATCGGCGCCGCCGTCGGCATCAACGGCGACGTCGGGGCCCGGGCCCGCTCGCTGGCCGAGGCCGGCGTCGACGTGCTGGTCATCGACACCGCGCACGGGCATCAGGTCAAGACGCTGGAGGCGGTCGCGGCGGTCGCCGAGGTGGTCTCCGAACTGGACCTGGACCTGCCGCTGGTGGCGGGCAACGTGGTGTCGGCGGAGGGTACCCGGGACCTGCTCGAGGCGGGGGCGGGCATCGTCAAGGTCGGTGTCGGGCCCGGCGCGATGTGCACCACCCGGATGATGACCGGGGTGGGCCGCCCGCAGTTCTCCGCGGTCGTCGAATGCGCCGCCGCCGCCAGGGCACTGGGCGGCCGCGTGTGGGCCGACGGCGGGATCCGCCACCCGCGCGACGTGGCGCTGGCGCTGGCCGCCGGCGCGTCCAACGTCATGATCGGCTCGTGGTTCGCCGGCACCTACGAATCGCCCGGCGACCTGATGCGGGACCGCGACAACCAGCCGTACAAGGAGAGCTACGGGATGGCGTCCAAGCGGGCCGTCGTCGCCCGCAGCGGCGCCGACACGGCCTTCGAACGGGCCCGCAAGGCGTTGTTCGAGGAAGGCATCTCGACGTCGCGGATGGGGCTGGACCCCGCCCGCGGCGGCGTCGAGGACCTGATCGACCACATCACCNCGGGCGTCCGCAGCACCTGCACCTATGTCGGCGCCGCCAACCTGGCCGAACTGCACCAGCGGGCCGTCGTCGGCGTGCAGTCGGCCGCGGGGTTCGCCGAGGGCCATCCGCTGCCCCAGGGCTGGTGACCCGGGCGGGGCGGGACGTTCGCTACCATGGCAATTCCTGTGATTCCCGCCCGCAGCAAACCGCCGCGCGGCATCGAGCGAAGGGGATGACGTGCCGCAGGCACGCCTCAAGGCCGCTTACCCGCGGGTGAAGCCGCCGCCCGCGACGTTCCCGGGGACACCGGGAACACCGTGAACCTCACCGCCAGCCTGGTCGGCGTGCTGGCCATCGCCGTGCTGATCATCGCCAACGCGGTCTTCGTCGCGGCCGAGTTCTCCCTGACCGCGCTGGACCGCAGCACCGTCGAAGCCAACGCCCGCGCCGGGGCGCGCCGCGACCGGTTCATCCAGCGCGCCCAGAACAAGCTGTCGTTCCAGCTCTCGGGTGCCCAGCTCGGCATCTCCATCACGACGCTGGCGACCGGCTACCTGACCGAGCCCATGCTCGCCGACCTGCCGCACCCGTGGCTGGACGCGCTCGGGGTGTCCGATCCGGCGGGCGACGCGATCATGGCGTTTTTGGTGATGGTGGTCGTGACGTCGGTGTCGATGGTGTTCGGCGAGCTGGTCCCCAAATACCTCGCGGTGGCCCGCCCGCTGGCGACCGCGCGCGCCGTCGTGAGCGTGCAGCTGCTGTTCTCACTGCTGCTCACCCCCGCCATCCGGTTGACCAACGGCGCGGCAAATTGGATCGTCCGCAAGCTGGGCATCGAACCGGCCGAGGACCTGCGGTCGGCGCGCTCGCCGCAGGAGCTGCTGTCGCTGGTGCGCACCTCGGCGCGCAGCGGCGCCCTGGACGCGGCCACCGCCTCGCTGGTGCGGCGATCGTTGCAGTTCGGCACGCGCACCGCCGAGGAGCTGATGACGCCGAGGTCGAAGATCGTGGCCCTGCAGAGCGGCGACAGCGTCGCCGACCTGACTGCGGCGGCCGCCGAGTCCGGATTCTCCCGCTTCCCCATCGTCGACGGCGACCTCGACGAAACCGTCGGCATCGTGCACGTCAAACAGGTGTTCGCGGTCCCGTCGGCCGACCGCGCGCACACGCCGCTGACCGCGCTGGCCCGGCCGGTTCCGGTGGTGCCGTCGACGCTGGACGGCGACGCGGTGATGNCGCTGATCCGCACCAGCGACCTGCAGACCGCGATGGTCGTCGACGAGTACGGCGGCACCGCCGGGATGGTCACCCTCGAGGACCTGATCGAGGAGATCGTCGGCGACGTCCGCGACGAGCACGACGACGCGACCCCGGACGTGATGGCGGCCGGTCGCGGCTGGCGGGTGGCGGGCCTGCTGCGCATCGACGAGGTCGCCACCGCCACCGGCTATCGCGGGCCCGAGGGGCCCTACGAGACGATCGGCGGGCTGGTGCTGCGCGAGCTCGGCCACATCCCGACGGCCGGCGAGACCGTGGAGCTGACGTCGCTGGACTCCGACGGGCTGTCGGACACGCCGGGGCGCTGGCAGGCGACGGTGGTCCGGATGGACGGGCGCCGCATCGACCAGCTCGAGCTGACCGAGCTGGGCGGCCACGGCGGCCCCCCCGGGCGGGGACGCCGATGAGCGAGACGATGAGACTGCTGCTGGCGGTCCTGCTGATCGGGGTGAACGCCTTTTTCGTCGGGGCGGAGTTCTCGCTGATCTCGGTGCGCCGCGACCGCCTCGAGGCGCTGNCCGAGCAGGGCAGGACCAGGGCGGTCACCGTGATCCGCGCCGGTGAGCAGCTGCCGTCGATGCTGGCCGGCGCCCAGTTGGGCGTCACGGCCGCCTCGCTGCTGCTCGGCCGGATCGGCGAGCCGGCGGTGTTCGACCTGCTGGCGACGGGCTTCGGNCTGACCGGTCTGCCCCCGACGGCGTTGCACACCGTGGCGTTCGCCATCGCGCTGGCGATCGTGGTGACGCTGCACGTGCTGCTCGGCGAGATGGTGCCGAAGAACATCGCACTGGCCGGTCCGGAGCGCACGGCCATGCTGTTGGTCCCGCCGTACCTGGCCTACGTGCGGATCGCCCGGCCGTTCATCGCGTTCTACAACCGCTGCGCCAACGCCGTCNTGCGGATGCTGGGCGTCGAGCCGAAGGACGAACTCGNGATCGCGGTCAGCACCGTGGAGCTCAGCGAGATGATCGCCGAGTCCGTCTCGGAAGGGCTGCTGGATCCCGAGGAGCACTCCCGGCTGACCCGGGCGCTGCAGGTGCGTACCCGGGTGGTCGGGGACGTGGTCGTTCCGCTGGGCGCGATCCGGGCGGTGCCGGTGGCCGCCACGGGCTCCGGGCCCACCGTCGGCAGCGTCGAACAGGCCCTGGCCGAGACGGGGTACTCCCGGTACCCGGTCGCGGGCCCCGACGGCCACTTCATCGGCTACCTGCACATCAAGGACGTGCTCACCCTCGGCGGCGATCCCGGGACCGCGATCGACCTGGCGGTGGTGCGGCCGCTGCCGCGGGTGCCCGCCTCGTTGCCGCTGGCCGACGCCCTGTCCCGGATGCGCCGCAGCAACAGCCACCTGGCCCTGGTGACCGGCGCCGACGGCTCCGGCGCCGGCGGGGTGATCGGCATGGTGGCCATGGAAGATCTGGTCGAAGACCTGGTCGGCGCCATGAACGAGGCGTAGCGGGAAGCCTCGGCGGGGCCCCTGCCGGCGCGGTGGGAGTGGCCGGCGGGTAGACCGGTCCGGACCCGTATGATCGCTACGGCTGCCAGTGAAGAAACGTGCTGGAGGGCCGAGGTTTCCGCGCCGCGGTGCGAGCGTTGCCGTCGAGCGGTGCTCGACGCCCGCCGCGGTGTCATCGGCGAGGCGGTCAGCGGGGCGTGACCTGCTGCTGCGGGTCGGCCGGAGAACGATCGTCAGGCTGCTTGTCGGTAGGCTGACGCCATTGCCAGCTGAGGGCCGGAGGTGCGAGCAGGCCCGTTACGGAGGAGAGAAATGACTGATCGCGTGTCGGTGGGGAACTTGCGGGTCGCCCGAGTGCTCTACGACTTCGTGAACAACGAGGCCCTGCCTGGCACCGACATCGACCCGGACAGCTTCTGGGCGGGCGTCGACAAGGTCGTCACCGACCTCAGCCCGCGGAACCGGGACCTGCTCGTCCGCCGCGACGAGCTGCAGGCCCAGATCGACAAGTGGCACCGGCAACGCGTCATCCAGCCCCTCGACCCGGACGCCTACCGCGAGTTCCTCACCGAGATCGGCTACCTGCTGCCGGAACCCGACGACTTCACCATCACCACCGCCAACGTCGACCCCGAGATCACCACGACGGCCGGGCCGCAGCTCGTGGTCCCGGTGACCAACGCCCGGTTCGCGCTCAACGCGGCCAACGCCCGCTGGGGTTCCCTCTACGACGCCCTGTACGGCACCGACGTCATCCCGGAGAGCGACGGCGCCGAGCAGGGCAGCAGCTACAACAGGGTCCGCGGCGACAAGGTGATCGCCTACGCGCGCAAGTTCCTGGACGAGGCGGCGCCCCTGGCGTCGGGCTCGTGGACGGACGCGACGGGGCTGAGCATCGCCGACGGCCGGCTGCGGATCGACCTCGGTTCGGAGTCCACCGGATTGGCGAGCCCGGAGAAGTTCGTCGGATACAGCGGCGAGCTGGGCTCCCCCAACTGGTCGGTGCTGCTGGTCAACAACGGCCTGCACGTCGAGATCCAGATCGACCCGGAGTCGCCGATCGGCAAGACCGACGCCGCCGGCGTCAAGGACGTGGTGCTGGAGTCGGCGGTCACCACGATCATCGACTTCGAGGACGCCGTGTCCGCCGTCGACGCCGACGACAAGGTCGGCGCTTACCGCAACTGGCTGGGCCTGAACAAGGGCGACCTGGCCGCCGAGGTNAGCAAAGACGGCAAGACGTTCACCCGCGTCCTCAACCAGGACCGCAGCTACACCACCCCCGACGGCGGCGAGCTCACCCTGCCGGGCCGCAGCCTGATGTTCGTGCGCAACGTCGGCCACCTGATGACCAACGACGCGATCGTCGACGCGGACGGTAACGAGGTTTTCGAGGGCATCCAGGACGCGTTGTTCACCGGGCTGTGCGCGGTCCACGGACTGACGGCCGGCGACTCCCACGGCGCGCTGGTCAACAGCCGCACCGGCTCGGTCTACATCGTCAAGCCCAAGATGCACGGCCCCGATGAGGTCGCCTTCACCGCCGAGCTGTTCAGCCGGGTCGAGGAGGTGCTCGGGCTGCCGCAGAAGACCCTCAAGGTCGGCGTGATGGACGAGGAGCGGCGCACGACGCTGAACCTGAAGGCGTGCATCAAGGCCGTCGCCGACCGGGTCGTGTTCATCAACACCGGCTTCCTGGACCGCACCGGGGACGAGATCCACACGTCGATGGAGGCCGGCCCCATGGTGCGCAAGGGCACCATGAAGAGTCAGCCGTGGATCCTGGCCTACGAGGACAACAACGTCGACGTCGGCCTGGCGGCGGGCTTCGAAGGCCACGCCCAGATCGGCAAGGGCATGTGGACGATGACGGAGCTCATGGCCGACATGGTCGAGCAGAAGATCGCCCAGCCCCGCGCCGGTGCCAGCACCGCCTGGGTGCCCTCGCCGACGGCGGCGACGCTGCACGCGATGCACTACCACAAGGTCGACGTGGCGGCGGTGCAGCGGGAACTGGCGGGCAAGCGGCGCGCCACCGTCGACCAGCTGCTGACCATCCCGCTGTCCAAGGAACTCGCCTGGGCTCCCGAGGAGATCCGCGAGGAGGTGGACAACAACTGCCAGGGCATCCTCGGCTACGTGGTGCGCTGGATCGACCAGGGAGTCGGGTCCTCGAAGGTGCCCGACATCCACAACGTGGACCTCATGGAGGACCGCGCCACCCTGCGGATTGCCAGTCAGTTGCTCGCGAACTGGTTGCGTCACGGCATCATCACCAGCGAGGACGTCCGGGCCGGGCTGGAGCGGATGGCCCCGCTGGTCGACCAGCAGAACGCCGGCGACAAGGCTTACCGGCCCATGGCGCCCCACTTCGANGACAGCATCGCATTCCTGGCCGCCCAGGACCTGATCCTGTCGGGCGCGCAGCAGCCCAACGGCTACACCGAGCCGATCCTGCATCGGCGCCGGCGGGAGCTCAAGGCCCGCGACGCGCAGTAAAATCGCCGTTGCCCGAGACCGGGCGCCCCATGCGATGACCCACGTGACCAGTCGACGGAAAGGCGGCGGACGCCGGTATGGGTAGGCACAGCAGGCCCGGCCCCGACGAACCCGTCGACCAACCCTCCGGCGAGCCCGGCCCGGGCGACGGGTTCGCGACGGGCGGGCCGTGGACGACCGACCCCTGGGGCGGCCTCGGCCACCCCACGCCGGAGTTCTCGCCGCGCGAGCCCGGCGGCGAGGCGGCGGCGGAGGCCGGCGCCGACGAGGACGACTTCTCCGACGCCGAAGATCGCTACCCGGCCGANGGCGCGTTCGGCGCGGGCACGCCCGACGAGTATCCGGAGTTCGCGCCGCGCCCTGCGGATGAGGACGGCGCCGGGCCGCGCGGCCCGGCACCGTCGGTGTTCCGGGGCGGGCACCGGGGCCTCGGCGACTGGCGCGGCGGCCACCGCAGCGTCGGCGGGCGCCGGGGCGTCAGCGTCGGCGTGATCGTCGCGCTCGTGGCCGTCATCCTGGTCGTCGGGACGGTGATCCTGTGGAGCTTCTTCGGCGACGCGTTGTCCAACCGCTCGCACCGCGCCGCGGTCCGCTGCGTGGGCGGCAAGGAGGACGTCGCGGTCATCGTCGACCCGTCGATCGCCGATCCGGTGCAGCAGCTGGCGGATAGCTACAACTCGTCGGCCGGTCCGGTCGGTGACCACTGCATGGTGGTGAAGATCAAGGCGGCCAACGGCGACGCCGTCCTCACCGGCTTCATCGGCCAGTGGCCGGCCGATTTGGGCGAGCGGCCGGCGCTGTGGCTCCCGGGTAGCTCGGTGTCCGTGGCGCGGCTCGCCGCGGCCACGGGCCCGAAGACGATCAGCGACAGCCGGTCGCTGGTCACGTCGCCGGTGGTGGTCGCCGTCCGTCCCGAACTCGAGCAGGCCCTGGGCAACCAGACCTGGGCCGCGCTGCCCGGCCTGCAGACCGACCCGAACGCCCTGGACGGGCTGAAGCTGCCGGGCTGGGGGTCGCTGCGGCTGGCGTTGCCGACGAGCGGCAACGGTGACGCCTCGTTCCTGGCCGGAGAGGCGGTCGCGGTCGCCTCGGCGCCTGCCGGTGCCCCGGCCACCCAGGGGATCGGCGCGGTCCACACACTGGTTGGCTCCCAGCCCAAACTGGCGGACAACTCGGTGGTGGAGGCGATGAACGCGCTGCTGGGCGCCGGTGACGCCGCGTCCGCGCCGGTGCACGCGGTGATCACCACCGAACAGCAGGTGTTCCGGCGCGGCGAGTCGCTGCCGGATGCCAAGGGCAAGCTGGGCGCCTGGCTGCCGCCCGGGCCGCCGCCGGTCGCCGACTATCCCACGGTGCTGCTCAGCGGCGAGTGGCTGACACAGGAGCAGGTTGCCGCGGGCAGCGAGTTCGCCCACTTCATGCGCAAGCCCGAGCAACTCGAGAAGCTGGCCGCGGCCGGGTTCCGGGTCAACGGCGTCAAGCCGCCGAGCAGCCCGGTGACGAGCTTCCCCGCGCTTCCGGCCGCCCTGTCGCTGGTTGATGACGGGCTGCGCGCCACGCTGGCCGAGGCGATGGCCGCACCGTCCAACGGGCTGGCCGCGACGATCATGCTCGACCAGTCGATGCCCGCCGACGACGGCGGCAAGACCCGGCTGGCCAACGTCATCGCGGCGCTCACGGGCAAGATCACGTCGCTGCCGCCCTCCGATGTCCTGGGGCTCTGGACCTTCGACGGCCACGAGGGCCGCGCCGAGGTGACGACCGGCCCGCTGTCCGACCCGGTCGACGGCCGGCCGCGGACGGCGGCGCTGCTGGCCGCGCTGGACAAGCAGTACTCCTCGCCGGGGGGTGCGGTGTCGTTCACGACCCTGCGCATGCTCTACCAGCAGAGGCAGGCCAACTACCTTGTCGGCCAGACGAACTCGATCCTGGTCATCACCGCCGGGCCGCACACCGACCAGACGCTCGACGGTGCCGGGCTGCAGGAATTCATCCGCACCGGCGCCGATCCGGCCAGGCCCATCGCGGTCAACGTCATCGACTTCGGCGCCGACCCGGACCGCGCGACCTGGGAGGCCGTCGCCCGGCTCAGCGGTGGCGGCTACCAGAACCTGGCGACGTCGGCCTCCCCCGACCTCGCCGCCGCGGTCAACACGTTCTTGGGCTGAGCCGGCCTCGTCGCCGGGTTAGGCGAACGACTCCACCGGCGGGCACGAGCAGACCAGGTTGCGGTCGCCGTAGGCGCCGTCGATGCGGCGCACCGGTGGCCACACCTTGGGCCGGAAGTTCTTGCCGAGCGGGTAGGCGGCCTCCTCCCGGGTGTACGGGTGGTCCCAGTTGGCCACCAGCAGGCACTCGGCCGTGTGCGGTGCGCCCCGCAGCGGATTGTCGTCGACAGTCCACTCCCCCGCGCCGACCCGGTCGATCTCGCGTCGGATGGCGATCATCGCGTCGCAGAACGCGTCGACTTCGGTCAGCGTCTCGCTCTCGGTGGGTTCCACCATCAGCGTGCCGGCCACCGGAAAGCTCATCGTGGGCGCGTGAAAACCGTAGTCGGCCAGCCGCTTCGCGACGTCGTCGACGGTCACGCCGGTCGCCTTGGTGATGCCCCGCAGGTCGAGGATGCACTCGTGGGCGACCATGCCGTTCTCGCCGGTGTAGAGCACCGGGAAGTACTCGTCGAGACGCCGCGCGATGTAGTTGGCCGAGGCGATCGCGGTCAGCGAGGCCGCACGCAGTCCTTCGGCGCCCATCATCCTGATGTAGGCCCAGGTGATCGGCAGGATCGAGGCCGAGCCGTAGGGCGCCGACGCCACCGGGTGGCCCCCGGGCAGTTCGGGGGCGAACGGGTGCCCCGGCAGGAACGGCGCGAGGTGCGATCGCGCCGCCACCGGCCCGACGCCCGGGCCGCCGCCGCCGTGCGGGATGCAGAACGTCTTGTGCAGGTTGAGGTGGCTGACGTCGCCGCCGAACCTGCCGGGCCGGGCCAGCCCACGAGCGCGTTGAGGTTGGCGCCGTCGATGTAGACCTGGCCGCCGGCGTCGTGTACGGCCGCGCAGATGTCGGCGACGTCGTGCTCGAACACCCCGTGCGTGGAGGGGTAGGTGATCATCAGCGCCGCCAGGCGGTCGGCGTGCTCGGTCACCTTGGCGCGCAGGTCGTCCAGGTCGACGTCACCTGCCTGACCACCCTTGTCGCGGCAGGCCACCACGACCACCCGCATGCCGGCCAGCGCCGCCGACGCGGCGTTGGTGCCGTGCGCGCTGGACGGGATCAGGCAGACGTCGCGGTGCGGTTCGCCCCGGCTGGCGTGGTAGCCGCGGATCGCCAGCAAGCCGGCGTACTCGCCCTGCGAGCCGGCGTTGGGTTGCAGCGAGACCGCGTCGTAGCCGGTGATCTGCACCAGCCAGCTCTCCAGGTCGGCGATGAGGCGACGCAGCCCCGGAGTGTCGGAGGCCGGGGCGAACGGATGCTGGCGGGCGAATTCCGGCCAGGTGACCGGCTCCATCTCGGCGGCCGCATTGAGCTTCATCGTGCACGAGCCGAGCGGGATCATGCTGCGGTCCAGGGCGATGTCCTTGTCCGCCAGGGTGCGCAGGTAGCGCATCATCGCCGTCTCGGTCCGGTGCTGCGTGAAGGCCGGGTGGGTCAGGAACTGCGATGTGCGGGTGGCGATATCGGCGGACACCGGTTCGGCGGGCAACGCCCCGAACGCCTCCAGCACCGCGGCCACGTGGTCGGCTGTGGTTGCTTCGTCGCACGCCACCGACACGTGGTCGGCGTCGACGCGCCACAGGTTGACGTCCTTGGCCTTCGCCGCGGCGACGACGGCGTCCGCGCGTCCGGGCACCCGGGCCAGGACGGTGTCGAAGTACGTGTCGTGTACGGTCGCATCGCCCAGCCCGGCGGCGATCGCCTCGGCGTGACCGTGCACCCGGCGGGCGATCGCGGTCAGCCCTTCGGCGCCGTGGTAGGCGGCGTACATGGCGGCCATCACCGCCAGCAGCACCTGCGCGGTGCAGATGTTGCTGGTCGCCTTGTCGCGGCGGATGTGCTGCTCGCGCGTCTGCAGCGCCAGGCGGTACGCCGGGGTGCCGTCGTCGTCGACGGACACGCCGACCAGCCGGCCCGGCAGTTGGCGCGCATGCTGGGGGTGCACCGCGAGATAACCGGCATGAGGTCCGCCGAATCCCATTGGGACGCCGAACCTTTGGCTGCTGCCGAACGCCACGTCGGCGCCGATCTCGCCGGGCGGGGTGATCAGCGTGCACGCCAGCAGGTCGGCGCCGACGGCGGCCAGCGCCCCGCGGTCGTGGGCCTGCGCCACCAGGGCCGCCCAGTCGGTGATCCGGCCGCTGGCGCCGGGCAGCTGGGCGAGGACCCCGAAGAACTCGCCGTCCGGCAATCCCTCGCGCAGGTCGGCGGTGACGATCTCGATGCCCAGCGGCCGGGCCCGCGTGGTCAGCACCGCGGCGGTCTGGGTGAAGACGTCGACGTCGACGGCCAGCCGGTTCGACGCGCCCCGGGCCGCGCGGTGCATCAGCGTCATCGCCTCGGCGGCCGCGGTGCCCTCGTCGAGCATCGACGCGTTGGCGATCTCGAGCCCGGTGAGGTCGGCCACCATCGTCTGGAAGTTCAGCAGCGCCTCCAGGCGGCCCTGACTGATCTCGGGCTGATACGGCGTGTACGCGGTGTACCACGCCGGGTTCTCCATGATGTTGCGCACCAACACCGGTGGGGTGAGCGTGTCGTAGTAGCCCTGCCCGATCATCGACACGGCCACGGTGTTCGCGTCGGCCAGCGCCCGCAGCTCGGTCAGCGCCTCGGCCTCGCCGGCCGGCGACGGCAACCCGTCGAGACCGGGCGCGGCACCGCTGTCGGTCAGCTTGTCGAGGATGCGGCTCGGCACCGCCCGGGCGGCCAACTCGTCGAGCGAGTCGACACCGATGACCGCGAGCATGGCGGCGACGGCCCGGCCGTCGGGACCGATGTGGCGCGTTGCGAAGGGTGCGTGGTCTGGCACTGGCGAACTCCTGACTGGACGGCCTGCAGAGGCATCGGAGG
>JGI24721J44947_10010631_pt1 | contig 11628 bp, 9 predicted proteins | sample YelNatPaOPGAMG01_FD_44947 | JGI IMG/M metagenome (IMG submission 44947)
GCTTTAAGATGTTCCGGGTACTCGCGGATTGCCCGCAAAATAAAGGGGTCAACTTCATAGCGGCCTATCTCCACCAGCCTTCCCTGCGCATCACGAAGGATTTGGCCGCTTTCATAATCCATTTCATAAATGATTAATCGGCCGTCGTCGAGCGCATCCTGGCGACAGAGCAAGCTCAGATAAACGTGAGTATTAGGCTTCCAGGCTTCTACCGAGCCGGGAGTAAAAAAAAGAATNAGCCCAATAAAAAGGCCTATAANAAAAGATACCGAGCGTTTCTCGAACTCAATTTTTCTCTTTGCCAAGAGAGAAAGCTTGAAACTTCCTTTGATCACTTATCTCTCTCCTGACTTATTTTATAAAACTAACCAATGATGTGCATTAAAAACTTTTTGGATGTTAGAGCAAATTTGATATTAAAGTAACAGTCCCAACAGGCTGATTAATCCCTCCTAATTTTGATAGAATAAATAACGGGAATTTTTTTATTTCACTGGCTTCCCAAGAGAAGGGGGGCCAACTTTCTTTCGCCTGTTTAAAAGCGCGGCGTCGAATACCTCCTTCTTCTTCTTATTTATCTTCGTCTATAGCTCATAGCCCCGTTTCCTCATATGCTTGGGTGTGCTTTTTTTGCCGCCTGAGCATATCCATCAAAACAGCCGTCATCTAATTCCCATTTCGAACTCCTGCCTCTGCCTTCATCAGCTCTGATAACAACCGCCCTAAACTCGACTTGAGCGAAGCCTCCTCTAACAAAATTCCTGTGAACCATCTCTTCGATAACGCCCTATAATCCCTTTGAGCCATCGTCGCTGGAAGCTTGCTCGCACAAAGTCTTTATTCTAAAAAGGGGAGATGACGAGGGCTCTCGCCTCTAAATCAAATTGCGACCATTTCTAAACATCAGCCCATTAAATAGAAGGGAAAGATGAAAAAATCTAAAATCATCATGCTTCTTCTCGTCACGCTCTTTTTAGCTTCAATTCTAACCTGGGTGCGCCTTAATTCTGGTTTTAGCTCTGAGACAAAGCTTGACCCTACGTCTCTGAGCCATAATTCTTTAGACCTTAAAGTTTCCCGTGGCCAGGCCGCCGAACCGAAGAAGAAATCTCTGGGGGCCNGGACAATTCTNCCTTCGCCGGTCTGGGTGATTGGCTCCTACGATAAAAATGGCCAGCCTAATGCCATGACTTTTGCCTGGGCGAGGTGGCGACTCTGGCCGAAAAAATAAAGGGCAAAAAATAAATTTTGATGGTCTAGTTAACCCAATTTTTTGGGAAGATAGTCTATACCTGAGCTTATAATGAATTGATTTATCAGCCTTGATTTAGAGGCAAGCTTATTGTTTTATATTCGCTTAGACTGATTATTTTAGGGATTATTAGTTCCAATCTAAGAAAAAGGAGGGAAAATGCAGCGACGACATTTCCTTTATGCCCTGGGCACCTCAGGTCTGGGCCTCCTGATTAATGCTAAATTAGACAAGAAAACCTTGGCCCCTATTTCCCCAGAGAATGAGAAGGTGACGAGTCCCCTGTTTCGGCCTTACNCANCCCATAGTAGTCCTTCGCCTGCAAATACTTCTGCCCCNTCGACTTCCCCTGCAGCCATAAAACCAGCCCGCCTCAAACCAGGAGATACAGTAGCCTTAGTAGCGCCTTCTGGAGCCACCGCCACCCGTTTTGAAATCATGCTGGTCAAAGAATGCATGGAAGCTCTGGGGTTTAAGGTTAAATTGGGCCAGCACGTCTTTGACCGCTATGGCTATCTCGGGGGCAAAGATGAGGACAGGGCCGCGGATTTAATGGCCCAGTTTGCTGACGCCGAAGTGGCCGGAATTATCGCTCTGCGGGGAGGCTGGGGCTGTGCCCGCCTCCTTCCTTATCTGGATTTTGAAGTCATCAAGAAAAACCCAAAGGCTTTGGTTGGTTATAGCGATATTACCGCCTTACTGCTTTCTGTTTATGCTAAAACTGGTTTGGTCACCTTCCATGGTCCCATCGGGCTTGACCCCTGGAATTCCTTTACCGTCAATTATTTCCGTCGTCTCATCATGGAGGCCGAGACCCTGGTTCTGGCGAATCCCGAGGAAAAGGGTGATTTTTTAGTTCAAAGGGAAAACCGGGTCCAGACCATCACTCCCGGTCAGGCCACAGGAATTCTTATGGGCGGTAATCTTTCCATCATTTCCACCCTTCTTGGCACGGAGTTCGTCCCTTCTTGGAAAGAAGCCATTCTTTTTGTCGAAGATGTTAACGAGGAAATTTATCGCGTCGACAGGATGCTGACCCATCTCCGCCTGGCCGGCGTGTTCAAGCAGATAAAGGGCTTTATTTTTGGCCGCTGCACCGATTGTAATCCAGGTGAGGGATATGGCTCCCTTACCTTAGAGCAAGTNCTGGAAGACCACATTAAGCCCTTAGGCATTCCCGCTTGGTACGGGTCCATGATTGGCCACATCCCGCTGAAGTTTACGGTGCCCGTTGGCGTCCGGGCCAAAATTGAGGCGGAAGTGGGGACTATCGAGCTCCTCGAACCCGCGGTCCTTTGAGGAATTATCAGGAATATTCTCCGAAATCCAGCCCGATAATCTCCTCTCAATCAAATTTGCTTCCCTTTGGTCAAAAGACAGCTTAATTTTTAAGAATTAGCNGCCNGCTCGTTTCCTCTTTAAAAAAATCAACCCCCACCTTGGCTTCTTTAAACCGAAACCGGCAAACTAAGCTGGTTACTTATTAATTACCCTTATCGCCTTTTTGTTATCGGCGGTCTTGAAGAGGCACGTTCCCGCCTTTCCGGTTCCTGTGGTTCCATAAATAAGGTTAATATTNACCCCAGCATCGGCCAGCTTCTTGGCCACTTTCATAAGCTCACCCACTCGGTGGGGCATCTCCACCGCTACCGCCTCTTCTTCCTTGATTTCAGCCCCCGTCGCCGCCAAAGCCTTCAGGGCCCGGGCCGGNCTATCAANGGCGAGCATAAAGCAAGCCCTATNTTCCATCTCATAGGCGTAGATGGCGTCAATCCCGACCTTAGCGTTGGCCAGGGCGCTGCTGATGTCGTAAAGCAGGCCAACTTTGTTGGGTAAGGTGAAAGAAAGGTTTTTAACCTTCTATTTATCTTCTGACCAAAAAATATTACACTGACGATATCCTCNAGAAATTCAGAAATAAGGAGGCAATCTATGACCAGCCAGCAAAAGCAAAACGAGAAGGCCATCGGCCTTAAAAAAATAATAAAATTGTCTCGGCCCGCTTCTCAGTTCATCGGGTTAGCTCAGCAGCCTCAAAANCGCTTTCCAGTTTTTGGCCAAATTCTACCCCTCAGCTTACTTTTCCTCCTTTCCTTCCTGCTAACATTCTCCGGGACGGGCAAGGCCTTGCCTCCAGCAGCCGACACCCCAGAGGCAAAAACTGACCGCTTAAGTCCCTCTCCCTGCAACCTCGTAAGTCATGGTCTGAAAAATCAAGCCAACGAAAAATTGCCCCAAGATGCGGTCCAACGCAAGCCCATAGAGCTTCCTGATATTCTCGCCTGGAAAAACATTAGCTATGCGGCCCTAACCCCTGATGGCCACTGGTTGGTTTACCAACTGACGCCGAACGAAGGCGACAGCGAAGTGGTAATGCGCCAAGTTAGGGGTGAAAAAGAATACCGCTTTTCCCGGGGAGAAGTGCCGCGGCCGCAAATGAGAGGCGCTGAGGGAGCGCCAGCCAGCGCAGAAATAATCATTGCGGAAAACTCCCGCTACGTGGCTTTTCTTGTTTATCCCAAGGCCAGCGAAGCTAAGAAATTACGTCGCGAAAAAAAGAGNATTGCGCCTGATGCTTGCTTGGTTGACCTGACGACTGGCCAGAAAAAGGAATGGCCAAAGATTAAAAGAATTCTTTTCTCCGGCGAAAGTGCTAACTGGTTGGCCCTCCACCGCTTACCGTCCGAAGCTCAGGAAAAGGAAGCAGAAAAATGGTCTGGCTCTGACCTCCTTCTCTTTGACCTTAAAGAACAGACTGAGATTAATATCGGCAACGTGGCTGAAGTCTCCTTTGACCGCAAAGGCCATTATCTTGCCTGGATTGTTGACGCCCAGGGTCAAACGGGTAACGGCGTCCAAATCAGGCAACTTCTGACGGGTGCGGTCAAAGTTCTCGATAGTGATAAAGCCGTCTATAAGAGTCTTAACTGGACTGAAGAGGGTGATGGCCTGGCCGTCCTTAAAGGCAAAGAAGATAAGAATTATGAAGACAAACTCTATGCGGTTATCGGCTTCCGCCATTTCGCTTCGCCCGAAAAAATAGAAAAGGTGGTCTTTGACCCGACAGGGGAAAAGGACTTTCCGCCGGCCATGACCATAAGCCCGGACCGCCGCCCAACCTGGAGCGAAGACCTGCAAAGCCTCATTTTCGGGCTGAAGCCTTTGAAGCCCAAAGAGACCAAGGCCGTCGAGGGAAAAGGGGAGGCGGAAAAAGTTCCCGCCGCTAAGGAAGCAGCCCAGCGGCGACCAGACGCCGTGGAGGAAGAGGATATGCCTGACCTCATTATCTGGCACTGGCTTGACCCGCGGCTCCAGTCGCAGCAGCAAGTAGAAGAAAGGCGGGACTCAACCTATAGCTATCTCGCCCTTTACCGGGTTAAAGAAAAAAAATTTCTGCGTTTAGCCGATGATAGCCTCCGCGATGTCCAGATAGCCCCAAAAGAGTCCTGGGCCATTGGTTATGATTCCAATCCCTATGAGCTCGACGCCAACCTCAGCGGCCAGAGATACCGCGATATTTACGTAATTAATCTGCTCACTGGCGAGAGAAAATTGGCTTTAAAAAAGAACCGCTGGTCTTACGAGGCTTCGCCTGACGGCACCCATTTTCTCTACTATGAGGACGGTCACTTTTACGCTTATGAGATGGCCACGGGCAAGACTTATAATTTAACGGCCAAGATTCCAGCTGTTTTTTACGACGAGGAAGACGACCACAATGTCTCCAAACCGCCGGTGCGGCCAATTGGCTGGAGTAGCGACGGCCGTTTTGCCCTCCTTTCAGACAACTGGGATATNTGGTTAGTCGCAGCCCATGGAGAAAAATTTGTTAACCTCACGTCCAACGGCCAAAAGGAACAAATTCGTTATCAGCGGCGCTTCCAGCTTGACCCCGAGGAGAAAGGGATTGACCTTACTAAACCTCTTTACTTTTCCGTTTATGGCGAATGGACGAAGAAAGCGGGCGTAGTCCGGCTGGNAGTTAATACAAAAAATTGGACATTTTCCACCCCGCAGCGACTGCTGTGGGCAGACGCTGTCTTCAACCGACTGCTTAAAGCCAAAAAAGCCGAAGTCTATCTCTTGACCAAGGAGACGCCGCAAGATTTCCCAGATTACTATTTTACCGACGCTTTCCTGCGGAATCCGCAGCGGCTAACGGAAGCCAACCCGCAGCAGAAGAATTTTCTCTGGTCGGCGGGCGCCAGGCTGATCGATTATCAGAGCGCCAAGGGGAAAAAGCTACAAGCTGCCCTTTTCCTGCCAGCAAATTATGAGCCAGGCAAAGGCTATCCCACCATCGTTTATATCTACGAAAAACTTTCCCAGAATTTAAACCGCTATTTTCTCCCTAACGCCAACGGCTTTAACAAGTCGGTCTATACCAGTCAGGGCTATGCGGTTTTGATGCCAGATATAGTTTATACCCTGAATGAACCGGGAATGTCGGCTGTGTGGTGCGTCCTGCCGGCGCTTCAGGCGGCTATAAACACCGGGGTTGTCGACCCGGAAAGAGTTGGCCTGCACGGTCATTCCTGGGGTGGTTACCAAACGGCTTTTCTGGTTACCCAAACCAAGGCCTTTAAGGCGGCAGTGGCCGGAGCGCCTTTAACCAACATGATTTCGATGTACAGCTCCATCTACTGGAACACGGGGTCAGCCAATCAGCCAATATTTGAAAGTAGCCAGGGCCGCTTTACCGGAGGCTACTGGGAAAATTTGGAAGCCTATGCCCGTAACTCACCTGTCTACTGGGCTAAGCAGGTCGAAACGCCGCTGCTTATTCTCCATAACGATAAAGACGGCGCGGTGGTCTGGAACCAAGGTATCGAATATTTCAATACGTTACGGCGGCTGAAAAAGCCAGTGGTTATGCTTCAGTACACAGGCGAAAATCATTCCTTAGCCAAGCCGGCTAACCAGAAGGATTACACAGTACGGATGAAAGAATTCTTTGACCATTTCTTGTTAGGGGCGGCGGCGCCCGAGTGGTTAGAAAAGGGTATCCCCTATCTGAAAATAAAAGACCATCTTAAAGAAAGGGTGAAGAAGCTCCAGGCGGCCGCAGAGGCCACCGCCAAGGAGAAAGCCGGGGAGCCAAGAAAAGAAAATTAGGGCGCTAAAAACCTGGTGGATTAAAAAGTTAAATTCAGGTGAATCGATGAGGTTTTTAGTGGGGGAAGCCGGCCACTANGATCCCAAGAACATGCCCAGCGTCGCTACGCTCCCACATATGGCCGCTTTCATTCAGATGCGGTGGCCGGAATCATTGGAATATGCCGGCTCTCAAAGGAGCAAAAAACTATAAAATTCTCTGCCATCTTGTGGGGTTAGGCCCGGAGTCGTTCGGGATGGCTTCGCTCCCACTCAGGTTCTTACCGCCGTTCCCTCTTCGCCTTTCTCGGCGCCGGCGGAACTCACCTGCCTGTCCATAGACATTGCCCGGAAGTCCCTTGCCCCCCTTTAGCCTCCCCCTGTGTCCGGTTCAGACTCAGACATCCTCGGCGGCCAGAGGTCCCCTCGAAGGCCGATTCGGGAAGGCTAAACCTTCCATAGTCACTTCTACCATCCCGAACTTAGCCCTCGAACCAACCCATATAAAATGGAAGGGAACCAAATAGAGTAATAAAAATTGAAATTTAAAGTAGCCTAAGCCACTAAATAATCAGTGGGGCCAAGAGAGGGATTTTTTAAAGATTACCTCATAGCCAAAGATAAACATCCCTAAAGCCAAGAGGGAAAAAGGTTGCGAAAAAATAAATACCAGATAGAATGAAATAGATGGAATAAGAAAGGAAAAGGAACGAGATGGATTCAATCTGGCTCCTGACAGGCACAGCCGCGACCATCGGTTTTTTCCATANACTCATCGGCCCCGACCATTATCTTCCCTTTATCGTCATCAGCCGGGCTCGCCAGTGGCCTCTCTCCAAAACCTTATTTATTTCTTTTCTCTGCGGGCTGGGCCATGTTCTCAGTTCTGTCGTCCTTGGGTTGGTCGGAATAGGCCTCGGCCTGGCCGTTGGCCATCTGGAAAAGGTGGAGTCAACGCGCGGCAGCTTAGCCTCCTGGCTGCTGATCGGCTTCGGCCTTGCTTATGGCATCTGGGGTCTTCGCCGTGGTCTGCGGCGCAGGCCTCACGACCATCCTCATTTCCATCTGACGGCTGAAAATCGCTCCCCCTTTGAAGAAGCCGGGCAATCTTCTTTAAAGAGGGCCATTCATAGCCATCCGCATGTTCATGAAGCTGAGCATCTCCATCCTCATGAACTGGAAGAAAAAAAGAACCTTACTCCCTGGATTTTATTCATCATTTTTGTTTTTGGACCCTGCGAACCTCTAATCCCTCTGGTCATGTTTCCGGCCGCGCGGCATTCTTGGGGTGGGNTATTTCTGGTGACCCTCGCCTTTGGCGCGACCACAATTCTTACGATGCTGACCTTGATTAGCCTTTCTTCCTGGGGCTTGAGTTTTATCCGGCTGGGAGGCTGGGAAAGGTATTCNCATGCCCTGGCGGGCGCAATTATTTTCCTCTCCGGCCTGGCCGTCCAATTCCTTGGGCTTTAATGGCCTAAGGTCCCGGGATTGATTTCTCATTTTTTACCAGCCGAGCTATCAAACCCAATGGATAGGCAAAATTCCTCCAGTCATTAGGTTATTGTAATAGATAGTCTTTTTAATTATTTTAGGAAAAAACATCCTTTGAGGGAGGCGCTTATGGCTCTTCAGCTAAACCGGCGTCAATGGATGAAGGCCACGGCCGCTGCAGCCACCTGGCTGTGGGTAAGTTCAGAATTTCAGGCTTGTCGCCGCGAGGGGCCCCAGCCTCTCATTTTTTCCGAGGACGACTTACTCCGCTTAGATAATAACGAAAATCCCTACGGGGTTGCTCCCCAGGCGCGAGAAGCCATTGTTGAGGCCATTCGAGGTTCTCACCGCTACCCCCATCGACTCTACTCTGAGCTGGTAAAGATGATCGCGGCTAAAGAAGGCCTTGCGCCAGAGAACATTATCCTGGGGGCGGGCTCGACTGAGGTCATGAATATGGCCATTTTTGCTTACGGAGTCAAGGGCGAAGTGCTGACATCTGACCCAACTTACTTCGATTTCATCTTTTACGCGAAACAGGCAGGTAGCGTTATCCGCTCGGTGCCAGTTGATGAAAACCTCGTAATTGACCTTGAGGCAATGGCCAACCAAATCCAGGCCACAACGAGCTTGATTTATATCTGCAACCCCAATAACCCGACGGGCACTATAATTGCCGGGGGAAATCTTCGGTCCTTCTGTGAAGAGGCCTCCCGACAGGCGCTTGTCTTGGTCGACGAGGCTTACCATGAATATGTGGAGGATAATTCNTATTCCTCCATGGTCAGCCTCGTCAGGGAGGGNAAAAAAATACTGGTAACCCGAACCTTTTCGAAGATCTTTGGGTTGGCTGGCCTGCGCGTCGGTTACGGCATGGCCCATCCTGAAATCATTGCAAAGCTTGAAAAGGTCCAGATGAACTTTGCTTCTATCGCCTATCCGAGCTTGCGAGCCGCTCTGGCCGCCTACACANATGGNGAATTTACCCGGTCGGTAAAGGAAAAAAATAAGTGGGTCAAAGCTTATCTCGAGAAGGAGCTGGACAGGCTTGGATTTTATCGGGTTCCGTCGCAGACGAATTTCCTCCTCTTCGAAGTTCATCAGGAGTCTAAGGAGGTGGCGACAGCTTTGGAGAAGCAGCGTGTCTTAGTCCGGCCTTTTAGCTTTGGCGGGAGAAACTGGCTTCGGGTAAGTATCGGCACGATGGAGGAAATTAAAAGTTTCCTCGCCGCCCTGAAAAGGATAGAGAGGCATATTTATTAATAACCGCCAATCACGAGAACCTGAGCTGCCACCAGGCGTTCTATTAAATTAGAGNAAAAGTTTATTATCGGGATAAAGATATAATATAATTAGTTCGTCCATTGGAGAGAGGGCAGGACAAATAAGCAGACAGTATAGATTAAACAGGGAGATATGAATTATGAGCAGTCACCTGAGCCGGATATTTCAAGATGAAGCCNTTAAAGAAAAAATTAAGAAAAAGCTTCCCTATCTCTTTCAGCTCGCCGAATTGGAGAGTTCCAGAGCAGGCAAAGCCGGAATGGAAGTGGGCTCGCTTCGCNAAAAGATTATTGTAGCGCTTCTTATATATAAATTTGGCGAGGAAAATGTATTAACAGACATTCCGATAACCGAACCGGAAGTAGATGCCGAGCTTTTTGGCGAGCCAATTTCAATTAAAACGATTACCGGGAAAGCCCTAAGTGGAGTCAAACTTGTATGGACAGTAGACCCGCACAAAGCACAGGAATTCAGCCAAAAATATTATCCTAAATATGATATGCTTTTAGTTCAAATCAACTGGGGTTCAAAAGGCGGATTTTACTACCTGCCTCAAGAAGCCCAAATAAGCATATTCAACGAAATAGGCCGCAATAATTATATTAAGCTTCCTAAGCCAGGCACAAATCCCAGAGGAGTAGAAATTGCTAAGGAGGCTCTTACTAAGGTTATTGGCCATAATCTTTCAAAGAATATCCTCATCGATTGGCAAAAGACAGAAATAGAATTTAGCTCTTATAAGAGGTGGGTAGAACTCTGGGGGGAGGATTGAAGTGGGCTTAATACGAAAGAAAATAGGCACCAAGACGAGCTCTTTTGGTTCTCCGGGGAGGATAAATCATGATTCTACCCCATTTTATAGCAGCAGGCTATATGAGGGTTTACCAATTGAGAAATTGGAAAAATACGCAGAAAACCCTGTCGCTTCAAATCACCTGGATAGGATATTCTGCAAGACAAGTGAGCAAATGGAAGAATTACCTGATAACAGCATTCATTTGATGGTTACATCCCCTCCTTATAATGTGGGAAAAGAATATGATGAGAACCTAACTCTCAAAGAATATAGAACCTTTTTGAAAAGAGTGTGGTCAGAAGTTAAAAGGGTCCTCGTTCCAGGCGGCAGGGCCTGTATCAATATTGCTAACCTCGGAAGAAAGCCTTATATTCCCTTGCATGCATATATAGTTGAAGACATGCAGGATTTAGGTTTCTTAATGCGGGGAGAGGTCATCTGGAATAAGGCCTCAAGCGGGAGCCCATCAACTGCCTGGGGTTCATGGATGTCAGCCAANAATCCAACTTTGAGAGATATTCATGAGTACATCTTAGTTTTTTCGAAAGGGATGTTTTCCCGGCCCAATCCATATCGGANAAAAAGCACCATATCTAAGGAAGAATTTCTCGAATTTACTAAGAGCGTATGGACTTTTGCGGCTGAGCCGGCCTCGAAAATAGGTCATCCGGCCCCATTCCCTGTTGAACTGCCTTATAGATTAATCCAATTATATACTTTCGAGGGTGAGATAATTTTAGACCCTTTCATGGGAAGTGGACAGGTAGCTATTGCCGCTATAAAAACCAAGCGACATTACGTCGGGTATGATATAAATGAGAATTATGTAAGATTAGCTGAAAAGAGAATAAGGGATTTCTGTGTGGATTTTCAGGCACCTAAATTATTTTATTTCGAAGATAAAAAAAAGCGGGAACCTCTTCCCAGATAAAAAAACGACTTTATTTTCTTTTGAAGCATGGGAAGTAGACGCATGCTCGAAGCAACATCTTTTTTCGATGCCGATGCTTTAAAGGGCCGAATGTCTCCTCAGGTTGGAGAAAAGAGGCCCCAGGATTCTCTGCCTTCCAAAAATTAGAGAAGGTTCTTCCGACTTCCTCATGGGCAAAAAGGAGATATGGGGATGTGCCTTTTAGCGAATTCACCTGGTTTATGGCCCACGAGGCTAATTAGATGAATAAGTTCTCTCCCATTTTATATGAGCTGGTTTGAGGGCTAATTTCGGGAGGGCCGAAGTGACCAGGGAAGGTTTAGCCTTCCCGAATCGGCCTTCGAGGGAACCTCTGGCGCCGAGGATGCCTGAGCCTGAACAAAACAAACGGAGAGGCCAAAGGGGGGCAAAAGGCTTCCGGACTTTGGGTGATCAAGGAGGCGAGTTCGAAAAATTGGTGCCACCTCACCTATTCGCCTAATTTTTATAAAACAAGGCAAAGGAAAAGACCGACAGAAAATAGTTAGTTATAATATTACCTGTAGAGCCAGGGAAGCGATTCCGCCCGTAACGATAACGGCGAAGACGAAATGGCGAGGCCATAAGGCGGCAGGAAACTCCTGGGCTACATTGAGGAGCGAGGAGGCAAGTTGCGCAGGCTCGGAGTGAGGCAAAGAGGGAACGGCGTTAAAAACCTGAGGGGGAGCGAGGCCATCCCGAACGTCTCTGAGCCTAACCCATACAAGAGGGAAGAGAATCGATGAATATAAAATAAGA